>JAABUN010002435.1_pt1 | contig 33188 bp, 30 predicted proteins | sample 5559311 | NCBI WGS metagenome assembly JAABUN01 (sample SAMN10711877, study PRJNA513370) | rock metagenome | isolation source: Antarctica rocks | place: Antarctica: Victoria Land, Siegfried Peak sud | reverse complement strand
AGTCCTACCTCATGACGCAGGGCGGACCGGGCAGGGAAACCCGCACGGCGATCTACCAGATCGCCGACACGGGCCTCCGCAACTTCGAAATGGGCAGCGCTGCCGCCATGAGCTACGTGCTGACCGTGTTCCTCATGGCACTGAGCCTCGTGGTCTTCTGGCTGTTCCGCGAACGGAAGGATGCCCGATGAGCTCGACCGTCGAGACCCGAACCACCCGCACGAACGAGCCGTCCGCGAAGCAGGCGCGGAGGCTTCAGCCCCGCACCCTCGCCAAAATCGTCCTGCTCACGCTGGTGGCACTGGTATTTATCAGCCCGGTGATTTTCATGATCGTCACTTCGTTCAAGACACGAGGGGACGCAACGTCCATCCCGCCGTCATGGATCCCCAACCCCTTCTCCCTGGAGGCGTACAACGAGCTCCTCGCCCCGGGGACCAACACCCCCGTCCTGCGCTGGTTCGCCAACAGCATGCTGGCCGCGATCCTCCATTCGGCGCTCGTGGTCGTGACGGCCTCCCTGGCCGCGTACCCGCTGGCCCGGATGGACTTCCGCGGCAAGAAGATCGTCTTCGCGGTCATCGTCGCGACGCTGCTGGTCCCACCGGTGATCCTCGTGATCCCGAACTACCTGCTCGTCAGCGACCTCGGCTGGCTGAACTCGCTCGTCGCGATCATCGTGCCGACGGCGGCCTCCGCGTTCGGCGTGTTCTTCATGCGGCAGTTCTTCATCTCCCTGCCGGACGACCTGGAGGAGGCCGCGCGGATCGACGGTGCGAACCGCTTCGAGATGTTTACGCGGATCATCCTGCCGCTTGCGAAGCCTGCCATGGCCACCCTGGCGCTGCTGGCGTTCCTCGGCAACTGGAACGACTTCCTGTGGCCGGTCTACGTGCTGTTCACTCCCGAGGTGCAGACCCTGCCGCCGGGCCTGTCCACCCTGCAGTCGGCCAACGCGGTCCGCTACGACCTGCTGATGGCCGGCGCGGTGGTGGCGAGCGTGCCGGTGCTGGCATTGTTCGTCTTCCTCCAGCGCTTCATCATCGAGGGCGTCTCCCGTTCCGGGGTCAAGGGGTGACCCGTCGACGCCGGAACCTCGTGCACTCCGCCGTCGCCGCCGTCGTTCTCGTCGTGGCGACGGCGGGATGTTCCCCTGCCACGGACGAGGGGAATCCGGAAGGGGCACAGTTCCCAACCCGCGTACTGAACGAGGAGTTCGCCGACCCCGACATCATCCAGGTTGGGAACACCTACTATGCCTACGCGTCAGCCGGTGACCGCAAGAACGTGCAGGTAGCGACCTCCGAGGACCTCCTCGACTGGCAGCTGCTCGACGACGACGCACTGCCCGAGCTTCCATCGTGGACCATCCCCGGGAAAACCTGGGCGCCCGAGGTCACCGAGGTGTCCGAGGGGCAGTTCGTCCTCTATTTCACGGCGACGAACTTCCAGCCCGCACTGCAGTGCATCGGTGTTGCCACCGCAACGGATCCGGCTGGCCCGTTCACCGTGGTCGGCGAGGAAATGCTGGTCTGTCCCGAGGACGAAGGGGGCGCCATCGACGCCAGTACCTTCGCCACGGAAGAAGGGCTCCACCTCGCCTGGAAGAACGACGGCAACTGCTGCGACAAGGACACCTGGATCCAGACAGCGCCACTGACGTCCGACGGGCTGGCACTCGCCGGTCCCGCGCAGAAGCTCGTCAAGCAGACCCTCGACTGGGAGGGTGACCTGATCGAGGCGCCGACCATCGTGCAGCGCGAGGGCGACTTCGTGCTGCTCTATTCGAGCAACTTCTATGGCAACGACGCCTACACCGTGGGGTACGCCTCCGCGCCCTCGCTCGAGGGTCCCTGGGAGAAGAATCCCGAGCCCTTCCTGTCCTCGGACTCCTTCGGTAGGGATCGCTACATCGGGCCGGGCGGGCAGGATCTTGCGACAGCCCCGGACGGTCAGATCTACCTCCTGTTCCACAGCTGGGATCCCGCGATCACGTACCGATCAATGCATGCCGAGCCAGTACAGTGGCAGGGCGCCGAGTTGACTCTGATGAACAACTGAGCACCGGCCCGCGATCCGCTCCACATCGAGTATGCCGGGAAGCTCCGCCAGGGTAGCGGCCCTGATGATGGGAGTCATGATCGGGGACTACGCCTGGCCACCGATCCAGCGGATACGGATGGGGCCGCGGGCATCGGGCTGCACCCGCTCGCCGCGCTGGGTGACCTCGACCTGCCCCTCGGCCGCCAGCTGAAAGGCGATGCGCCGCGCCTCCGGCATCAGCTCCCGCCACCCGTCCGCGCCGATGCTGCGGGCGGCGTCCGACGGACACAGCGTCTTGCCCGGTCCGCGCTGCTCCGCGATGCGCAGGATCTCCGCGCGGAGGACGTGCGCCGAGACGGGTTCAGTCATCGCCTGATCGCTGCCGCGCCGCGTCGTCCGGCCGCCGCGGATGCAGTGCGTCGAGTTCGGCCAGCGCGGCCGTCCACCGGGCGGTCCGCTCATCCTCCGTCTGGTCCCACCACGCCGTGCCCCGCTCGCCGAGCCCTTCCTTGGCGAGCTGGACGGTGCGCCGGGCCCTGGGAAGTGCGGCGCCGTCGTCGCCCCGGGCACTGTTGCGGACTCCGGACCGTCCCCGTCCGAGGTGGGACATGAGGCGCGCCCTGATGTCCCCGGGCAGGGACGGATCGGCTCTGCGCCAGCGGCGTCCGCTGTGGACGAAGAACCGTTCGTCGTCGGAGGTGTCCCGTACATCGGTCATGATCGAGCCCCCATCAGCTCGACAGTCCGGGACGCCCCAGGTACAGGAGCACAGCGAAGACCACGGAGATGCCGGTCATCGTGACGAACAGCGCGCTGAGCGGGCTTCGCAACACCCAGGCCTGCACCTTTTCGGCAGGATTCTGCGGTGTCTCCGCCCCGGGGGCCAGACGCCAGGCACCGTTTAGCTCGCCGCGGCGCACGATCCACCGCTCGTACGGGACAGTCGTGAACGGGATGACGGCCGAGGCTAGCCCCAGCAGACCCGTCGTGACCGACCAGCGCTGATTGATCCAGATGAAAACGGTCGTGGCGACGAAGCAGAGAAACACGAATCCATGCACGGCGCCGGCCGGCGGCACCAACGCCTCGGTGCTGCGCGTGACGTACTTGAAGTACATGCCAAGCAGCAGGAAGGCCCAGGTCACCACCTCTGCGATGGCGACGGTGCGGAAAAGCGTGCGGGGGTTCATCAGGTGCTCCTGCTCGGTGGGCTGCGGTACCAATTCTTCCATCCCTGCGACAGAGCAGCGTCACGGCCCGGTGTGATGGACTGACGGGATCCTGCACGTGGCTCAACGAAAGGTCCGGCACAGCATGTTCCTGCTCACCGCGGACGACCCGGCAGCAAGCCGACCCGACCTCGTGTACTCCGCGACGGACCTCGTCACCGCGTCCGAGTGCGGGTACCGGCTGCTGCGCGTCCTCGATGAGAAGCTCGGGCGCACGGCGCGGGCGGAGTTCCCCGCGGACGGGATGCTGCAGCGCGCCGCCTCCCTCGGCGATCTGCACGAGCGACGGGTGCTGGACGGACTCGTCGCCGCGCACGGAGTGTGGTCTCCCGAGAACCCGGACGGGGTATACGACGTCGAACCTGCGGCAGCGATGGACCGCGCGACGCTTACCGAGAAACACGAGGAATCGCTCCACGCGTTACGGTCAGGGGCCTCGGTGGTGTTCCAGGCCGCGTTCTTCGACGGCACCTTCCACGGGCGCTCGGATTTCCTCGTCCGCGAGCCGGACGGCTCCTATGCGGTCTGGGACACGAAACTCGCCCGTCACGCGAAGGTCGGCGCACTGCTGCAGCTCGCCGCCTACGGGGACCAGCTGCAGAGAGCCGGGATCCCGACGTCGTCGGCCGTGACGCTCGTGCTCGGGGACCGCACTCACAGCGTGCACAACCTCACCGACCTCCTGCCGGTGTACCGCGAACGCCGCTCGAGGTTCCTCGAGCTCATTCACCGGCACCGGGACCAGCCGGACCCCGTGGCCTGGGACGCAGCGGGCATCGAAGCCTGCGGGCGCTGCGACTACTGCACCGAGCAGGTCACCCGCTCCCGCGATCTCCTGCTCGTGGCTGCCATGACCACCGACCGCAGGGCCAGGCTGCGCGGCGAGGACATCACCACCATCGACCAGCTCGCCGCCATGGAACCGCGCCCGGAGGACGCACCGCTCGGGCGTCTGCGGGAGCAGGCGCGGCTGCAGGTCGGTGTCGCCGAGGCCGACGGCGGCGTCACCTACCGCGACGCCGAGGGCCAGGAGCAGAGCGTCTCCTACCAACTCCTCCCCCGGCACACCCTCGGATCCCTGCCCGCGCGGAGCCCGGGAGACATCTTCTTCGACTTCGAGGGCGATCCGCTGTGGCAGGATCCCACGGACGGAAGCTGGGGCATCGAGTACCTGTTCGGCGTCGTGCAGCAACCGTCCGACAAAGACAGCGACGACAGCGACGAAACGTCTTTCCGCCCCTTCTGGGCCCACAACCGGGCGGAGGAGCACACCGCGTTCACCCGATTCCTGGACTACGTGGCGCAGCGTCGTCAGCAATACCCCGACCTGCACATCTATCACTACGCGGCCTACGAGAAGAGCGCGCTGCGCCGCCTGTCCCTGCTCCATGTGGTGGGAGAGGACGCCGTGGACACCCTGCTGCGCGACGGCGTGCTGGTGGATCTCTACGACACCGTGCGCCACAGCCTCCGCATCTCCGAGCGCTCCTACAGCATCAAGAAGCTCGAGCCCCTCTACATGGGAGCCGATCTCCGCACCGGTGAGGTCACGGACGCCGGCGCCTCCGTGGTTGCCTATGCCGCCTACTGCATGGCGCGCGACGCCGGAGACCCGGCCGCCGCGGCGGAGATCCTGGCGGGAATCAGCGATTACAACCGGTATGACTGCCTCTCCACGCTCCGGCTGCGGGACTGGCTGCTCGGCCTCCGCACGCGCCACGGCGGCGTCGGGCATCCGGAGGACGGCCGACCCGAACCCCAGGAGCGGGACCTTGCGGTGCACGAATCCGCTCCGGCGCACGGACCGGCACAGGCGGAGTCCCGCCTGCTCGATTACCTCGCGCAGTTGCCGCCCGGGGAAGCCCGGGAAGCCGGTCCGCGGGCCATCGCCTTCGTTGCCGCGGCCGTCGGCTATCACCGCAGGGAACGCAAGCAGTTCTGGTGGTCCCACTTCGACCGCCTCTCCTCGCCCACCACCGAGTGGGAGACGTCCCGCGACGTGATGGTGTTCGACACGCTCGAGATCGTCCGGGACTGGGCCAGACCCACGCCCCGGTCCAACCCCTCGCGCACACTGAAGGTCACCGCGCGCCTACCACCGGGCGCCGATTTCCGTGAGAAGTCCACCTACTTCGCCATCTACGACGCGCCCGTGCCCGAGGGCACGGACGTCACCGACAGCAGCGGCACCGGGCGCGGCGGGTGGTTCGGCGTCGAGGTCATCGAGATCACCGAGGATGACGGCATCACGACGGCGGTCCTCACGGAGAAACTCCGCCGCGGGGGGGCCGCGCGCGGCGGAGTGCCCGTTGCCCTGTCCCCCGATCAGCCCATCATGACGAAATCCATGGAGGAGGCATTGCTCGCCCTGGCGGACCGCGTCGGCCGCGCCCTGCCCGAGCTGCCACCGGGACCGGCGCTCGACCTGCTCCGGCGGGAAGCTCCGCGACTCCTCGACGGAGGCAGGCTGCCCGCCGTCGGCGCGCGGACCAACGCCCACGCAGCGACCACTCCTTACGCGGACACGATCACCGCTGCCCTGCGGCTGCTCGCCGACTCCTACCTCGCAGTGCAGGGCCCCCCTGGCACGGGGAAGACGCACGTCGGAGCCGAGGTAATACGACGCCTCGTCGACGACGGCTGGAAGGTAGGCGTCGTGGCACAATCGCACGCCGTCGTCGAGAACCTCCTGTGCCGGGCGATGGATGCGGGCGTCCCCGCACCCCTGGTGGCCAAGCGGACGGAGGACAACCGGGCGCCGTGGACGCAGCGCTCGGACGATGACGTGGCGCGCCTCGTCAGCGCGACCGGCGGATGCCTCGTCGGCGGGACAGCGTGGACGATGACGGGATCGAAGGTCCCTGCGGGCTCACTCGATCTGTTGGTCATCGACGAAGCGGGTCAATTCTCGCTGGCCAACACGATGGCCGTCGCGCAGTCCGCCCGAAGGCTCCTGCTCCTCGGGGACCCGCAACAACTCCCGCAGGTGACGCAGGGAACCCATCCGGAACCCGTCGACGAGTCGGCCCTGGGATGGCTCTCCGCGGGCCACGCAACGCTGCCGCCGAGCTTCGGGTACTTCCTGGCGGACACCTGGCGGATGCACCCGGACCTGTGCCGGGTGGTGTCCATGTTCGCCTACGACGGCCGGCTCACCACGGCACCGGCGGCGCGCGGTCGGCTGCTCGACGGCGTCGCACCGGGGGTGGAGTGCGTCCTCGTCGGCCATTCCGGGCACGCCACCTCCTCGCCCGAGGAGGCCGACGAAGTGGTGCAGCAGGTCCGGAAGCACCTGGGCCTGCCCTGGATCGCGGAGTCAGGACAGGCCGCGCGTCCGCTCGGAGAGGCCGATGTGCTGGTGGTGGCCGCCTACAACGCGCAGGTGCACATGGTGCGCCGGGCCCTCGCCGCGGCGGGTTACCCGGGGGTGCGGGTGGGAACCGTGGACAGGTTCCAGGGCCAGCAGGCCGCCGTCGTCCTTGTGACGATGGCAGCATCCTCAGCCGCTGAAGCGCCGAGGGGCATCGGTTTCCTGCTGAACCGCAACCGGATCAATGTCGCTGTGTCCAGGGGCCAATGGCGGGCGGTCATCATTCGGTCCCCCCGTCTGACGCACCATCTGCCGTCAACGCCTGCTGCGTTGGAGGAACTCGGCGCCTTCATCGGGCTGTGCGGGGATAGCGGGCTGTGCGGGGATATCGGGCTGTGCGGGGATATCGGGCTGTGCGGGGATATCGGGCTGTGCGGGAATACTGCCTGACCGGACGGGCAGCGGCAGGAACCCCGGCTGGTCGCACGAGGCGACTGGTTAAACGAGGAAGCAGGCCGGACCGGAGTCCGACCTGCTTCCTCTGAAGAACTAGTTGAAGATCCGAACCCTAGATGGGCTGGATATTCGAAGCCTGGGGACCCTTGGGACCCTGCTCGGTGTCGAAGCTGACCTTCTGGTTCTCATCAAGCGAGCGGTAGCCGCTTGCGTTGATGGCGGAGAAGTGTGCGAACACGTCTGCGCTTCCGTCGTCGGGAGCAATGAATCCAAAGCCCTTTTCAGCGTTGAACCACTTCACGGTACCTGTTGCCATTTTTTGTTTATCCTTCTGAAACTCAGACGCACTCCGACCTTCGGAGCGCCCCAGTCGCGGCGTGCTTGTCCGCGTTTCCAGAGACGCGACCTGTCCGGTGATGGCCAGACCGCGCGAAAAACAAATGCGCAACACTACAACCACGCTCCACTTAACCAAACGTTGGAGGGTAAAGGCAAGCAGGAACCCAAACGTTCTTGATTCCGTAACGTTCAGACCCCGACGGGCAGCATCGCGCCGGCCAGCAGTTCGAAGGAATGCAGCCACGCTCCGGTGGTCCCGGCCTGGGTCGCGACGATCAGTTCGTCCGCCCCGATCGAGGCTGTGAAGCGCTCCAGGTAATCCCGAACGACGTCGGGCGTGCCCACCGCGCTGTAGCGCGCCATGTCAGCCATCTGCTGCCCGCCGGGCGATGCGAGGATGGCTTCCGCCTCCTCCCGGGAGAAGCTCTGCCCCCGGCCGAGCAGGAGCGTGACTCGACGGAGCATCGCCTCGTGGAACTCCCGGCGCGCGTCGTTGGCGCTGTCCGCTGCGATGACGTTGACGCCAGCGATGAAGTGCGGCCGGTCCGACTGCGCCGAGGGCGCAAATTCCCTGCGGTAGAGGGCAGCGGCGTCGAGCAGTGCCTGCGGCGAGAAGTGGGACGCGAAGGCGAAGGGCAGCCCGAGGGCCGCGGCGAGCCGTGCACCGAAGAGCGAGGACCCAAGGATGTACAGCGGCACATTGGTGCCGCGGCCCGGGGTTGCCTGCACGCCCGGCATCCGAGTGTCCCCGCTGAGATAGCCCTGCAACTCGAGGACATCCTGCGGGAAGCTGTCCACCGCCACTGGATCCCGGCGCAATGCGCGTGCGGTGATCTGGTCACTGCCAGGGGCGCGGCCCAGACCGAGGTCGATCCGCCCGGGATGCAGGCTCTCCAGCGTGCCGAACTGCTCCGCGATGGTGAGCGGCGCGTGGTTCGGCAGCATCACGCCGCCCGAGCCGAGCCGGATCGAGGACGTATGGGCGGCGATGTGCGCGATCAGGACACTCGTTGCCGAAGAAGCGATGCTGCCCATGTTGTGGTGCTCCGCGTACCAGATGCGCCGGTAGCCCCACGTCTCGGCGTGCTGGGCGAGCATCACGCTCGAGGCAAAGGTCTCCGAAGGCGTGGAGCCCTCGGCGACGTGCGCCAGATCCAGGATGGACAGGGGAACACTCATGGGAAACCTCTCGAGCTGACGAATCACCGCCGGTAGTGCGGACCTTCTGGAGGAACGGTCGCCCGGCCCCGTCTATTTCCGGACCGGGACGGCGGGCCCCTTCCAGCGCGACGGCCCGCGGGGTTCTGACAGACGGGGTTCTTACAGAACGGGTTCTGACGTACCGGGTTCTGACATACCGGGTTCTGACATACCGGGTTCTGACAAACTGGGATCATGCCCAACAGGAAAAGCCCAGCCCATGACCTGCCGCCGAGGGAGCCGGTGTCTGAAGCCGCACTCCGCGAGCGCCAGGACGAACTTGTCCGCATCCTGACCGTCGAGAACAATACGGCGAGGCTTGCCCAGATCAGCGGGGAACTCGAGGCCGTCCAGCGCCGACTGGAGGAGATCCGCTCCTCGGGCGAGTGAATCACCCCTTATCGGTCAGGAATCCTTGTCGGTCAGGAATCCTTGTAGGTCAGGAATCCTTGTAGGTCAGGAATCCTTGTAGGTCAGGAACCCCCGAATCAGCGATGCCGTGCCGTCGAGGTGTTCCATCATGGCCTCGCGAGCCGGCCGCTCCTTGCCCGCTGTGATCGCAGCGATGATGCGCTCGTGCTGTTCATTGGAGTGCGCGAGGTTCACGGCGAGGAACGGGATGCGGTCCAGGAGCTCGTTGGCCCGCGTCCGGGCCTGAGCCACCGCCGCAGTGAGAGACCGCGATCCCGCCAGCTCGGCGATCGCAAGATGGAACCGTGCGTCGAGCGGCCGGTACTGGTCAGGTCCTGCAGCCGTCACAGCCGCGGCCACATCCCGCAGGTCCGCGGCTGAGGCGGCGTTCCTGGCCACCGCACGCGCGGCGAGGGCTGCGGCGGCCGGTTCGACGACGGCGCGGAACACCAGCACGTCCTCCACCTGATCGCGGGAGATCGCCGGCGGGCCGGGCACGGGACGTCCTGACATCGGGAGAACGACGGCTCCGCCGTACCGCCCGCGCTGCACGGTGAGGTAGCCGGCCGCCTGGAGTTCGGCGAGCGCCTCGCGGAGGGTGGAGCGGGACACTCCGAGATGATCGGCGAGTTCGCGCTCGGCCGGGAGCCGCTCGTCGACCGGGAACACGCCCAACCTGATGCCGTCGAGGATGCGCTCCACCGTCTCCTCGAACGCGTTGCCCTTGCGCACCGGCTCCACCAGATGGAAGGCCGGCTGGCCCGCCTCCGTCATGTCGGTGCTGCCTCGGACGCGCCGGGTCCTTGACGGAACGGTTCCCTGCGTCCAGAATGATCCTGTTCCATTGGCCTGAAAGTACTCCATTGCAGTTCGCTGCGCTCGATGTGGTCCCGGGGAGATGCGGTCCCAGTAGATGCGGTCCCAGTAGATGCGTCCCAGTAGATGCGGTCCCAGTAGATGCGGTCCCAGTAGATGCGTCCCAGACCAGAAGAACCGAGTAGTTCGCCCAGCTTAGTAGTTTGCACCGCCTTGGTAGTTTGCACCGCCCAGTCAGCAGCACCGGCCGTCCGTCGGTCAGTTCAAGGGAGCAAGCGTGGCACGCAGGACCATCGACTACACGACCGTTGACGACCAGTACCTCGATCACCGGAGACTGAAGCGCGGCGCGGCGGGCTGGATCCTGCTGGCCGGCCTGGGTGTCGCCTATGTCATTTCCGGTGACTTCTCGGGGTGGAACCTCGGGCTCGCGGAGGGCGGCTGGGGCGGCCTGCTGATCGCTTTCATCCTGATGGGCATCATGTACACCTGCATGGTGTTCGGCCTGGCCGAAATGTCCTCCGCCCTGCCGACGTCGGGAGCAGGGTACGGGTTCGCCCGCCGGGCCCTTGGCCCGCTGGGGGGTTTCGCCACCGGTATGGCGGTGCTCATCGAGTACGCTGTGGCGCCGGCGGCCATCGCCACGTTCATCGGCGGCTACATCGAAGCACTCGGGCTCTTCGGCATGACCAACTCCTGGCCCGTGTACCTGGTCACCTACCTCCTCTTCATCGGCATCCATCTCTACGGCGTGGGCGAAGCCCTGAAACTCATCTTCGGCATCACGGTCATCGCCGTCGTGGCCCTCGTGGTGACCGTCGTCGGGCTCCTCCCCCACTTCGAGACAGCCAATCTTTTCGATATCGTCCCTGACGGGTCGGTTGGGTCCTCGGCCTTTTTGCCGTACGGGGTCTCGGGGATCCTGGCCGCGCTCGTCTTCGGGATCTGGTTCTTCCTGGCCGTCGAGGGCGTCCCCCTGGCCGCCGAGGAATCGGACAACCCGAGCAGGGACATGCCCCGTGGCATCATCGTCGCCATGCTGATCCTCCTCGTCTTCGGCGCCCTGATGCTGGTGCTGGTGCCCGGCGCTGCCGGGTCCGAAGCGATGAGCGGCTCGGACTCGCCACTGCCAGAGGCGCTCCGGGCAGCGAACGGGGAAGGCAGCTTCCTGGCCGACTTCGTCAACTACGCCGGACTCGCAGGGCTCGTCGCCAGCTTCTTCTCCATCGTCTACGCCTACTCACGCCAGCTGTTCGCGCTGTCCCGCGCCGGGTACCTGCCGCGCTTCCTGTCCCTCACCTCATCGCGCCACACGCCGTGGGTCGCGCTGATCGTCCCCGGGACCATCGGCTTCCTGCTGGCCGCCCTCACCGGGAACGGCGGCCTCCTGATCAATATCGCTGTGTTCGGCGCAGCGGTGTCCTACGTGCTGCTGAACCTCTCGCACATCCTGCTCCGGGTGAAGGAACCGGATCTGGAGCGCGCCTACCGGACCCCCGGCGGAGTGGTTACCACCGGCGTCGCCCTGGTACTCGCCGTCGTCGCACTGGTAGCCACGTTCTTTGTGGACATCCTCGCCGCGACCATCACCGCCGTCGTCTTCCTCCTCGCCCTCGCCTACTTCTGGTTCTACAGCCGCCACCACCTCGTGGCGCGGGCGCCGGAGGAGGAGTTCGCGCTGCTGCAGGAAGAGACGAAGACCCTGTCCTAGACCTCCTCCCCTGACCTGTTCCCCCTCCACCGAAGGACACCATGACCGCCCACCCCCGCAATCAGCGAATGCTCACCATCGACCAGCTGCGTGAGGCCATTACCGCGGGTGACGTCGATTCGGTGGTGCTGGCCTTCACCGACATGCAGGGGCGGCTGCAGGGCAAGGTGATCCACGCCCAGTTCTTCCTCGATGACGTCCTGGGCCATGGCACCGAGGGCTGCAACTACCTGCTGGCCGTGGATACGGACATGAACACCGTGGACGGATACGCCATGTCCAGCTGGGAAACCGGCTACGGGGACATGCTGTTCGACTTCGACCTGGACACCATCCGCCGGCTGCCCTTCCGCGAAGGCACCGTCATGATCCAGACGGATCTCTCCTTCACCAGCGGCGAGCCGGTGACCGTGGCGCCGCGCAGCATCCTGAAGGCACAGGTGGCCAAGGCGGCGGAGCGCGGCATGCAAGCCTACTCCGGGACCGAACTGGAATTCGTGATCTACAACGACACGTTCGAGGAAGCCGGTCTGAAGCACTACCGGAACCTCGTGCCGGCCAACCAGTACAACGTGGACTACTCGATCCTCGGCTCGCTCCGGGTGGAACCGCTGCTGCGCGAGATCCGGAACATGATGTATCAGGCCGGGATGATCGTGGAATCCGCCAAGGGCGAGTGCAACCTGGGGCAGCACGAGATCGCGTTCAAGTACGACGACGTCATCGTCACCGCGGACAACCACAGCGTCTACAAGCTCTCCGCCAAGGAGATCGCCGCCCAGCGCGGGCAGTCCATCACCTTCATGGCCAAACCGAACCAGCGCGAGGGGTCGTCCTGCCACATCCACATGTCACTCCGCGGCGAGGACGGCGGCCTGGTGTTCTGGGACGAGGCTGCCGGAGAGCGCACGAGTCTCTACGACCACTTCATCGCAGGGGTCCTTGCAACGATGCGCGAGTTCACGCTGTTCTACGCGCCCAACATCAACTCCTACAAACGGTTCGCCGAGGGCTCGTTCGCTCCCACCGCCGTCGCCTGGGGGCTGGACAACCGCACCTGCTCCGTCCGGTTGGTCGGCAAGGGACAGTCCGCCCGGCTCGAGAACCGCATGCCCGGCGCGGACGCGAACCCCTATCTGGCGCTGGCGGCGATGCTGGCCGGCGGCTTGTACGGTGTCGCGCACGAACTGGAATTGCCGCCCATCATGGAGGGCAATGCGTACACCTCCGACGCCGAGCAGGTCCCCACCACCATGCAGGAGGCCCGCGACCTCTTCAGTTCCTCGGCGATTGCGCGCGAAGTGTTCGGCGACGAGGTGGTGGACCACTACACCCATTACGCCGACGTCGAGCTGGCCCAGTTCAATGCGGCCGTCACGGACTGGGAGCTGCAGCGCGGCTTCGAACGGCACTGAGTCAGCGCGGCTTGAACGGCACCGAGGCAGACAGGCACATCATCCGACACCAGGGGACAGCAGTGACCAGCACCACCGCGAGCACCAGCAGCACCAGCAGCACCAGCAGCACCAGCAGCACCAGCAGCAGCACCGCGAGCACCACAGAGCAGGGCACCCCTCGGCGGCCACGCATCGGGCTCACCACCTATTGGCAACCGGCGCGGTGGGGCGTGTGGGATGACACCGCGGCCCTTGTCCCCGGTGCCTATGTGCGAGCGGTCACCGAGAGCGGCGGCACCGCCCTGCTCCTGCCGCCGGTGGGCACCGACTCCTCGGTCCTGGAGGTGCTGGACGGCCTGATCGTCATCGGCGGCGTGGACGTCGATCCGGCCGGATACGGCGCCGAGCCCCATCCGACGACGGCGAGTCAGCCCGAGCGTGACGCCCATGACATCACCCTCACCCGGGCGGCACTCGCCCGCGGTGTGCCGCTGTTCGCGATCTGCCGGGGAGCGCAGATCCTCAATGTGGCCCTCGGCGGGACACTGCACCAGCATCTTCCCGATGTGCTCGACGGAGCCGCCCGCTACCAGCCGGCACCGGGCCTGTTCAGCAGCGTCGACTTCACGACGGCGCCCGGCTCCCTGATCGGGGAGCTCCTCGGCGCCGAGGCGACGAGCCCGTGCTACCACCACCAGGGGCTCGACGCGGTGGCGGAGGGCCTGCAGGTCACCGCCCGCTCGGCCGATGATCTCATCCAGGCCGTCGAACTCTCCGAGACGGCCTCCTACGAGGGCTGGGCGCTCGGGGTGCAGTTCCACCCCGAGGAGAACCCAGCGGACCGGAGACTGTTCCGGGAATTCACCGAGGCGGCGAAGCGCTACGCTGCAGGTCACCGGGCCCAGAACAGGCCTGCCGCATGAGCGCACGCGAGAGCATCGAGGTCCTCAACCCGGCAACCGAGGAAGTGCTCCGGACCCTCCGGCTCACCACCCGCGCGGAGACAGATGCCGCGATCGAGCGCGCAGCCCGGGCCTTCCCCGCGTGGCGCTCCGTGGCCCCCGCAGACCGGGCCCTGCTGTTGCGCCGGTTTGCCGCCGCCGTCGACGACGACCTCGAGAACCTCGCCGCCCTCGAGGTGGCGAACGCCGGTCACACCATCGCCAACGCACGGTGGGAGGCAGGGAATGTCCGCGATGTCCTGACCTACTACTCGGCTGCGCCGGAACGTCACCTGGGCCAGCAGATCCCGGTGGCCAATGGGGTGAACATCACCTTCCACGAGCCGCTGGGAGTCGTCGGGATCATCGTCCCGTGGAACTTTCCCATGCCGATTGCCGCGTGGGGACTCGCCCCCGCCCTGGCGGCGGGGAACACCGTGGTCCTGAAACCTGCCGAACTGACACCCCTCACCGCGCTTCGCCTGGCCGAACTGGCGGTGGCGGCCGGGATCCCGGAGGGTGTCCTGACCGTCCTGCCGGGCAAGGGTTCCGTGGTGGGCGAGCGCTTCGTGACGCATCCGCTCGTGCGGAAGGTGGTGTTCACCGGGTCCACTGCGGTGGGCAAGCGGATCATGGCCGGCTGCGCCGACCAGGTGAAGCGCGTGACCCTGGAACTCGGGGGCAAGAGCGCGAATATAGTCTTCGCCGACGCCGACCTCGGGACGGCGGCGGCCGCCGCTCCAGGCGGGGCCTTCGACAACGCCGGGCAGGACTGCTGCTCGCGGTCACGGATTCTCGTCCAGCGGGATGTGTACGCGGACTTCCTGACAGAGGTCGCGGCAGCTGCGGCGCAGCTCCGGGTGGGCGATCCGCGAGATCCGCTGACCGACATGGGTCCGCTCATCTCCGCGCGCCAGCAGGAACGGGTGGCCGGTTTCCTCGACGGCACGGACGAACCCGAGGTGGTGTTCCAGGGGTCCGTGCCCCAGGGTCCCGGTTTCTGGTTCCCGCCCACCGTGCTGGCGCCGTCGAGCCTGTCCTCGAGGGTCTTCACGGAGGAGATCTTCGGGCCGGTGGTGTGCGTGGTGCCCTTCGACACCGAGGAGGATGCCGTGCGGATCGCCAACGACTCGCCGTACGGGCTCTCCGGCTCGGTCTGGACCCGGGACGTTGGGCGGGCGCTGCGCGTGGCCCGGGCGGTCGACGCCGGCAACCTCTCCGTCAATTCGCATTCCTCGGTGCGCTATTCGACACCCTTCGGTGGCTTCAAGCACTCGGGGCTCGGCCGGGAACTGGGCCCTGATGCGCTCGGCTCCTTCAGCGAGGTGAAGAACGTGTTCCTTGCCACCGACGACTGATTCACTCCACGCCCTCCCGTCCCGAACGCCACCCCGAGCCCCCAGGAGTACCGCGTGAGCGACCTGCCCTACAACGGTCTGAAAACCAATCGCCTGGAAGGACGGACCGCCGTCGTGACCGGAGGGGCCTCCGGGATAGGCCTCGCCGCAGCGCGGCGCATGGCGCACGAGGGTGCGAAGGTCGTTGTCGCGGACATCTGCTCCGAGGTGCTCGGCGTGGCGATCGCCACGGAGATCGGCGGTTCTTTCATCCGGGCCGATGTCACGCGGGAGGAGGACGTCACGGCGATGTTCGCGCTCTGCCAGGAGACCTACGGATCGATCGATATCGCCTTCAACAATGCGGGCATCTCGCCCGAGGACGACTCCTCGATCCTGGTCACCGGCATCGACGCCTGGCGGCGGGTGCAGGAGGTCAACCTCACGAGCATCTTCTACTGCTGCAAGCACGTCATCCCCTACATGCAGGCCCAGGGGAAGGGCTCGATCATCAACACGGCCTCCTTCGTGGCCGTCATGGGAGCGGCGACGTCCCAGATCTCCTACTCGGCCTCGAAGGGCGGGGTGCTGTCCATGAGCCGGGAGCTCGGCGTGCAGTTCGCGCGGGAGGGCATCCGCGTCAATGCGCTGTGCCCCGGGCCGGTGAATACGCCACTGCTGCAGGAACTGTTCGCCGCCGACCCGGAGAAGGCAGCCCGCCGCCTGGTGCATGTGCCACTGGGCCGGTTCGCGGAACCCGAGGAGCTCGCCGCCGCCGTCGCCTTTCTGGCCTCCGACGATTCGTCCTTCATCACCGCGAGCCAGTTCCTCGTGGACGGTGGTATCGCCGGGGCGTACGTGACCCCGCTCTGACCGCAGCCCCGCCCGGGTCAAACCGGAGTGACCGGGGCCTGTGTCTCGTCGCCCTGCTCGCGCGCCCTGCGTTGCCGTGCACGATCGAGCGCGTTGATGACGGGCGCGGCGGTCATCCCGTGGAGCACGATCGACAGGACGATCACCAGTCCGCCGATCCGCCAGAGCGTCGCGTCATCGGCGCCGAACTCGCCCTTGGAGAGGGCGTAGCTGAGATAGTAGATCGAGCCGATGCCCCGCACCCCGAAGAAGGCGAGCACAACCCGCTCCCTCGGTCCGGTCGGGGTGCGCGCGAGGCTGAGCCAGGCGGTCAGCGGGCGGACCAGCAGCAGGAACGCGACAGCGACCACCACCTCCAGGGGACGCAGGCCCTCGAGCAGTCCGCGCGCCACAGCGCCACCGAACAGGACGAGCACGACGACGGTCAGGAGCCGCTCGAGCTGCTCGATGTAGCTGTGGAGGATGCCGTGGTAGCCGTGCGTCTGTTCAGCGGCCCGGATCGTCACAGCGCAGACAAAGACTGCGATGAACCCGTAGCCCTCCACCGCTTCGGTCAGTCCGTACGTCAGGAAGGTCGCAGCGAGCGCGACGAACCCCTCCGAGTAGTTCGCGAGGCGAGCGCTCCGGAAGGGCGTGCGGAAGAAGATGCGGCCCAGCAGCTTCCCGATGCCGAAGCCGAGTGAGGCCCCGATGATCATGCGCCACAGCACATCGAGCAGGATCCATTCGGGGAACCAGGCTGACGGGGCCAGACCCACCGTGCTCATGAGGATCGCGAGGTAGACGAAGGGGAAGGCGAGGCCGTCGTTGAGCCCCGCCTCCGAGGTCAGTCCGAAACGCACCTCGTCCTCGGCCCCGAGGTCCTCCTCGGCTTCGGAGGGCTCCCCCACCTGTACCTCCGAGGCGAGGACCGGGTCTGTCGGAGCCAGGGCGGCGGCAACCAGCAGGGCGGAGGCCAGCCCGAGGCCGAGGATCCACAGCCCCATCAGGGTGAGTACGAGGATGCACAGGGGCATCGCGATGCCGAGGAGACGCCAGGTGGTGGACCACCGGCGCCAGCCCACCCTGCGGTCCAGGGCCAGACCCGCGCCCATGAGGGAGATGATGACGCAGACTTCACTGAGGTGGATCGTCACCTCGCTGTACTTCAGCGGGTCCGGGTCCGGCAGGTCCTTCGCGAAGGAGAAGATGAGGATACCCGCGGCGAAGAACACCAGGGGCGTGGAAACGGGTGCCCGCGTGAGCAGGCGGGGCAGGAGTGCTGCTGCGAAGACGGCCAGCCCGGCCGCAGTAAAGATGATGCTCGGTGCCTCGAACACGCGAGTCCTCTTCCGTCGTCGATTTCCGTCGTCGATCATGAGTGCCATTGTCAGCACCCTTACCAACAGTAGGGCAGCGACCCGGGGAGGAATGACACCGCCCGAACCACTGGAGCCGGCAGCGCATCGGACCCCCATGGCAGCGCAGGGTCACCGCCGCGTGAGAAACTGGAATTATGCCCATTTCCAGCCACCCCATGGTCGATGTCACCGACGTCATCCGCGTTGTGGGCGGGGCGGCGTTCCAGCGCGGACAGACGTACGCCAAGGACGGCGCCGTGAGCTCCCTCGCCTGGGACGCCGACGCGAAGATCCTGACGGGGCGGGTCCGGGGCAGCGCGCCGTCCGACTACCGGACCAAGCTCCGCCTCGGGGTGAAGGGCGACGGACGCTTCCGGCCGCTCGAGAACTTCTGCAGCTGCCCGATCGGGGCGGACTGCAAGCATGTCGCAGCCACCGCACTGCAGAGCAACACCGAGAACTTCCTCGCCCAGCACGAACGTAGCGCACGGCCCGCACCGCATCCATCCGTTCCCGAGGGCTGGCAGGCGTCGCTGACCGATCTGCTCACGGTGGCGGACACCGCGGCAGGCGCGACGACTCCGCTCACCGCGCTCGGACTCCAGTTCGAGCTGCGTACACCCGAGGTCGCGGTCCAGCGGTGGGGATCTGCCGCCCAGCGGCAGGGCCAACGCACGCTCAACACGCGGCTCGGCGTCCGTCCCGTCAGCCAGAACGGCAAGGGCAAATGGATCAAGAACAACCTCTCCTGGGGCAGCATCAGCTACCAGACGTACGGGCTGAAGCTCGATCCGGACCAGCACCGCTGGTTCTCCCAATTCCCGGCCCTGCACCGCGGCACCGGCGTGAACTACTTCGGCAACAACGATTCCTGGCTGTACCTCGACGATTTCAGCAATCCGCTCCTGTGGCAGCTGCTGGACGAGGCCCAGCGCCTCGGCATCGCGTTCATCGGGTCCAGGAAGTCGGTCAGCATCGAACTCGCTGCCCGCGCCACCCTCGCGCTGGACGCCACACAGACCGAGGACGGCTCGCTCCAACTGTGCCCGGCGCTCGAGGTGGACGGCCGGCCCCACCCGTCGGAGACCGCCTATGTGATCAGCACGCACGGCATCTACACCGTCGCGCCCGATGACACCATCACGCTCGCGCCGACCGCCGGGAAGCTGACGCCGAAGGACATCGACCTCCTCCAGCGCGGCCGCCCCGTCGTCGTACCCGGCGAGGAAAAGTCCCTCTTCCTGCAGGAGTACTACCCCCGGCTGCGGCAGTCGATCCAGGTGGGCAGCAGCGACGGCAGCGTCGAACTGCCCGAGATCCAACCACCGGTCCTGGTCATGACCACGGCCTACAGCGCCGACGGGTCCGTGGCTTTGGACTGGCACTTCGACTACCCGCTGGGTGAGACTGTGCAGCGCCGCCCCTTCCAACGCGGCGGCCCGGGGAGCGACGACGGCTACCGCGACGCCGACGCGGAGGACGCGCTCGCCGTCGTCGCGCGCCAGGTCCTCGGCCCACTGCCGCTCAAATCCCTGAAGCTCGAGGACATGCGGGCCGTAGAATTCGCCGAAGACGTGCTGCCGAAGCTCAGGGAGCTCGGTGGCGTCAGGGTCGAGGTGATCGGTGAGCAGCCGGACTACCAGGAGCTGACGGAAACACCGACGTTGCGCATCAGCACCGTCGAGACGGACAACCGTGACTGGTTCGACCTCGGGGTCATGGTGTCGGTGAGCGGTCGCAGCATTGCCTTCGACTCCATCTTCCGCGCCCTCGCCCAAGGCCGGAAGAAGCTCAAGCTCGTCGACAACAGCTATCTGTCGCTGGAACAGCCCGTCTTCGACCAGCTCCGCGAACTGATCGAGGAGGCCCGCGGGCTGAGCGAGTGGGACCCCGAGTCCAGTCTCCAGATCAGCCGGTACCAGGCTGGGCTGTGGGCGGATTTCGAGGACCTCGCCGAGGAGACCGAACAGGCGCAGTCCTGGCGTGACGCCGTGAGCGGACTGCTCGAGCTCACGGACGTCGGGGTCACCCCGGCCCCCGCCGGCCTGGTCGCCGAGATGCGCCCCTATCAGGTCGAGGGCTTCAGCTGGCTGGCATTCCTGTGGAGGCACCAGCTCGGCGGGGTCCTCGCCGATGACATGGGCCTCGGCAAGACCGTGCAGGCGCTGGCCCTCATGGCCTACGCCAAGGAGCGCACCGGGCTGCAGGCACCGTTCCTCGTCGTCGCCCCTACCTCCGTGGTGCCCAACTGGTCGAACGAGGCGCGGCGCTTCACGCCGGGGCTCAAGGTGGTGACCATCAGCGACACCCAGGGCGCCTCCGGCAGCTCGATCCACGAGCAGGTAGGCGACGCCGACATCGTCATCACGTCCTACACGCTCTTCCGGCTCGATTTCGACGCCTACCAGGACCTGGTCTGGTCGGGACTCGTACTGGACGAGGCGCAGTTCGTGAAGAACCGGGCATCGAAGGTACACCAGGCCGCGAAGGACTTCGACGCACCGTTCAAACTCGCGATCACCGGCACGCCGATGGAGAACAACCTGATGGAGCTGTGGTCGCTGTTCAACATCGTGGCGCCAGGACTGTTCCCGTCGGCGCAGAAATTCACCGAGGACTACCGGACCCCGATCGAGAAGATCGGCGACAACCGCCCGCTCGTGCGCCTCCGGAAGCGCATCCGCCCCCTGATGATGCGGCGTACCAAGGAGGCTGTGGCCTCCGACCTGCCGCCGAAGCAGGAGCAGGTGCTGGAAGTGGAGCTCCATCCCGAGCATCGCCGGATCTACGAGACGTACCTGCAGCGTGAGCGGCAGAAGCTCCTCGGCCTGATCGAGGACATGAACCGCAACCGCATGATCGTGTTCCGGTCGCTCACCCTGCTGCGGATGCTCAGCCTCGACGCGTCGCTGGTCGATCCCGAACACGCCGGTGTTCCTTCGGCCAAGCTCGAGGTCCTGTTCGAGAATCTCGACGGCATCCTCGCCGAGGGACACCGGGCGCTGGTCTTCAGCCAGTTCACCTCCTACCTGAAGAAGGCCGCCGAACAGCTCGACGCCCGTGGCATCGAGTACGCCTATCTCGACGGCTCCACGCGCAGCCGCGGCGAGGTCATCGACGCCTTCAAGGACGGCAAGGCTCCGGTGTTCCTCATCAGTCTCAAGGCCGGCGGTTTCGGCCTCAACCTGACCGAGGCCGACTACTGCTTCCTGCTCGACCCGTGGTGGAACCCCGCCTCCGAAGCGCAGGCCGTGGACCGCACGCACCGGATCGGGCAGACCAGGAACGTCATGGTGTACCGCATGGTCTCCAAGGGCACGATCGAGGAGAAGGTCATGAAACTCAAGGAGCAAAAGGCCAAGCTGTTCACCTCGGTGATGGACGACGACGCGATCTTCAGCTCCGCGCTCACCGCGGAGGACATCCGGAGCCTGCTGGAGGCGTGAGATGACGGCATGAGACGGCGGCATGAGACGGCGGCTTGAGCCGGTTCACGGTCGACGGAGGAGAACCGCGGTGCTACCCACGCGTTGCACAATGAGGCTGGTTCCCTGCAGTTCGCCCTCGAGGTCCTCTGCACTGACGGCGGTCCACGGGCCGGTGTAGCGCTCCGAGCGGATCAGCTCCCCGGCCTGCCGCACCTCATAGAGGGTGCTGTACTGATCGCTCGCAGTTGCCTGTTCGTACACCACCCGGTACTCGCAATCCCCCAGCGTCCGGCGCTCCTCGAACGATTCAGCGTCGGATGCTTCAGCGGTAGCACCCGCCTGCGAGCTCCTGGGCTGCACGGTGATCAGCCCTGCGCCGTCGTCGGTCAGATTCCCGTCGAGCCAGCTGAAGAGCGCCCGCCGCTCGTCGCTCCTCAGGTGGCCGATCATGTTCGCGCAGACGAACCCGTCGACTTGCTGCGGCAGGGAATTGAGGTCGTCAGGGACCGATCCGGCAAGCACCGTCACCCGTGCGCTGAGATCAGCACTGTCGGCAACGCGCGCCGTGAGTGCTGCCCGCATCACGAGGCTCGGCTCCAGGGCAGTGATCCTCGCTTCGGTCTCAGCGGCGAGTACCCGGACGCCGAGTCCGGTTCCCGCACCGACATCCACAATCCGTCGGTCCGCGCCGTACTGCCCGAAGGCCTGCGCAATGGCAGGACGCAGTCTCTCCCACGGCTCCACCATGAACAGGTCATGGAACTCGCCGAGCCGCTCGTACAGGCCACGGCCGGAGTTCTCGGATGCTGTGTCTGCCATGTGCCAACCCTTCCGCGCTACGAGCCCGGCCACCGACGTCGGGCCTGGGCACCATTGCACCCTCGATTGCGAACGATTTTCAACAGTGGGCGGAACGCAGCGACCCGCCGTCGTTCCATGGTTCGTCCAGACTTAGGAGGCCTATTGGAGGGTCGCGTAGCGGTTCGCGGCCTCGGCTACGCGATTGTTGTAGTCCGTCGATTCGTTGTAGGACGCGATCGCGCTGATCCAATCCTCGGGTCGTGTCAGGTCACCGTCTGCGGAGCAGAGGTAGACGGCGACCGTGAGGGCGGCGTCGTCGATCTGATTGATATCGGGGGAACCGGAATTCTTCATCGATATGCGGCTCTCCCTTGCCCCGTTTCACCTCGTCAACCCACAGCGGAAGCACCGACCCGCTGCGAAATCGCCGACCCGCTGCGAGGGCGCCGGCGCGTCAGGGATCAGGCGTCGTCGTACTCACGCAGGGCGGGATCGAGCAGTTCGGCGAAGGCGCGAGGCCGGGATGCGACCCACCAGTGGCCGCCAGGCACACTCGTCACCGTGAGGTCCTGCACCCACTCCTCCAGCCCGTCGACCAGATGCGGCGAGAGAAAGGGGTCCTTGATGGGCACGATCACGTGGACGGGAATGGTCACCGGGCGGCGCCGCGGCAGCTTCACGGCCGCGAACATATTGGCGCGGTACAGGGCGAGGCCGCGGATGGCATCTGTGCCGATGTTTCGCCGGGCCGCCAGCTCATAGCGGCGGGTCATGAGGTAGCGCCAGAACAGCTCGGGCAGGACTGGGATCTGGAAGGCCGCGACGTACCAGCTCCTCAGCACCTGCCCGATGCCCTGGGGTAGCAGTTTTGGAGACCGGAAGCGGCTGCGGAGCCAACGCGAGAAGTGGCGCAGGTCGGGCCCCGAGATACTCGTGTAATCGACGATCAGTCCGTCAGCGCGCTCGTCCTGTATGGGGGCCCAGCCCTGAATGGAACCCCAGTCATGGCCGATGAGGCGCACACCGCCAGGAAGGTCGACGGAGGCCAGCACGGCGAAGACGTCGTCGACGAGTTCCGCGAGCGTGAAGCCCGCGTCGTCGAGCGTTCGTGACCTGCCCGCGTTCCGGGTATCGAAGGCGACCAGGTGGTGCGTGCCCGCCAGCTCGCGCAGGACGGGGAGGAAGACGCGGTGGTCGTCGGGATAGCCGTGCAGGAACACCAGCGTCGGGGCGTCGGGGCGGGGGTCGAGTCCGTACTCGAAGACGGAGAGTTCAGCGCCCGCTGTGCGAATCGTCCGGTTCCTCTCGCGCAACTGGTCCATTCCCCCACCCTAGGGGCTGCTCCATTCCAGTGGGAGGCCGGTCACCGGTGTGGCGCAGGGCCCTGTGGGCAGATCCTGCCGTCGTCGAGCCATACGCTCCGGTGCGCGACGGCGTCGGCGAAGACGTCGTCGTGGGTGGCCAGTACAACAGCTCCCCCACCCTGCGCGTGCTCGGTCATGAGGGCCGCTATGCGAGCTCGGGCGGGTTCGTCGAGGCCGGCGGTCGGTTCGTCGAGGGCCCAGATGGCCGGTCCTGTCGCGATGAGGGAGGCGAGGGCGACGAGCCGGCGCTGGCCGAATCCCAGCTCGTACGGGTGCGCCTCCGCGACCGCCACGAGCCCCACGCGCTCGAGTGCAGCAGCCGCCCGACGCACGGCTTCATCCTTGGTTGACCCGGTGGACCTCGGCCCGTAGGACACCTCGCGGAGGACCGTGCGCTCGAACAACTGCTGGTCCGTGTCCTGAAAGAGGTAGCCCACAGTGGCGGCGAGGGAACCCGTCGGCTGGCGACCGATGGTCACGCCGTCCACGGTGACGCTGCCGCGGAGCGCCCTGCACAAGCCGTTGAGATGCTGTAGCAGGGTGGACTTGCCCGAGCCGTTGGCGCCGCGCAACGCGACGATCTCCCCCGCCCGGACGGACAGGTCGACATCGGTCAGGCCTGCCGGCCGCGCGGTGGAGCCGGAGTCGCTCGGGTACTGGTAGCTCACACGCTGCACGGAGACGCGTTCCGAACCTGGCTGATCGGTGGGACGGCGCTCCAGGGCGCGGTGCTCCATGGTGCGGGCGGAGCGCAGCGGACGCCCGGCTGTTCCGATACCGTACCGTCGCAGTCCCGCCAGCCGCGCCTCAACGAGGAGTCCGTCGAACACGGGACGACCCTCGGCGAGGGCGAGAACGCGGGTACCAGCCGGAATGTCCGCGGGGAGCATCGGCTCGCACACGACGACGCCGGCGCCCTCCTCCCGCAGCACGTCCAGTGCCTTCGCGACGTCCCGCGCCGCGTCGTCGTCGAGCCCCTGGAAAGGCTCATCGAGCACGAGGACACGTGGCCGCTGCGCCATCGCCGCGCCGATGACGGTGCGCTGCAGCTGCCCGCCGGAGAGCGTCCGGGGGTCGCGGTCGAGGAGCCCGGTCAGCTTCAGTGACGCCGCCACCTCGCTGACGCGCTGACGCATTTCCTCGGTCGGGACTCCCCGGTTCGAAGGCCCGAACGCAAGCTCCTCCCCGATCGTGGACGACATCATCGACAGTTGCCCCCAGGCTCCCCGGGCCACGTAGGCGACCTTCGCACTCCACGCACCACCGTCGATGCGCGGATCGGTGGGCAGGCCACCGAAGCGGATCGTCTCGCCGTCGAGCGCTAGTGAACCCCGGAACAAGGACCCCGCGTCGGTGCCGGTGAGGCCCCCCAGCAGCCGGGCAAGCGTCGTCTTGCCGGATCCGGACGCACCCGCGACGACGATGTACTCCCCCGGTCGGACCGCGAGGCGGACCCCATTTAGGAGCGGGGCGCCGTCGTCATGCGAAAAGGATTCGACGTCCAGCGTGATCATGCACAGGCCGCCAGGAGCCAGAGGGCCGAGAGGGCGACGACGGCGGCGACCATGAGGCGGCGCGCGGATTGCTGGCGGGCCGTATCGGTGTCCGGCAGATAGCTGGTGCGGGCCACGGGGGCGGAGAATCCGCGGGCCTCGAGCATGTGGTTGCGTTCCGATGCGTCCACGAGCAGGCCGATGACCAGCGGCGTCATCACGGTCAGCAGGGCACGGAGGCGTGAATGCGGACTCCGCCCGACAACGAGGCCGCGTGCCTGCTGTGCCCGCGTGATTTGCCGTGCCCTGAGTGCGACATGCGGAATGAGCCCGACGGCAGAGCCCACGATGAACACGAGCTTCCGGTTCCAGCCGCGGTGGGTCATGGTGGCCAGGAGCCCGGGGACGTCCAGGGTCATCGCAGCTGTCAGCAGGACGCCCGCGAAGACGCTCATCCGTAGCCCCATGACGGCGGCAAAGGCAAGGCCTTCCGCCGTCACGCGGGCGATCCCGAGGTCCAGCAGGACCCTGCTCCCCTCGGGGAAGAAGAGGCCGTGGAGCAGGAGTGAGGAGACGAGCAGCGGCCCGGCGACCAACGCGATGGCGAGGCCGATCTGCCGGGGCTTGCCGGAGAACAGGACTGCTGGGACCACGACGAGCAGCAGGACCCCGAGCGAGAACTCCCAGCGGTTCACCACAAGAACGAGCACCACCAGCAGCGCCGCCGCGAGCAACTCGGTCAGGGGGTTGTAGATCCTGCGGCGGGGCATGATTCAGGCGACGCCGGCGTCGTCCCTGCGCGCTGGCTGGACGGCAACCGCACCGGTCCGCCTGCCGAGGACGCGGTGTGTCCGGGCGAAGGGAAACTGGCGTACGGCCCGCTGCGGCAGGGCGTAGACGATCAGGGCCACGATGATGAACACGACGATCTTGTCCAGCGAATCCGACAGCAGTCCCTGCTTGGTCGCGGCGATGAGCAGTTTGTCGCCCATCGAGCGGAAGACGGCGATGATCGCATTGGTCCCGACCGTACCTGCCGCTCCGAACATGAAAGTGGCCACCGGCGCAGCTACGAGCCCGCCGATCGCTCCCACCACGAGGCCCGCTATGGGCGCGAAGTACACGCGGCGGAACGCTCCGTACTTCGCGGCCAGCCCGGCGAGCAAGCCGATCAGGGCGGCCCCTGCTGCGAAGGGCAGCGCGAACGGGTTGAAGAGACCCCAGATGGCGTTGCTGAGAGCACCGGTCGCAGCTCCCGCGGCCGGTCCCGCCAGGACGGCGACGAGCACGGTGCCGATGGCGTCGAGGTAGATCTGCATGCCCAGCGAGCCGGCGATCTGACCGATCGCGATGTTGAGCGCGATGCCGAGCGGCATGACGACGAGCGAACTCGTGGTGAGCATCGGCAGGATACCGCCGACCAGGAGCGCACCGCCACCGAGGAAGCCGAAGAGCGAGACGAGCGAGGCCACGCTGCCCACGCCTCCCGCGATCTCGACCGGCTGGACGATCACCAGGAACAGGTAGGTGGCGAGGATGAGTGCTCCGCCGAGGGCGAGGAGCAGCCGTCGGGGCCGCTCTGCAGTGGACTCCGGGGCGCGGGTCAGGGGTGAGCTCACGGTATTCCTTGGGCAGACTGGACTGAGGGGATGCACCTCATGTCACCTCGGCGCTGCCCGCACTGCTTGCCGGGCAGCCACCAGTGTACCGGTGGCCTGCACCGCCGCGCCGGGTGCCCAAACCCGGGGGAACGCCCCCACGGGTCTGCACCGCCGCGCCGGGTGCCCAAACCCGGGGCAACGCCCCCACGGGTCTGCACCGCCGCGCCGGGTTCACGGGGAGCGGGAAGCGCACGGAAACCGCCGGGGTCAGCCGTGCTTCCTCGCGAGGTCGGCCAGCCGCCGCACCATCAGCGCGAACACGGCCTCGGGGTAGTTACGGGAAACGATCCTGGCATTGGGCAACCGCTTCCACATCCCGGCGAAGTCCGCCACCGTCTGGCCGAACGTGAGCCCAGACATAACCTCGACATCGACCGTGGCGAGCCGTTCCTCGAACTTCGCCTCCCCCGTAGCGACCATCGCCGCGAACAAGTCATGCACGTGGGCCACATAGCCCTGGTCATGAAGCCGGTGGAACTCCATATAGAAACGCAATGCATCGGACAGGCAGGCGACAACAGCGTTCGCGCTGGCGCTCCGTGTCCCCTCGGGGTCCCCCGGCGACAGCAGCTCGGGGCCCGTACCGGCGGCCCGGGCGACGGCGTCGACGTGCGCGGGCGTGCAGGCGATGCGCTCCGTGGTCTCCAGTGCGCACACCACGGGCAGCTTCTCGACCGGCAACCCCTCGTACGCGGCGTAGACCTCCTTCGCGGCATGGGGGTCGACGTACGTGTTCCACTCGGCCACCGGCGTCGTGTTGCCCGGATAGTTGAACGCCCCGCCCATGATCACGAGACCTTTCAGGAGCATCGGCAGATTGGGTTCGGCCCGCAGCGCCAGGGCGAAATTGGTGAGCGGCCCGGTCACGACACCAGTGATTTGCCCGGGGTGGCGCCGGACGGCCTCGAGCCAGACGTCCACTGCCGACCGGTGAGAGATATGCCCGCGCGGTGATGGAAGGACAGCGTAACCGATGCCCTGGGCACCATGGGTCTCCTCGGTCGTGACGAGCGGAACCTCAAGGGGCACCTCGCTGCCGATCGCCACCTCCACCCCGGCGTGACCGCACAGCTCGAGTAGCGCGAGATTGTTCCTGGCGACCTGTACCGCCCCGACATTGCCCGCGGTGCAGGTGATCGCTTCGATCGAGACGCCCGGCGTCGCGAGCAGGTACAGAAGAGCGACGGCGTCATCGATGCCGGTGTCCACATCGAGGAGGAGGCGCTGGCGGGGATCGGCCACGTTCAGTCCGCCGCGGCGGTGCGGAGCAGCTGCAGGCGAATCGTGCGGGCCGTCTCCATATGCGTGCGGGCGATGGCGCGGGCGTCATCGCTGCGCTGTTCCGTGATCGCGGCGATCAGTGCTTCGTGCTCGAGCAGCACCTCCTGCCAGCGGTTTCCCACGGACAGCGTGGAGCGCGGCGTGTGGATGAGGTGGGTGGACAACCGCTGCAGGAGATCCATCAGGATCGGATTGCGTGCAGCCGCCCACAGGGAGGTGTGGAATTCGAGGTTGTTGGTCACCTTCGTGGTGTCATCCGGGTCGACGACGGCGCCGTCGCGTTCCAGCAGCGCCTCCAACCGCATGATGTCCGCCGTCCCGCGGTTGAGGGCAGCCTGGCCGGCGGCTTCTTCTTCCAGCATCACCCGCAGGTCGTAGATCTGGATGACCTCCTGCGGGTCGATCTGCGGCACCTGGAGGCCGCGGGCGGCACGTTCGAGCAGTCGCTCGTGCTGCAGTCGGCTGAGGGCCTCGCGCACCGGAGTCCGGGAGACCCCGAACCGCTCCGAGATGAGGACCTCCCGCAAGGCCGTCCCCGGCGGATGCACCCCAGCGAGGATCTCGCTGCGGAGCACCCTGAAGATCGCATCGCCGTCCACGCGCGCCGAGAGATCGGTCGACTCGGCCATGGCGTCCCCTCGGTGGTGTCGCGGTTCGGGTGGGCAGGGCAAGGACCCTGCGGACGGTCCGGGCCGGGGGTGCACACCTCCCGGCCCGGATCCGAGCGGGCGTTAGCTGGCGAGCTGACGCAGCACGTACTGCAGGATGCCACCGTTGCGGTAGTAGTCCGCTTCGCCCGGGGTATCGATGCGCAGCACGGCGTCGAACTCGACGGCGGATCCGCCGTCGGCCGGCGTCGCCGTGACGGTGACCGTGCGGGGTGTGCGGCCCTCATTGAGTTCCGTCACGCCGCTGACCGCGAAGGTCTCCGTGCCGGTGAGCCCGAGGGATTCGGCGTTCTCACCGGTTGGGTACTGCAGCGGAAGGACGCCCATGCCGATGAGATTGGATCGGTGGATGCGCTCGTAGCTCTCGGCGATGACGGCCTTCACACCCAACAGCGCGGTTCCCTTGGCGGCCCAGTCACGCGAGGACCCCGAGCCGTATTCCTTGCCGGCGAGGACCACCAGCGGGGTACCCGCGGCGGCGTAGTTCTCGGCGGCGTCGTAGACGGCTGCCTGCGGTGCGTCCGGCTGGGAGAAGTCCTTCGTGAACCCGCCCTCGACGCCGTCGAGCAGCTGGTTCTTGATGCGGATGTTCGCGAACGTGCCGCGGATCATCACCTCGTGGTTGCCGCGGCGCGAGCCGTAGGAGTTGAAGTCCTTACGCTCGACGCCCTTCTCGGTGAGGTAGCGGCCGGCCGGGGTGTCCGATTTGAAGGAGCCCGCGGGCGAGATGTGGTCGGTGGTGACCGAATCACCGAGCTTGAGCAGCACGCGGGCGCCGCCGATGTCCTCGACCGGACTCGTCTCGCGCTGCATCCCGTCGAAATACGGTGGCTTCCGCACGTAGGTGGACTCGGGATCCCAGGCGAAGGTGTCGCCGTCGGGCGTAGGCAGGGATTTCCAGCGCGCGTCGCCCTCGAAGATCGTCGCGTAGCTCGAGGTGAACATCTCCACATCGATGGAGTTGTCGATCACCTGCTGGACCTCCACCGGGTTGGGCCAGATGTCCTTCAGGAAGACGTCCGTGCCGGCGTCGTCCTGACCGAGGGGCTCGGTGTCGAAGTCGAAATCCATGGTGCCGGCCAGCGCGTAGGCGACCACCAGCGGCGGCGAGGCCAGGTAGTTCATCTTCACGTCCGGGTTGATCCGGCCCTCGAAGTTCCGGTTGCCGGACAGGACCGCGGTGACCACGAGGTCGTGGTCCTGAATGGCCTGAGAGATCTCCTCCTCCAGCGGGCCGGAGTTACCGATGCAGGTGGCGCAGCCGTAGCCCACTGTGAAGAAGCCCAGCTTCTCGAGGTACGGGGTCAGCCCCGACTTCTCGTAGTAGTCGGTGACGACCTTCGAGCCCGGGGCCACGGAGGTCTTGACCCACGGCTTGGACGCGAGGCCCTTCTCGACGGCGTTGCGCGCCAGCACGGCGGCAGCGAGCATCACCGACGGGTTGGACGTATTGGTGCAGGACGTGATCGACGCGATACTGACCGCGCCGTGGTCCAGCTCGAATTCGCGGCCGTCCTTCATGGTCACGCTGACCTTCTTCGAGGGCCGCGTTGACGCATCCGCCGAAGCGGAGACGGTCTCCCGCGGCTCGGAGTTCTCGTCTGTGACCGACGACGTCGTTCCGGGGGTGAAACTCGGCGAGTCCGACGCAGGGAAGCTCTCCTGCGAAGCCTCGTCAACAGTGCCGCCCGGGGCGAAAGGCAGTTCCGGGTCGCTCGAGTAGGTGCGCAGGTCCTCGCGGAACTGGCTCTTCGCCTTGCTGAGCTCCACGCGGTCCTGCGGGCGCTTCGGTCCGGCGATCGAGGGAACGACGCTGGAGAGGTCAAGCTCCAGGTATTCGGAGAAGCGGATCTCGCGGGACGGATCGTGCCAGAGCCCCTGCTCCTTCGCATACGACTCGACGAGCGCCACGTTCTCGGCCGGACGGCCGGTGAGGCGCAGGTAGTCGAGCGTGACGTCGTCGATCGGGAACATCGCCGCGGTGGAGCCGAACTCGGGGCTCATGTTGCCGATGGTCGCGCGGTTCGCGAGTGGCACCGCGGCAACTCCTTCACCGTAGAACTCCACGAACTTGCCCACGACACCATGCTTGCGCAGCTGCTGGGTGATGGTCAGCACGACATCGGTGGCGGTGGCTCCGGCGGGAATCTCGCCGGTCAGCTTGAAGCCGACGACGCGCGGGATGAGCATCGATACCGGCTGGCCGAGCATCGCCGCCTCGGCTTCGATGCCGCCGACACCCCAGCCGAGCACGCCCAGACCGTTGACCATGGTGGTGTGCGAGTCGGTGCCCACGCAGGTGTCGGGGTACGCGCGGAGGACCGGGCCGGTCTCGGTGTCCACCGTGCGCGTCATGACGGTGCGGGCGAGGTATTCGAGGTTGACCTGGTGCACGATGCCCATACCGGGAGGGACGACTTTGAAGTCGTCGAACGCCGTCTGCCCCCAGCGCAGGAACTGGTAGCGCTCCGCGTTGCGCTGGTATTCGATCTCCATGTTGCGCTCGAGGGCTCCGGCGTTGCCGAAGGCGTCGATCTGGACCGAGTGGTCGATGACCATTTCGGCCGGGGCCAGCGGATTGACGCGCTTGGGATCGCCGCCAAGTTCCGCAACAGCCTCACGCATCGTCGCGAGGTCGACGACGCAGGGAACACCGGTGAAGTCCTGCATGATGACGCGCGCCGGGGTGAACTGGATCTCCGTGCTTGGCTCCGCCTCAGCGTCCCACTGGGCGAGGGCGCGGACGTGGTCGGCGGTGATGTTCGCACCGTCTTCGGTACGCAGCAGGTTCTCCAGCAGGATCTTGAGGCTGAACGGGAGGTTTTCGGCGCCCTCGACGGCGCTGAGCCGGAAAATTTCGTACGTGGCACCGGCGACATCGAGTACGCCCTTCGCGCCGAATGAGTCCGCGGTCGTCATGACATCGGCTCCCTTCAGAGAGATTGTGGAATGGTCCCATCCTATTCCACCTGCCACGCCACTGTATACAGTCGTACACAACCCACAGTGGTGCACAACGAGTCGCCCCGTTCTAACGAGGGTTACCTCTCGCGCTTGAGTACGCTGCCATCCTCCGGGCAGCGCCGCAGCCCGAACAGCAGTTCGTCCTGCTCCGGAGATTCCGCGCGGCTGTGATCCACCACGGGGCCGGTCCCGGCAATTTCCCGGATCAACTCGATCCCCGCGATCGCCTCTTCCTTCGAGGCGTAAAAGGTGGAGACCCCGACGAGCGTGCCATCGGGTGCGGTCAGCTTGACGCGGAAACCGCCGTCGTGGGCGTCGACCAGCTTGAAGTATCCTGTCATCGTCCTACCTCCTTGTAAGGGGCGACGTCATACCTGCGTTCCAATATCCTAAGCATACTGACCAGACCGCTCCGCCTCGTCGGATCAGCGACAGCGAAGCGGCCGCAGGGCGTCGACGAGAAGGAGCACCATGACAGAGCCAAGCAGCGCAGATCACCCCGACGGCGGCGGGTTGCCCACCGACCACCCGCTCGGACCCGCCGTACCCCTTCCACCCGGGGAGAAGAAGGCTGGGCGAGCCGGCGACGCCGCATCCGGCGACCGGCGCGAGGATGTCCTCGACCCCTCCGCAGGGGCTGGCGGCCACTCTGCCGAAACCATCCGCGACGAGCAGGGAACACACAGCGCCGGCGCCGTGCCCGCGGCCTACAACGGTCCTGCCTCACCAGAGAAGCCGACGGAGGACCACCGCCCGGAAGATGCCGGGCGCGAACCCGACACGTGGGACAGCGGCGGATCGAGGGACTGACCCGGCACCGCGCCGTGGGCGATCACCGTGGGCGATCACTGTCCGCGGCCCAGCCCCGCCAGCCGTGCCACGACCGACGACGGCGCGACGCGGGCCAGCGCTGTGATGACCTTGTAGCGCAGGCCCGGAATGGACACCGCCTTCCCCGCAGCCGTATCCCTCAGCGCGTGCCGCACCACGGTCCCGCCGTCGAGCCACAGGAATCCAGGCACACCCGTCATGTCGGCACCCATGCGCCGATGGAAGTCGGTGTGCACGAATCCGGGGCACAGGGCCGTCACCTGGACTCCCTCGGGGCCGTAGGTGAGGTTCGCCCAGCGGCTGAAGCTGATCATGGCCGCCTTGGCGGCACCGTAGCTACCCCTGGGGGTGAAGCCCGCCACGCTCGCGACATTGATGATCGTGCCGGCGCGGCGCGGGCGCATGGTCTGCAGCGCCGCATGCGCCAGGGCGAGCGGGACCTCCACGTGGATGCGAAGGTGACGGATCTCGTCGTCGAGCACGTTGTCCGCGAATGGCTTGACCAACCCGTAGCCCGCGTTGTTCACCAGAACCGTCACCGCGGGTTGCTCGCCAGTATCACTGCCAAGCCTCGCGAGCACGCTCCTGAGACCCCCTTCGTCGAGCAGATCCGCCGCAATCGTCTCGACGCCTACGGCCCATTGTTCCCGGAGCGAGGCAGCACTCTCCTCAAGTGAGGCGGCCGTCCGGGCCACGAGAACGAGGTCGCAGCCGCGCGCCGCGAACTGGCGCGCGAACGCGAGGCCGATGCCCGACGTCGCACCGGTAATGAGGACCGTTTTCGTCATGGAGGACAGCCTCTCCCAGCACTTCAGGACACGCAAGGCAAGCCCTTCGATGCAACGTTGCTGCAACCCCCCAGCCTGTAGATTCACCGATACCGACCGGCTCGCAGATCACCCCCCAGGGGTGCCCTGGGACCGGCGGTTGCCGCGCTTCCGAATTGCAGGGGGCGCTGCGGCCATGTTGATCCGAAAGGAAGTTCCATGAGCGGAAACAGAGCTGTTGCGTACAAGGGTCCGGGAGAGGTCGAAGTCATCGACATCGACTACCCCAGCTTCGAACTCAAGGACGGACCGGGGGTGAATCCGGCCAACGTGGGCCGGTCGGTGCATCACGGCGTGATCCTCAAGACCGTCACCACGAACATCTGCGGGTCGGACCAGCACATGGTCCGCGGGCGCACCACCGCACCGAAGGACCTCGTCCTCGGCCACGAGATCACCGGCGAGGTCGTGGAAGTGGGACGGGACGTCGAGTTCATCAAGAAGGGGGACATCTGTTCCGTTCCCTT
>JAABUN010002434.1_pt1 | contig 33217 bp, 37 predicted proteins | sample 5559311 | NCBI WGS metagenome assembly JAABUN01 (sample SAMN10711877, study PRJNA513370) | rock metagenome | isolation source: Antarctica rocks | place: Antarctica: Victoria Land, Siegfried Peak sud | reverse complement strand
TTGGTTATGAAACTATGAGTATGGTACGAAAAGGACAAATTCAACAAGTAGAAAAAGGTGACATTTTAGGGCAAGTAGAATTCGTGTCTCATATTTTTGGAGTTGCTGTATAACGAGAGTTGATTGTAAGGATTGCTCTGTCCTAACAAAGTTTTTGCAACACAACCGTAATTCAACTATCTTATTTAGAACCTGGCAAATACCTTCACCCTTGTGGATTGAACCAACTGAAGGAGGAGCAGTTTTCATTAGTGATCGCTGGTACAGGGGCAAGTTGCTATTGGTAGCCCAGGGAGATAACCTACTTGCAATTAACTACGTCGATCTAGAACAATACCTTACGTCAGTTGTAGGCAGTGAGATGAGTGCTGCCGCACCGACGGAAGCATTAAAGGCACAGGCGGTTGCCGCCAGGTCTTACGCCTTGGTGCATACATTTCGCCCTGCAAGCAGTTGGCACGACTTGGGTAACGTTATTAGGAATATACTTTCTGGGACAAAACATTATATTTGCTACTCATTACTCCCCTCACGTCTGGCGTGATATTCCGGCTGCTGGCTCAGTTTTAGCAATTATGAGCGGGATGATCAGCTTGTTATTTTTCCCCAGACAGACTGGAAACTTTGGTTGGATATTACTGGGGATTGGCGTTGTTTTGGTATTTTTGAGTGGCGGCGTTATCTTGAAACCCACTAGCTTATGGAGCTTTTTCGTTGCCTTTGCTGCTTTGGCAGGGGGTTTTCAGTTGATGACGCGGGGTAGGGTCAGGTTTTAGTCTTCAAAGAGTTAATCCAGCAAGCCACTTAAAATAAACTCTAACTCCCCTGAGCAATCCACTCTATCCCTGCCTTAAGAGCCGCTTCAGCAGTGTAGTAGATTTTGCGTTCCCCAAATACCGCTCCGCCGGGGCTGATTAACCGGAACTGCCAGCAATGCGCTTCGGTGTAGAACACTATTAGGGTAGTACCGTCGATCCTGATAACCTGATGGATTATGGTTTTGCTCATGGGGATCGTCTCTTTACCAGTATCAGTACCCCAGTGTTAATTTTGTTTCACACTATTCAATAGCTTGAATAAAGGTAGGGATGCGCCGCTTTTGGCATCCCTAATGCACGTAGAACTTACTTTCTAGCCCAATGGCTGCTGCTTACGATTGTTTCTTTGACGCTGCAAAGCACTACCCACAAATAGACCACCAGTTGCTACTATGCCTAAGACAGAAGAAGGTTCAGGAACAGGTACATTAGCAGTAGTTAAGTAAGAAGGAGAGGATAGACCGCCACTATTAGAGGCAATAAAGTTTCCCAGAAAGTCCCCAGTTTCATCGTCAAACTCTTTAATACTGTTAGTAGAAGAATCAACTACCAAGAGGTTACCATTGGTACCAAAAGTTAAATCTCTTGTACCAAAACTAAGCTCGCTGCTATAGGGAACGAATTCTTGCACAAGTCCGGTCGTTGTTTGTCTAAACACAGCACCATTAAACTCGCTTGCATAAATGTCACCGTTTGAGCTAATTACTAAACCAAAAGGTCGAGGACTTGCTGAAAAGCCACCTATAGTTTCTCCTGTTGTTGGGTCATACTTTTCTACGCTACCCAAACCTTGACGGAAGGCAAAAAAAGTAGTGTACAGGTCGCCGTTTGCGTCAAAGGCTACATCTTCATAGGGGGACGGAGAACCAAAAGGGTCTTGGATTCCATTTACAACTTCAGTAATGAAGTTTCCCGTCGTTCCTTCGTACTTGATTACCGCACTACTTGCAGAACCATTAATACTACTTTGAATCGTATTAGCAACGTAGAGGTTATTGTCTGGACCAAAGGTTAAGCCATTTGGTTGGTACAGTGTACCGCTACCAGAAACAACAAAGTCACTAATATAACTCCCCGTAGTGCCATCATATTTTTTGACACTGTTTGTACCTGCACTGCTAACGTACAGATTGCCATCCGGTCCCAAGGTTAAGCCTTGAGGACTCAATAGCCCGCCGCTACCAGAAGTAACAAAATCCCGGATATATGCACCCGTTGTGTCGTCGTACTGTTTGATGGAGTTATCGCTACTGCTACTTACAAGTAAAGCTGCTTGGGCTGGTAAAGTAATTAAGCTAATCACAGCAAAAATAGTCAGAGCAATGGGAGATTTACAAAGGTTACTAAGCTTTTGGGTGTTCATAAAATTTATGATTGATGTTTATACAAGCCAAACTATTTTCTGAATTAAAACGATGCACCCGCCCCCATTACTATCAGTATCAAATACTTTTGTCAATAGTTTTAGATATAGTGTGCTTAAAAATAATACAGAGGAGTCTATGAGTAAAAGCTTGTAACTATTGATTTAGAAGATTAACCGCTAATAGTTCTGCTAGTGTGAGCGGTGGGCTTGCTATTTATTGCCAAACTCAAAATATGTTTCGATAGTCCGAGTCTCGATAAAAATTAGTTACCATCTAAAAAAACAGGTATTGTTACGCCTACAATTCTCAACTGCTGACCCAACACAAAGTCAACCAGTTTTTGTCCGCTAATCAAAGTTATTCGACGCTCAAGCAGCAATTCCCTAGACATTTCCCCTGTTTCCCCGGTATGGACGAAGAAACCCCCCACAGCTTCCTCCTGCTGGATAACCTGGCGAAAGTTTCTGATGTGCTGGGGGTTAATATATCCTCGATAACGTTTCGCCTGAAGTAAGCAAAGCTTCCCAGCAGTTATCACGCGCCCGTCCAAGCCGCCGTCGCCAATGTGTAACGAAGGTTGCGTTCAATATCCTATCCTTGTTCTTGGCAGTAGTTCAGCAACAATTCCTTAAAAGCGTATCAGAAAAAACTGGAATGTTATTTACATCAGTGACCTCCGATGGGGATGAGCAAAAGTTTTGGGACACTTCTTTGCGTGAGTGTTGCAAGTGGCGCAGTTATAATGGAATTTTATCAACGCTTCGACTTTGTTTGTTGTCTATACTGAAGTCATGCACTTTTTTAACTACATATGTCTCGTATTGGTATTCTGTGTCCTGGCGCAATCGGTCATCTAAATCCAATGTGTAATTTGGGAATCGAATTGCTGCGTCGTGGACACAAAGTCATCTTGTTTGGTGTGCCAGAAGTAAAAGAAAAAATTTCTCGGTCTGAATTAGAATTTTCTGAAATTGGGAGTAGCGATTTTCCCCTGGGCAGCATAGAAACTATGTATACTCAACTGGGACAATTAACGGGATTGGAGGGCTTAAAATTTGCCATCCAATTTTTTAAAAAAGAAGCTAGTATGTTGTTTCGTGATGCTCCTAACGCTATTCGTAACGCTCAAATTGACCTTCTTCTAGTCGATCAAGTTACAAGCGCTGGGGGAACTATCGCCGACTATTTAAACTTACCTTTCATTACAGTCTGCAATGCCTTACCCATTAATACAGAACCTGGTATTCCTCCTTATTTCACTCATTGGAAATATAACAATGTTTGGTGGGCTAAACTGCGAAATCAATTGGGAAATGTTCTAATTAATTATCTGACCCGCTCCCTTTGGAATGTATTGGTTCAGCAGAGAAAAACATGGCATTTGCCACTTCATGACAAGCGGGCTGATTCATCTTCAAAACTTGCCCAAATATCTCAACTACCTCAAGAACTCGATTTCCCCCGTCAAAAAATCGCACCGTGGTTTCATTATGCAGGACCTCTCAGGAATCCCTCAGACATAGAACCTGTATTCTTAAACAGACAACATTTCTCTTTTGAATTACTAAACGGCAAACCCTTAATATATGCAACTCTAGGAACATTGCAAAACCAAAATTGGAAAATTTTTCGTTGCATCGCAGAAGCCTGCTTAGATATTGATGCTCAGTTGGTAATTTCTTTAGGAAATCCTACAGCAGATGCGTCAAAGGCTGATTTCCCTGGGAATCCAATTGTGGTTGCTTTCCCTCCTCACCAAGAACTCATTAACCGTTCTCACCTAGTCATTACTCATGCAGGCAGTACGGCAGTTAGTTGTTTAAGTAGTGGAGTTCCAATGGTTGCCATTCCAATTACTACCGATCAACCGGGCATGGCAGCAAGGGTTGCACGAGCTGGTGCAGGTGAAGTCGTGCCCCTCACCAAACTGAATGTCCCTAAATTAAAGACAGCTATTAAGAGGGTGTTGGAAGATCGTACTTATCGAGATAATGCAGCGAGACTATGTTCTGCTATTCAGAATGCAGGAGGAGTGTGCTATGCTGCTGATGTCATCGAACAAGTAATACACACCAGATCCCCTGCTTTGAATAAACGTCTAAGCGCTTCTGATGCAAATACTCCAAATAGTAGCACTTAAATGCAAACTACAAACGGGCAGGCATAAGGTTTATCCTACGGAGGATAGCGATCGCCTCTAAAAGTGCATTTTATTAGAGTGATCGCGTAGTCGCTTACAGCGGTTTTCAGATAAATAGACCACAATGGGCAAACACCGCCATCAACCGCAGATTATAGCTTCAGGCTATATCCTTGAGTTAGATCTCAACTGCTGCCTTTGACATACTGTATTTACCTAACTGCCCTCGATACCATTTACCACTCTTTGCCCCAACCGATAGAACATTTGAGACACGCTCTCGCGCTGTGCTTCTTACCTCTTTTGGAATGTCATTGACGAAGATGGTATCGATAATTATAGAGATCTCTAGTACCTGCTCTTTTTGCTGTTGCATAACTTCAGAGACAGCTTCAGAGAGAGTAGCATTACCAAAATCGTCTTTCATATACTGCTGCCAAGTGCTTGTATTCTTGATTGGTTCCTTATTGGATGTAGATTTTTTGCCTTGCTTGCTGCTAGTAGGGGATGCGTTCTTCTTGGATTGCTGCTTTTGAGGCTGTGGCGTTGTGGGAGCTTCAACCGTAATATTTGCATTTGCGCTGTTTAACTCTAAGAGCGCAACATCTGGAGTAATGGGCTGGGACCGTTCTTCGGTAAATGGTATTGGTGCTGGTATTCCAACAGGCACGGTATCAGACCTGTCTGCAGGCGCAAACATATCAATCACAGTTTTAAGGCTGTGACGTTTCTCTTGAATGGATACAAGTTGAGCAGCTACTTCAACCTCTTGTGCTGCTAGGTCAGCGTCAACTTCTAGTAGTTTGGCAATTGTAGGATTGGAAGATTGGGAATTTTGCACCAGTAGTAACTTGAATTAAACAATACAACCTTTATAGCTTACGTTAGGCAATGAGGAATTTCTAAATTTTGAGCAGTTATCTAGTTAATTTTGCTAATTTTGCTTAAATGGAACAAGACTTACATCTTTCCTACTTCTCGCCTTTACCTTGTAGATTGCTAAACAACTTAAGTTCCATTTTGCCACCAACAAAGCACATTCATCTATAACTTTAGTACCTTGCACTGCAATAGGCACAGCGCTAGCCTTAGTTTTACATAGTAATTCAGGTAGCATGAATGTCATCTAAATTAAACAGCGATGTCCAGAAAATAGAGGCGAAAGAAACTACGTTGTTGGACCGCATTTTTCGAGATAGTGAAGGCAAGATTGTTATAGCGCAGATGCCCAACCTGCCGCTGTTAGTGTGGCTAGCAGCGACCCTACTGCAATTGTTCCTAACCAATGGTAGACTTCAGACAGGAGCGGACTTGATAGCATTTGGCGCTTTATTTACCTGGGCATGGCAAGAGCTTTTTGCAGGAGTCAACTATTTCCGTCGAGCGCTTGGACTAATTGTGCTAGTAGGAATAATTGCACTAAAACTTTACCCTTAGTTTACCCTTAGTCCGTCGGCTCCTAAGTGGAACAATGCTATAGCTTTTTCATTTGTTTTAAAAGTTTAATTTAGGTTCCTAAAAAAGTAGGGATACTAGCTGATTCTAACTTCCTATTTAATAAACTTCGCCATGACTGCCAATATCTGTTAATAAAATAACCATTTCTAATAATTCCCTGTCTTCGGAAAAACTAAAAATAATTCTACAATCATAAGCAACAGAACAAGACCATAATCCTGCTAAATTACCTCCTAATTTGTGAGATTTTAAAGATGGCGTAAATGGCTCGTTGGCTAATAGCCTCAACACTTCAACGATTTGCTCCTTTAATTGTGGATTTTTCTTGGTAATTTTTCTAAAAGACCGCTTAAATCCACTACTCCAGACAACTTCCATCATCATCCCCTAGCAAATCAGCGATCAAATCATTAACGCTCCCCCTCTTCGCTGTTCCATTTTTAAAAGCTTGCGTTACCTCCTGAGCATTAGATAAAATTTCAACTCGCCGATTATCAATCCGTTGCTGACGCAGAAATTCAAATAAATGCTCTTGCTCGTCCGTAGGTAAACTATTAATAGAATTTATAATTTCTTGTAAAGTCATCATAGAATTTCCTCTAAACTAAACCCATATTCGCTATCTGTATTTTAATCTGTTGATGCTAAGTGGTAATTTTAGCAATTCCCTTGATGCAGTGATTTAAACCTCACCTCAATAATCTTACCCACCAAAGAACCATTAGTCTCAGAAACAGTATTCCCCTCCTCATCCTGGAACACGAGCTTCTGCACAATGTCGGTAACGAACACCTTAGTATCAGGATTGCCATCAACTAGCGCCAAAAATTCACGCCCGCACTTCTGAGCGATTCTTTGACGTTGCGCTAGAGATTGTTTCCGCACTGCTCGTAGTTCCCTCTCCAATTGGGTAATGCGCTTTCTCAGACTTTGACTGCAATCACTCATTTAGCAGCTTTGCCTGAACCGATCTTCTCCGTTTGTAGAAGATGAGCGCAACTTTTAGCTTCAGATCTGCTTCAAACATTTCGCTAGTTGTGAGAGTTTCGTCAGGTATTATAAGGTTCATGATTAATCTCCCTTAATGCCAGCTTCGATCGCCTTCACCAATGGGCTAACCCACCACTGCTCTGAAGCTTTTTGAAGTGCTTCAATGATAAATGCCTGTCCTCCAACTTTTACTCGTTTTATCAAAGTTGGGTTTTGCTTTATCTCCTTCATTGCCTCTGCCACAACAATTTGCTGCTCGGATTCATTTGAAGTCGGATAATTCTGAGTGAGACGAGCGAAAATCTGCTGAATCTCATCAAAAGCTTCTACCAAATTTTGCTCTGAAGCATAATTGTGTTGTGTACCAATTTGATCTCCATGCACAGTGCTGTTTACATTAACTGCACCTACAGATCCACCAAAGTTGAGATTCGGGTTATTCGATCCTTGCATAATCAGAACTCCTGTTTTAATGTATGTATTTTGATTATCTAATTGACAACTAACAAGTTTAAGGATCTGCTCTGGTTGAGGTGGTTGCCAAGTTTTACGCCGCATATTTGCTTGAGTCTCAAGTAACGTTTTTCTGAGCCAAGCTATGTCTGGTAATGCTTGGATAATACGTTGAACTTCAGCACATGCCTCAAGGGTTCCTCGTTCTTTCAATTGAGATAAAACACTATCTCTCAGACCAACTATACTGTCTCTAGCCGTTACAACATGAGCAAGCACCTCGCTGCTGTAGTCGGGATCTTGATCATGGGGATATTGACGAACCAACCAAACGTATAAGTTAGCTAATTGTGTTTCAGTCAGATTTAGCTGAATCCCGTGTGAATAACGGTAAGCAGTTAATTCGAGGACTTCACGCCCAAACGATGAATCTTGCTGAATCAATGACCAAATAAACGACCAACTCGATGAATCTGAATTTTCAACTAGCACTCTAGTGGCAATCAGAATCCTTTCACGCTCATTCTCAATTAATGGCAATGGAAAGTAGATTAGGGATTTTGCAAAATCTCTAGCTTCAGTTACTCCTTGCTTTAGAAGCTCTTCGAGTAATTGCCCAACACATTTGGGTTTTAATGTAGGGTCTTTAGCCTTTTCTAATAAGGCTAACTTCAATTGTTCATCCCAACACTTATCAAAACGATTAATTATAGATATATGGTCATACTTCTGATTCTCTTTATCAATAAGCGTTATCAGTGTATTAATAGATTCTTGGGGAGCATTCAGATAAGCAAGTTTGACTATTTCTAGATAAGAGTCTTCGTTTGAATTACTACTAGGAGTAGCAATAATAACAGGTGTCCACTTTTTCCATATTTCAGATGAGAGATTCTCTAAAAAGCCTGAACTTTCTCTCAAAAGTAACAGCAAAGCTCTACAACCTGCTAACGATGGTTGATGGAAAGTTTTTGTTCCTATCCATTCATAAGCTATACTGTTTTGGTGCTGAATATACTTCTTGGCACCTTCAATGATTCTTGTTTGAGTGGATTTTTCTGCCTCCTGCCATCCAGGAAGCTTAGTTAGATCTAATTCAACCTCATTATTAAAGTGTTTACTTTCAGGATTGAGAGTCATTGCCATATTAAGGTCACACCAAGCAGATAAATCTCCAGATTCTAACTTCTCTAGAAGTTGGAGAACTCGGTCTTTGGGTAATGGATCTAGTAAAGTAGGATTTTGTTTACGTTCTTGTATTTCTTGCATTCCGAAGTAATCAGCTCTCAGATTGTCTGCTTGAGTTGAATCTAGCTCGATCGGTGCAAAGTAAGGTGTAAAAACTTTCTTTAAAATACTATTGATCTGAGTAGCTACAAAAATTGCGTCTATTTGCTTTACATCTTGACAGTTAAAGTTCTGTTGGAGAAGCTGAACCCAGATATTTTTAGCCCTTTCATAATTAGAAATTTGGAGTTTTTCAAGCATCCAAAAGAAATCTTCTGAAACTAGAACATTTTCGGTCAGAGAACTTAAAAGAAAATATGGATTTTCTTCTGTTTCTGAAATAATTAAAACTACTTGTTCAATTAGTGTATGCCGTTTTTTGCTATCATTCAAAAGTGATGATGCAAATTTTTGTTGTAGCTTGTCGTTATCAGTGATGATTCTCTGATGCTCTCTCCACTGGACTAAAGCCACTTTAGTAAAACTTTCTGCTACTCCAGGCAGCTCAAGATTTTCCCATGTCTTCAAGAGGATGGCATTCCCAAGTTTTTCAAAGGGATGCCCAAAGCACCTAAGGCCTTGATTTTCAAGCCAGTTAAGGGCAACTACCAAATCATCTAGTTCAAGTTTTGACACCAATTCAAGATTAGTAAATATGTAGTAAGTTCCAAAAAAATTTATCTTTTTAGGTCGGGTAAGAACATTAAACAACTCCTTTGCTGTGAGAAGATCTGACCAGAGCGCCCGCAATGCATAACCTTTTAGTTGATCGTCTCCATCTTCTGGAAACTGCCCAATAGCTAGAGGTTTCAGTCTCAATCTTGTACCCATATCACCAATTGAGCAAAGAGCCTTGGCTGCGTTTACTCTCAAATAAACAGATTGTGATGAGTCAAGAGCAAGATTTACTAATCCCTCTTGAAGCTCAGAGACTTCGCACATTTCGGCAAGCCCGATCGCTGTATCTCTTGCGTCAATCTGCTTAGTGGGGTCTTCAATATATGGACGTAATTGAGCAGCTAAACCCGGATGTTTCAATTTTCCATAATTTCGGTACTGATTTCTCTCATAGTCATGCAACTTTTCCTGTTCATGATGCATCAATAAGTTATTTACTATCGCTTTTCGAAGATTTGGATCTGTAGGAATATCACTGCGTAACAGCACATCTGGATCAGTCTTAATGATTTCCTGAAGCACATCCATCCTCATAGTAGCTAGCCATGCAGCAGTTTCGTGAAGCTGAGGAATTAGCTTATAATCTGGATCTTCAGATGATAAGATTAATCCTGTTATCTGAGCTAGGGGTATTTTACGTTGCACCAAATACCAGGCAGCTAAAAACTCAACATAAGTTTGGTGCGCCCATCCCATCCGATGCAACCCACGGGACGAAAATAAACCAGTGTCTAAAACTTCTTCGATGACTACTCTGGTGATCTCAAATTCTTTTCCGTTAGCATTTTCATAACTGTGACACAACTTTTGAAGAAGTACATCTTCAGCGGGTATATTTCCCCGATCAACTCCAGTCCATATAGCAAAGCGGTTGGCAAAGATTGTGATAGCCGCAATTCGGGCAGCAACAATTAGACGTTGCTCAGCATCGAGATTGCCTCTTCGGTTTGAACCCCGACGGCTTTCATTAATTTCCTCACAGAGAAGCTTGCACCCCTCAAGATAGAGTTCATGGAGTCTTTGATTAGGAGGGAATTGACCGTTATGACAACGGTAGGTATTCAAAATAAATCCCAGAGTGACTGGTTTTATCGCCAGAGGTACAATATTCTTCTGTCCAACTTCTTTTAGAAAATCATCAGGAGAAATCCCTTCCGCTCTCGCGGATTTAATAACGTCTGCACGGCGAAGCGGAACCAGTTCATATACTCCTACAAAATTTTCACCCCAAATTTCTTTCAACCCTTCTTCCAGAACTGGTTGCCATACAGCCGTTCGACAAGTGATACGCAAACATAAACGATGAACTAAATTACGGTAGCGTTTAAATTCGTCAACTAAGAGTGTTGCTAACGTATCTACCCGTAGCAAACATTCATCAAAACTATCCAAGAAAATGTGTAATTGATGGGTACCAGCCTGCCATGCTTTAAATTCTGGGCTGTCAAATAGGCTGCGAACTAATCTGTCTTCACTTCCATACGATCGCAGATCTAGAAAGAGTACCTGATCGCCTTGCTCTTGAACTTTGCTAACAATTTCACTTCGCTCCGCCTCTAGAACCTGGGTTTTGCCAATTCCCGGTTCACCCAAGAGTGCTAAGCATAGTAAATGAGAGATAGTCTCAAAAGTTACTAAATCCGGGTTATATGCCTTGCCCCATTCTGCGTCTGGATCGTACAAATAGCCACCATCAGCCAGATTGATGCTGCCTGACCGAGGACACCAAAATCGTTTCCATTTGTAAACTTGACTCGGCATCGTACCAGTGCATAGGGGGCGAACATTTTTACTATATTAACCTCAATAAAGTCAGGTATTCTTCGTAGAAAACAGGTTTTGAGATAATTCATCCCAAGGCTTAGCAGTACAGAACGATCTATCCCCCTGACTCCAGCCTAATAAAGCAATCCTATCCAAGTGGACAGTTCTAGTCCATTATTTTTAGCAGTCCTTAGTAATTTCTTATATAAGATTAGTAACCGTAGTTATGGAAACTCAAAAACAAAAGTGGAGAGGGCGGGATCAGATATATAAGGAACTCAAAAAGCCGACCATGATTGCACTCATTCCCACCGGAATTGAAAAGCTAGATGAGTTAACCGCAGAATTTTACTGTCTCGTTCCGAGGTCATTGATCGGGGAAGGCTTTCCGTCCAAGGAATCGAGTAAGCCAAAATTTATGATGGAGAGTTTAAAAACCCATGCCTTTTAAAGCTTGAAATCACTAGGAAATTGTCTTGGCGGGTGAAGTCCTGGGACTTTCGATGTTCCGGTTAAAACCAAAGCGAGAATTAACGATACGCCCTTCCGTTTGGATAGGTTGGAACCTGCTCATTACTGACAGGTTAGCAAATTGCTCAAGTGTTTAAAAGGGCAGAGTTTCTTACTCACACTCCTAATGCAGTGACTTGAACCTCACTTCAATAATCTTACCCACCAAAGAACCCTCAGTCTCAGAAACAGTATTCCCTTCCTCATCCTGGAACACAAGCTTCTGCACAATGTCGGTAACGAACACCTTAGTATCAGGATTACCATCAACCAACGCTAGAAATTCACGCCCGCACTTTTGAGCAATTCTTTGACGTTGCGCCTGGGCTTGTTTCTTTACCGCCCGTAGTTCCCTCTCCAAATGGGTAATGCGCTTTCTCAGACTTTGACTGCAATCGCTCATACATTTTCTCCTCTAGCAACCTGCTCAACCTCTGACCAAGACAAGGAACGCAACTGACTCCATAATCCTTGACCGCCGCTCACAAAATGCACCATGATATCCCCGTCATGAGACTGCGAATACTGCATCAACCGCCGCTTAGTTGCTTCATCCGCCCACTCCTTCCAACCGCAGCCAGGTTTGGTCAAAGAAGGCTTCTGTCCAGACTTAACAGCATGAATAAACAAGCCAATCCCCGGTTTATTTTTCCAAGTAGCGATTGCTTGCTGAAAATACTCCAAAGCCTCATTAGCACGTTCCGGATAACGGTCTAGAACAGAGGCAAGGCTAGTGTTGAGGCGTATGCTGTCCAAAGGCTCGGTAGTCAATACTGACAGACGAGTAACTAATTGAGTACGTGCAGAAGATTCAAATACTGGTAGGTTATTTGGTGCAGCAACACGATCGCGCCTATTGCTATCATCCTGGTGTTTAACAAGCTTGTTAACTGGGTTAGGTTGGGTAGAAGCAACCAAGTTAGGCTCTATCACAGGAGTATTGGAGTGCGATGACCCATCAAAATCATTTTGGGTGCGACTTGCGGGAGCGGAAAAACGATCCTCATCCAAATCTAGCTGCTCACTACCAGATAATTTATTTTGCTCTACTGGCGAAGTGCAGGATTCAGCTATAACTGTATTGCCTGACGATTTTTCTTCCTCCCTCTCTATTTCCTCACTTTGGGGGGTAAGGGGGGAGGTATTTTCTGAAGTAGTTAATGCTGTAGTCTTTGTAGATGATCTGCTTAAAGTGGACGACTTAAGTTGTTCAAATCGAGCAGATCGAATGTATTGATTTGAACAAATGCTAGAGAGCAATACTTCCAGCCGTTGGTAGTTAATGCTGTACCACTTAGTCTGATTCCAGCGTCGTTGCTCAAACCGTTCCGTTTTTAGCAAATTCAATCCCTCTAATCGAGCGATCGCCCGACGGATTGCACTCAGACTTAAGAAGGGAAATTGCTGCTGCCATGCTCGATAAGTATTGTATATCCACAGGCAACCGTTGATTAAGTGGTTTGACTTTTCCAACCAGTAGTGGATTTGCTGGAGGATAACAGCTTCGTGTAAGCCGATCTCTTTAGCTAAAGCTGGCGGGATAAGTAAGGGGTGTGGGGCAAGTGATGTAGTCATTTAGCTTACCTCCTTGGCTAATGTATGTCTGATGGATAAAAAAGAAACTGCTGGGAAAAATAAATAAGCGCGTTGTCTCATCTTCCACCCCCTTCCCCAAGCAAAAGTTGGCGATTGCCCACCTGATAGGCAAACAAGCGCTGAATTTGGGGCAGGAGATGCCGAGGTAGCTTCAGAGTAGGGTGAGCCGTAAGCTCTCTTGACCAAGCACCAGACTCTTTCCCTAGCTGCACTGAATTAAGCCATTGCCAAGTTTGCTCGTTATTTTTGAAGCCCAAGCGCTTTGTTAAATAGCCAATGGTTAAACCGTCGCTTTGGGCAAGGACTCGTCCTTTAGGATCGACAGCAATAGTCTTCTCAATGACTTCAGTGTGGGTAAGGATTGCATCAGGCTTGCCCAAGATTAGCGCCACCATACCCGTACCGTGAAGGTTAGCGATCGCATTAGTTGCCTGCATCAGGCGCTCTTGGGTGCGAGCGGTAGATTCTTGGGCGCGGGCTAACTCAAGTTCCAGCTTAAGGCGCTCGATTTCTTGGGATTGGGCAGGGATAACTTCTACTGCATTTAGCAAGCTAGTTCTAATTGCTTTAGCAACAACAGAATCCCGCAAAATCATTCCCAATCTTAAGGAAGCGCGGGGAGTCCAAATAGCTATTCTTGTTGTAGCTTCAGGTAGTGAGAAGACTTCACTACCTATACTGCGTAAAGATTTTAGGTTTTCTTGACCCTTTACCTCTCTCCACCCATCGTTTAATAGTTCATCCCTGTGCTGTTTACTTGCATGACGAACAACAGATGATTCAACTTCGTAATAACAGGCTATTTCTTCTGTAGTTGTTACTCCAGTTCCTTTCCAAAGAGCAACAAGTAATGCTTTAGCTTTATTGAGAATTTCCAAAGCGCGTTCATGTGGTACACGCTCTAATTGATTATCACGAGCCGATTTTGACTCAACCAGTACAGAATCAGATACGATTGTCATGCCATGACCTTGATGGTTTAACTGGGGTAGGTTGTGGTATGAGTAGCGATCGCCAAACTCTTCCCGGAGGCGCGGTCGTTACTTATAAGAATTGAAAGATATAGACAAAACGCTACTTGGAAAAGAAAATTGCTTTAAAATTTCCCAATTAGCCATTTTTTGATCAATCATCCTGGGACTTCAAAAGGTCTTCTACACTAACTTTTTGACTTGACCATTTAGAAGCAAGTTGAGCAAGAACAAATAAGTTTTTAAAATGTCCTCTGTCTAATCTTCCTTCTAAAGCTAGTCTCAAAGTATTACGCCCAACTTCATATTCTGTACCTCTAATTTCCTCATAAATTGAATTAACAGACCTGGGAGTACCATCACTGGTTTGAGGCCAATACCTTGAAATGTCTACATATACATTCACGCTCTGCTCAACTAAAACGCTACAGAGCATATTGTCTCCTATAAACTGACTATCCACTTGTTGCATATTAGCATACTAAAAGTCTAAAGTTGATAGTTGACAGTTGAAAGTCAACTTGCTATAATAAGAATATGGAACAGGGAAAGAGATAGCCCCCACCAAATACGGAATCCAGAATCTCACTTCAAGTAACGACCGATTCACAATTCCAAACAAAGAAATAAAGTTGCTGTTGGCTAGACAACAGGGGAACTGGAAACGAGGCATCGCCTGCAACCCCCAGACGAGAGACAAACCAGGTAGCCCGGTGAGGGATGAACGCTGATTAGAGATGCCCTGGTGGATAGAAAAGACCTACTTTAAACAATTTGTACACACAACAAAGCCTACAAGCGTATCAACTTTGGTCAGGCGATCGCTTGCAGGCTTTGGTTCCTACATACATAGGTAATTCAAATGTTAACTCAAGAAAAACGCACAATTCAACTCTGCTCTGAATCTACCCCGAAAGTTTGGGACACAGTAACGACAAAAGCGAACATTGGGGATCTTATCCACGCTCCCTTTATGCCTGTAATGCAGGTAATAAACAAGGACGTTTACACCGATGGTCGAGTGTGGCTAAAGGTCAAACCTACAAACGCTTCTTGTTATACAGAGGAGTGGATTGTTGACAAAGAAGACGATGACTTGCTACCCCCTCCACAAACCGAGTTTGAGCAAGCCTTTAATCACGGGCGACTAGATGCAACAGAAAAGTCAATTCCGCTTTACACCGAAGCAAAGTGCGAGTATTCCAGAGGGTACATACAAGGCTATAACGCATTAGCCAAGCCTCCTGTAGTAACTCCTCCTCCTAAACCCCTCACCTGGTCAGTCACGTACAACAGCAATTGGCAATGGTATGTAGTTTGGGTGGGCGATCGCGCTATTGGTAGAGCCTTTGACCATGAGGAAGCCGAAAGAGTGGGACAGAAGTACATTGCAGGGGAAAAGAGTTGGCGGGAGCATCGGGAACGAGTTTTAGCCTCCTACGCTGATTAACTTCCATTTGCGCTTGTGCGCCCGAAAGTGGAAAGGTATGGGTAAATTGCCTACACCTTTCCCCAAGTTGTAGTTCTCAAAAAAAAGTGATGGAAAGCAGTACAGTAATTGCTCAACTTAACGATCAATTTCGGCGCGGAGATAGAAATTTAGGCACTTACGTGATGACACCTGGAGTGCAAATACTAGCTCCCGAAAAAATCCTTCGACTTATTCAATTAGTACAAAGTTTTAATTCGTTTACTAAAGATAACGATGCTCATCAAGAACATGATTTTGGTGCGGTCGTAATGAACGATGAAAAGTATTGTTGGAAGATAAGTTACCACGACCCAACTTTTACTTACTTATCAAACGATCCTAGCAGCATTACTGCAACAAGGCGAGTGTTGACTGTAATGGAAAGCAGTGAATATTAATTAGGAAAATTCAGTGATTAAATTACCGAATTTTTAGTAGCGATCGCTTGCACTAGCCAAGACGTAAATGACTACAAACGGGCGACGGCTTTAGGGCGCGATGGTAGCAGAGTGCTGTCCTTGCCTGCTTCTTCATGGAAAGAAATAGCAATGGCGAAGTAGAAAAATGTTGATTAGCTGGTAGTCATTTCCGCCAGCTAATTATTAATAATTAAAACAACACAACAAGGAATTAAAACAATGACAAACGAATCAAAAACAATCGAACGAGATCAATTTACTAGCGATGAATTTATCGATAAGAATGCTACGTTACCAAGTGTAATTGTATTGAACGATCAATTGCACTGCGGTTATTTCATCCCTGTCAGCACGATGGCAAAATGTGGCTGGATTGACTTTGATGAATCTCAGTTGATTACTCATACTTTCCGCTCTGGAGAAGTAGAGCAAGGTGTACTAATCAAAGACCCAAGAATGCTTGTTTGTCCGAAAACCGAGCTTTATCAGTACGATGTTCAAGCCTCAGAGCAACAACAAAAAAGAGCAATTGTAGGGCTGTATGACGCAGCGTTGAAGGATGACAAAAACATCAAGACTGAACGATTGTATCTCGTATTTTTCCTAGATGAAAACAATAACCCGTTGCATTCGTTGCCGCTCAAATATGCCGCACGAGGGGTAAATGGTGCAACCTTTGAAGTAGAAAGACGCGCTTTTAAAGCTCAGTTAGAAACTTGTCATGCCTTGACAAATCAAGTACCAGCCAAACCAAAAAACGACCTGTTTCATGCTTTAGGCGTTTTCTGTTTCACGACTAGCGCAGAATTAGTAGGCGAAAAACAAAATAAATCCTGGTGCTGTAGAGTAGTTAGCCATGAAGTACCAACTACAGAGAACTGGAAAGATTACTTTGTTGGCTACGCGCAAATCAAAGAGTATGCTTGGTCGGCGCTAGAGCCAGGTCAAAAAATCAATGTATTGTCAATGCCAGCGTTAGAGGGAGAGGCGCATAAGGTAGCGGCACTGTTGCCTGGGGATGAATTAGATAGTAACGAATCGACCTATCACGGGCAGACGGCTTCTATCGGCGGTGAGTCTGCAAGACTCGCGCTAGGTGCAAGTTATGACTCAAGTAGAAAAACTGTGATGCTGGAAGATAAAGATCCTGATACTGGGTTTTGAGTAAGTGTTGACATGAAAAAGTGCTACTGGGAAAAAGAATTGACTTACTTTTCCCAGCAGCAATTTCTAATAGGCGATTAGAACAAATGTGAGATTAGAAACTTTATCTAGTCTCCTTGTCTTGTAGTAAGAAAGCGAAAATTAGCAATGCAAGAAATAGGATTACTAGCTAAGGAAAAAAGCTTGGAAGAATTGGAGTATCACAAGAAACATTATCAACAAGTATACCCGCAGGCAAAGCAGAAGGGGAAGATTGTTCTGCGGTACTATTTGAAGAAATTGAACAGGCAAATTCAGAAACACCAAGAAAATTTATTAATTAATAGCTAGTTTCCGCTTTATTTTTCCAGTTAGTTATTTGTTGTCTCAATCTCTGGAAAAAATGTCAGCAGTAGGATTTGAACTAATTGCTTAAACCACATCGGAGGAATTTCTTAGGGGATGGTTATCCGTACAGCATTTCAGCCCAAGAAGAAGGCGGCAGTATCCGAAAAAATGATAACATAACCGCATAAAGGTATTGCGGAAATTGTCAATTATAAAGTTAGTAGATGCAAATATGGAAACAATGAAGTTGCGATCACTAATTGGGGCAGATGGGATCTTGCAAATCCAAGCATCTACTGATTTAAAAGATACTTTGGTCGAGGTAGTAGTGATTGTCCAGCCGTTACCCGATCTTGAAGTTGCACTAACCGAGGAAGCCCAATCGCGTTATAACGCTTGGGGAAAGCAGACAACCAAAAAATCAATCAGTAGTGCAATTGCCAAAATGCAAGAATTACGGCGAGAAGTGGCATTAGATGAAACGTCGCTCCGCTTTATGATTGATGAGGGACGAAGGTTTTAATGCAGTTTGTTTTGGACTGTTCTGTAGCAATTAGCTGGTGCTTAGTAGATGAAGATAATGATTATGCTAATGGCATACTGACAATAATGCCGGATGCTGAGGCATTTGTACCAGGAATTTGGTCATTAGAGATTGCCAATGTCCTACTGGTAGCTGAACGGCGTAACCGCATGACTCAAGAACAATCCGAGGAAGCTATTGCTCTGCTACAGTCACTATTAATCCAAGTTGATACGGCTACTGATGCAAACGCATTAGGTACAACGCTGGCACTAGGGCGACAGGAAGGTTTAGCAGCTTATGATGCAGCTTATTTAGAATTAGCATTGCGGTTAGGATTGCCCTTGGCAACGAATGATACTCGATTGATGGAAGCGGCTAGTAGGTGTGGAGTAGATTTAGTCCTTGTTGAGGAGGAAACGTCTTCTTAAGGGTAAACGCCATAAGTAAGGAAGTATCTGCTGCACCTTGACGACGCAAACTAACAAACAGCCAAACTGGAAGGCGAGTATTAACAATACGGGCATCACCCCCAAATACTTCGGGAGTTTTTGTAATCCCTAATGACTTGTTGCTTAAAGTTTGAGTGAGTATTCGTATAGCTTCAGCTTTCTGGGTTGGGTTTAGTGAAAGTAACTGCGCCTCCAATTCTTTCAGTGTCATAGTCATTTTTATATTGACTATTCTCTTGACATTTTAGAAAGGGTTTAACTTGGAAGGGGCGATTACATTCATCTGGTGAACTTTGACTTAAAAGGAGGCAATCGCACTTCTCAAAGTTAGCTGTTAGTTGTGTAAGAGATCGCCTTCATTAAGTGGACTTTGACTTGAAAGAGAAGCGATCGCGTTTCTCATGTAACAAGATAGGTTAAAAACCTTAATTTCAGACTTGGTCTTTGGCAGATTCATAAATTCTAAGTTTTCCGAAAACATCTCTCGCTTTGTTGTGAAAATACAGTATATTTCTCAATAAATGAAGTGGAGATTTGAATTGTGATTATCATCACCGGAGCTTTGACAGCATCAGCTATTGCCAAACTCGCCCTTGATGCAGTAATTCAGACAGGTGCGGGTAAATTAACAGAAGCAGCGATCGCCAAAGGCAAACAGCTTTGGCAGAAGATTCGCGGCAAGGTTAAAGAAGAAGGCGCTACGGAAGCGGTATTGGCAGAGGTGGAGAAAAAGCGATCGTCAGAAATCTTAGAACAGCAGGTGGTGCCATTTTTGCAAGTAGCAATGCTGAAAGACTCCAAGTTTGCTCAAGAGATTCAAAATATCGCCCAGCAAATTAATCAAGAGATTCAGGAGGGGAGTCAAGACAGCATTCAAATGACAGCTACTTCCCATGACCAAAGCACGCTGAAGCAGATAGGAAAAATAGACGCAGATACAGTTAGTTTTTGAGCGATAAACTCTATATCGATCAAGGACGAAAACCCCTAGCTCACTGCTCAAGTTTATTCGCTTGTGAGGATAGTTTAGCTAATGACAGAAGAAAGCCAGCCTAGCAGCAAAAACGACATCAACATGGAGGCGACTGCCAACGACGGGAGTACGTTGAACCAAATTGGTCATCTAGAAGCAAGGGTGGTTAATATTAGCCTTGAGCAGAAAGAGCTAGTAGAGTTACTTGAAGCAAGCAGCAAGGCAGAATCAGTTGGAATTAAAGCAGGCGACCCCCCCAAGAGCTTGGCTCACTGGCAGGGGCGGGATGAAGAAATCACGCAACTACGTCAGTGGTTGTCTAATGGAATTACCCTGATTGGCATTGAAGGGATTGGCGGAACGGGGAAATCGACGCTGGCTGCCAAAATTTATGAGGAGATCGATAGATTCCCCAAGCGATATTGGGCTGATGTTAGCACTGGGGCAATTTTTAGCGAACTAGCTCGCCAGGTTCTCACCGAGTTCGGCTGTAGAGTTCCAGAAGATGAGTCGCAGTTAGTAACAGCACTGGTTAAATGCCTGCAATCGGGGCAGTATTTGCTAGTCATCGACAACTTGGAAAGCTTACTCCAAGATGACGGGCAGTGGCAAAGCCAGTTCTACGAGGAATTTTTTCAGGCTTGGCTGGAGTATGGCAGCAACAGTACAGTGCTGGTGACAACAAGGGAAAGACCAATAATACGAGGATTTGAGTGGTTGCCCTTGAAGGGTCTAAAAATTTCCGATGGGGTAGCCTTTTTAACCAAATTAGGAGTTCGGGGAGACTTAGAGGCATTCACTGAATTGGTAGATGGGCATCCCTTGTTATTAAAATTAGTGGCAGACTTACTTAAGGATGAGTATGCCCAAGACCCCCGTTTAGGTCGCTTGGTAGACTTGGGACTAGGAAACTTGCAGCAGTTATTAACTGACCCCAAAGTAGTTGGTCAGCACCGCCGAGAAAATGTCGGGATGGTCTTAGTGTTGGATGCGAGCTTCGAGCGCCTCAGCGCCAGCCAGAAAACTCTGTTGCAGAAGGTAAGCGTCTATCGCGGGGCATTTTACAGGGCTGCGGTAGCGGCTTTGTTGTCGGTTAGCTCAGAGGTCGAGGTTGAGGGGGAATTACGGAAGCTGGTCAAGCGTTCCTTGTTACAGGAAAAACTCAATGGCAAGCGGCAGTTTGAATTCCAGCCAGTGGTGTTGGAGTATGTCCGGTACAAGGCGGGCAACCAAACTGAAGCACATCAGCAAGCTATTACTTACTATCGCTCGATTGCTAAAGAACAACCCTGGCAAACGATAGACAATGTGAAGGAATATCTGGAAATCTTCTATCACTATTACCAGTCGGGAGATTATGACTCGGCATTCGATACCCTTCAGACTTGCGATGCTTTCTTGACCTTGCGGGGTTACTACACTACCCAAGTTGAGGTATACGGGCAGTTGGTAAAAGCATGGGAAAGAACTGGAGAGAAAAAAAACTGGAATCATCGAACTTCCCTGAATTCCTTGGGCAACGCTTACTACTCCCTGGGAGATTACCAGCAGGCGATTGACTTCCACCAGCAGTCTTTGGCGATTGCACGGGAAATTGGCGATCACAAGGGGGAAGCCGCTTCCATAAATAACTTGGGCAACGCTTACCACTCTCTAGGAGATTACCAGCAGGCGATTGATTTCCTCCAGCAGTCTTTGGCGATTGCACGGGAAATCGGCGATTACAAGGGGGAAGCCACTTCCTTAATCGGTTTGGGCAGGGCTTACCACTCTCTGGGAGATTACCAGCAGGCGATTGATTTCCTCCAGCAGTCTTTGGCGATTGCACAGCAAATCGGTGATCGCAACAGGGAAGCTTTTTCTTTAGGCAATTTGGGCGACGCTTATGACTCTCTAGGTCAATACCAACAAGCGATTGAATGCAACCAACAGCGCTTGGAGATAGCTAGGGAGATAGGTACTCGCAATGAGGAAGCAAGTTCCTTAATCGGTTTGGGCAACGCTTACTACTCTCTGAGCGATTACCAGCAGGCGATTGATTTCTATCAGCAGTCTTTGGCGATTGCACGGGAAATCGGCGATCGCAATGGAGAAGCCACTTCCATAAACAATTTGGGCAACGCTTACTACTCTCTGAGCGATTACCAGCAGGCGATTGATTTCTTCCAGCAGTCTTTGGCGATTAAACGGGAAATTGGTGATCGCAATGGGGAAGCCCTATCCATAAACAATTTGGGCAACGCTTACTACTCTCTGAGCGATTATCAGCAGGCGATTGATTTCCTCCAGCAGTCTTTGGCGATTAAACGGGAAATCGGCGATCGCAATGGAGAAGCCACTTCCATAAACAATTTGGGCAACGCTTACTACTCTCTGAGCGATTATCAGCAGGCAATTGATTTCTATCAGCAGTCTTTAGCAATTAAACGGCAAATCGGTGATCGCAATGGGGAAGCTAATTCCTTAATAGGTTTGGGCAACGCTTACAACTCTCTGAGCGATTACCAGCAGGCGATTGATTTCCTCCAGCAGTCTTTGGCGATTAAACGGCAAATCGGTGATCGCAATGGGGAAGCGATCGCTTGGTTTAATTTAGGTCTGGCGTTAGAAAATGTGAATCGAGAATCAGACGCGATTGGTGCTTATCGTAATGCCCGCGAACTGTTTCAGGCAATAGGACTTGATACTAATACCCAAGCTTGCGACAGAGCGATTGAGCGCCTCTCTCCGTCGCAATTACCAGCACCCCGTCGAGGGTTTTGGCAATGGCTAAGTCGCCTGTGGCGCTGGCTCAAAAGACTATGGCAATGAACAAGTTTTTGCACGGCGGCATTAACACAGCTACCAACTGCGATCGCTTAAATCTTGTCTTTGAAGAGTCAGATGTTTCAAAGTCTCGGTCCATATTTTAAGTCGGGACGAAGATGCTTTTTTAGAGCTACAGCGAAATGAAGATTTTTTTGATACTTTACGGGAGATACGAGTGTGCCAGCAAGATTTTAAAGAAAGTAGACAAACTCTAATCACAGGTTCACTTCTTAGTTAGCCTTGTGTAGGAGGATTCATAGCAGTGAATACGATTGCCTCTGTAAGCACTCCTACGGAACTCAAAGTATCAATTAATCTGCTAACTGCTGGGTTAACAGGAGTATTATTTATTCTTGTCTTTAGGATTTTATTTAGACATCGGAAATATCATAAGTTAAAAAACAAACTTGCTGAATTAGAGCGCATGAACTTATTTCTAAAGAAATTTGAAACTACTCAATTTTAAAAATGTTACAGGTGAAAACGATGATGACAAAGATGCTAGAACTGGAAGATATCTACGATTTGTTATAAGTAAATGCACGGTAGAACCAGCCCCAACGAGATTTTACGCTCCACTGGGGTTATTTACTGAAGAAGATTTGCAGAAATTAAGCGCCGAATACTTAGGCGAAATTATCGTTTCGCCTGGGGGCAGCTTTCGTTATCGGGTGATTTCGGGCCCACTATGTAGGTTGTACTGGGAGCGCGGTAGACCACAACCCAACGTCAACGAATCAGCGTATTGCCGAAACTCTAACGGCAAAGGCTGGAAGCGATCGCATTCTAATTACCTTTCGTACCAGTTAGTAGGCGGCAACTTCGTTACGGTACGTTGGCAAGCTCCAGGGCAGAAGGCTACTGACTCTACAATTATTAGTACCAGAGCAGCAGCTTAGTTCGATAATCAAGTAGCGAAACTGCCGCAGATCAAAGGAGAAAACTAATGACCATAGATGAGCGAGAGATACCACCAACACTAGGAAACCTCTCTCTTTCCAAGTAGCTCAAATTCAATTTTTACCCGCTAGATAACAACTAGCGGGTTTTTGTTTTATCCATAGGACAAAAAACTAATGCTTAATCTCATAAGTCACTCGCTCAACTTTAAGGATGAGCCAATTTTGCAGCAGCTACAAGACTGCTTACAACAACTGAGCCAGGACAAAAAAGCAGCAATAGCGATTTCTGCCCTGTACGAAGCAACAGAACCCTCTGCTATCTACTTTGATTACGTTTGCGATCGCTGCCCCAAATTCAACCACTCAATCGCCTTGCTCCAAGAACTATCAACAGCCGGGAAACTAGCAGTTGCTAGAGCCATAGCAGAGGAACTAGCGGTACTACAGCAATTACAGAGGGTAGTGTAATGTTGCCTCGAAACTGCCCCTTTTGTAACTCTAAAGTCTCAATAGTTGACAGCGCCAAAATCTACGGACGTAGCTACGGATTTATCTACTTATGCAGTGCATACCCCAATTGCGACGCTAGAGTCGGCTGTCATCCTGGAACGATTAAACCGTTGGGAACTTTAGCTGACCGAGAGTTGCGAAAGTGGCGCAGTCTTGCTCATCGCCAGTTTGACCCGCTTTGGAAGCTAGGAGTTTTCAAGACCCGCAATGCCGCTTACAAGTGGTTGTCAAAAGCAATGAAATTACCTTTGAGAAACACTCACATAGCGATGTTCAACATCCGGCAGTGCCAAAGGGTAATAGCACTCGTTGAGAGTTTTGCTAGGGGTCAGCAGCGTATCAAAACAAAAGTAACCACTCGTTGTTAAGGAGAATAAATGATGAGGCATAAACCGATTGCTATAACCCCCGTGATGGATTCGACTTGCTTGCTGTCTGGGAAAAAAATGGCAGAAGATGGTACTTATTGCAACTGGCTCGTCCCCAAAGTGCGATCGCCCTGGCACAAGAAAATCCTCATACGAGATTAGTTTTTCCGACATCTATCGACCCAAATTGCTTGACTAAACAGAGCCGCCAGTTAAATGGGTTAAGGCAATAAGCACGTTTTAAGTAATTATTAACTGTAGCTTTTGGACAAAATAGCTACTTGGAAAAAGAATATTTCACTTAAAAAAACTTAACGTGTAAACTCAGCAAAATGGGTACTGCGACTTGATTTACTTGTTAACTAATACTACTATTTAATAATAGTTGCGGGCTAACGTTATGCCAGCGAATAAAGGTTTTTTTCTACTCAAGTCAAAGCTTACTAAAGTTACACAGCAAAAAGCTTTAGCTGCCGCTAGAGCCGTTGTGAATCAAGCACCGCCAACTTGAAAATGTATTCAGCTTAAGACTTAATTAGCGCCTAGAATAACCACCGCCACTATCTCCTCTTCTACCACTAGAAGAACCTCTATCTTCTTTGGGTTTAGCTTTGTTAACTTTCAAAGCCCGACCCATCCATTCAGCACCGTCAAGAGCCTCAATCGCTGCATCTTCTTCTGCTTCTGCGCCCATTTCTACGAAAGCGAAACCTCTTTTGCGCCCTGTCTCTCGGTCAGTAGGTATTTGAACCCGATTAACAGTTCCGTATTCTACAAAGACTTGCTTAAGATCGTTTTCCTCAACATCGTAGGAAAGATTACCAACGTACAATGACATAAAAAATCTCCAGAATCATTAGGTATTGAGAGTTAGATTCGGAGAGAGACTTATAATGTTTAGAAATAAACTATACAGCCGAATGTAATCTTCAATAGATAACGTAGCATAGATATTAATAGTTCTCCAGCAAATTTCTACTAATATCTTCGGATGATTCTACCTTTACAATAAGTATTTATACTTATTGTAAAGGTAGAGGCTCTTGTGGCTACCGCTATCAGCAATATCACCCAAAAACCAAAAAGAGATTTCCAGCTATGCCCCAGTTACCCGACCCTTGGCTGTTGCCAGTGGAAGACAAAGCAAACCTATTAACCAAAACCTTTTCAAGAGAGCAAAAGCATCTGCGTTTGCTACCTCCAGCTAAAGGAATTGATGTTTCTCAGCCTGAACTTGAGGATTTGTTGCCAGGGGTAGACTTAGAAAATCTGAAATTGCGCCAAGCTAGAAAGATAGCGAAAGTCTTAGGGATAGCCCAGAAAGTGAATGGTCGCGACCAGAAACTTGCATTTTTAGTTAGTCAAATAAAGAGTAAGTTGCAGCAAGAAACTTCATTGCAAGTGGAAGTTATAAAGTTAGTAGATGAAGTTAGGTTAGCTAGTTAAATACAATGAGTCTACTACTTTACTGAAAGTAGTAGACTCATTAAAACCCAAGCATAACAAAAGGCTGTCATGGAAAAAGAACAAGATGAAGTATTTGAAATATTAAACTCCCATGTTTCTTATTGGGATGGGCTAAAGTCTGAGGAGTTTTGGAAAGGATTTGGTGTCTATGGAGCATTCGCTGCATTGCCTATTATGATTGCAACCTTAGCAATCATAGTTTACTTCATTTTCAATGTAGAAATCGAACCTGACAAAAAATTAATTCTTTTAACACTCTTGCCTTTCTGGTCAGCTTTTGGTATTTACTCTTTTCACAACCAACTTCGGCTGTATCAGTTGAAAGAGCAATTAAGACTTATTAAACTCGCCCAGCAAGAACAAGAAAAATAAATTGGAGAACTCCATGAGCTACTGTTTTAACCCTGCTTGCCCTCAGCCTCAAAATCAAGTTAACAATGTTTGTTCTAATTGTGGTAATAACTTAAAATTAAAAGATCGCTACTATGCCACCGAAGCAATTGAGGGAAACGGATTTGGTCAGTCTTACAGCAAATTGTAGGTTTATTGAGTACAGTAACAACAGTTGGCAAACCAGTTGCGTAAATGCTGAGGATTGATTAAATCAAGGGCAGTTTTAATGAGAATATCAACCATGTGTGTAGTCGTAGTGGAACACTCCAGCCTAACAATCCCCTCGAACCCGACCGTCGAGAGTTATTTTACTGAGCGTTTAGGTTTATTTGCGGCGGGTTAAGCGAAACGTTATGCGGCTCACAAAATTTGAGGGAAACCGATTTGAACTTTCAGTTTTTGGCAGATCGACAAGATATAATTCCGATTGTGGCTGGATGGTATTTTGAAGAGTGGGGGCATAAAATTCCCAGTAACTCAATACCACAAACAATTGAACGCATAAGTAGAAAGCTCAATCGTGACCAAGCTCCTCTGCATATTCTTGCTATCGAAGACGAAAAAGTTTTAGGTGTTGCCCAACTCAAGCTGTATGAGATGGACATTTATCCAGATAAAAAGTTCTGGTTAGGCAGCCTTTTTGTTTCACCTGCATCTAGAGGGAGAGGTGTGGGTTCGGCACTCGCAAATAAAATTGCCACAACTGCTGAAGGTGTTGGCGTAAAAGAGCTTCATCTTCAAACACAGGCTTTAGATGGGGGTTTATATCGGCATATTGGATGGCATCTCATCGAGACTATCGTATACAAAGACGTGCCTGTAGTCGTGATGGTCAGGAAGCTTGGCTTACAAGGGGTTTGAGTAGCAATGGATACTGTTGGCGAATTAGTTCTTAATATTGAAAACCCTTGCATCGTAGTGGAAAGCCCTCAATAAAGTTTCCGAAAACTAGCTTTACAGTGACTTCGCCAACAGTATCGATTGCTCATTTGACCCCTGGTATCAGGGGTTGGCTCTGGGCAAAATTGCGCGGATCGGTCAGATGCAAGTGCTTCAACCATTCCTAACGATCTCAGCATCGGCAATATTACTCCACAAACCGCTGACTGTGACAACGATCGGGTTTGCAATAGCAACGATCTTTTGTGTTGCGTTAGGTAGACGTGCTGCGATCTCCGTACAATAGGAGTAGTTTTTTTAACGGTAAAGTTGTGCGGGGGCAGATAACCTTAGCATCACCACCAAAATCTCTTACCTGTCCGCTTCATCTATTAGATTTTAACAGTCGCAAAAGTCATAATGCGGCAAATTTATAGGTATCGAGATATTGTTGAAATTTCATAATTTTGCCGTTCTCAAAAGTCAAGATGTGAGCAACTTGAGCTTCAGTTGTACCACCCGCTTTTTGTGGAAGGTTGTAGTAGTAGCCAAGCATTATAGCTTTTTTTTCAGTCGCCAAAATCTCGTCAGGTCGGAGTTGCATTCCGGGAAACAGCGTGACAAGACGCGGAATCACCTCATTACGTACCGCATCTAAACCGCAATATGGGCTATGGTCAGCAATTGGTGAGTTGTCGGCTGCGTGCCATTCAAATGTCGGTGCAAAAAATGTAAGCCATGTCGCTATATCCCCATCATTAAAGGCTTTGTACATTTGTTTTACAGTATCGATAATTTCCTGCTGTGTTGAACTCGCCTCATGGTGTGGTACGGCATTGAAGAAGCCTGCAACAATTTGAAGCTTGCCATTGTCGATCAGAGCAAAATCTGTACCTCTAACATATACCGTTCTATCGGGGTTAATGACTTCAAATCCAAAACGAAGATAATCCGTGCAAAGTATTTCGATTTCGCCCACTCGACGAGTCGTTATTCCCGGAGAGTCTTTATGAACCTCTGCGATCAATCGACTGTTTGCTTGATGACCTTGAGCTTTTCCAAAAGGTGAAACAAACGTTCCGTCCATCACCCAAACTTTTTGAATCAACTCGATCCGTTGCGATTCATTAAGTTCGTTCAACGTCTGAAAGTAATCATCAATCAATCCTTCAAGGTTCGTTTGCTTTTGTGCTTCCATTATTTTTAGCCTCCGTATAATTACGTTTTGACCTGCAATACTCACCTTCGTGGGATATTCTTTTAGCTTGAAATCGCTATGGTGGCGGAAGGGTGACTGCTTAGTTGAAATAAAGACTCTCACGTTTCTTAAGCTCGCTCAACTACCTCACAGGTATTAAAATATGGCTGAACTACGTGTAGACTGGATTCTATGGAATTGCAAAAGCCGAGGAAGGTTGGAGAATTGTTACGCGAATGGCGTGAGCGCAGGCGTTTAACTCAGCTTAATTTGGCTCTTAATGCTGAAATATCGCAGCGGCATTTGAGCTTTATTGAGCTTGGGCGTGCAAATCCGAGTCGGGAAATGATTTTGCGATTGTGCGAAAAACTTGAAGTTCCTTTGCGTGAGCAAAATATCATACTTTTAAGCGCTGGCTTTGCTTCAGTTTTTCCAGAGAGAGCGCTTAACGACCCGTTGCTTGACGCTGCACGTCGTGCTGTTGACTCAATGCTGATGGGGTTTGAGCCAAACCCCGTATTTGTTATCGATCGCCATTGGACAATTGTTAAAGCAAATAATGCCGGAAATTTCTTGCTTGAAACGGTTGATGCAAGCTTGCTTGAACCGCCGAGTAATATATTGCGGATTGGTTTACACCCGAAAGGGCTGACCCCACAAATCATTAACTATGCAGAATGGCGCAAATACATCCTTGAATACTTAAGCCAACAAATCGAATTAACCGCTGACACTTTTCTAATCGAATTGCTGAAAGAATTAAAAAGTTATCCTCAACCGGAACCAACAAAATACGCTTCTTATCCGCCTGTAGAAGCCGATTATGCCCGCGTTGCCGTTGGGTTGCGTTTGAAATCGGAAGCGGGAATCATGTCGTTTATCGTGACAACAACGGTTTTCGGTACGCCAATTGATGTTACGTTGTCAGAACTTGCTATCGAAGTATTTTTCCCCGCTGATACTAAAACTGCTCAAATTCTGCACCGAGTCCTACCTACCAATTAGATTTCATGCGGAACAAAAATAGCTTTCACTGTAGAGCGAGAACTCAAATGAGCAGAGGTCCAGAAACTTACGCTAAGAAGTCAATCGCCCAAATTTAAAACCCTAATCGTCAGTAAGAAAACTGGACCAATTGAAGTCCCTAAAACTCATGAGTCTCAAACCCTTGCTGTGCTGTAATAAATTACTGTACCAAATAAACTATAGGTTATTTGGTACGCTGAGTTAAACAATAAAAACTTTTGGCGGGTAGCAAAAATGCTGGTAGATAGAACGCTTAAATGGTAAAGGTTATAGCCTTAGCGTAATTTTCTGTTCGATTGCTCATTTCACCCCTAAACCGGATTTACCCAATCTTATTTTGAATAAACTTAAGAAAACAATTTCATACCGATAACCCCGGTCCGCGATCGCTCCTCGGCTGTCCTCCTGTTAACTGCCCCTGTCTTCGTGGTGATTTGCGCTCGATGCTTGCCAAGCGTTCCATTGCTTGCGGCGAGTTAAACCCTTGGGTAAAAGAGCGCATTTCAACTGTTTGGGGATTTCTGTACCAAGTTTGATAAGCCAAAAATTGCTTATTCCATTGCCCTAATTGATGCTCTTTGTGCTGCTTATAAGCGATCGCATTTTCTAGCTTACTCGCAGTTTGCTCAAGCCCAGCAACGGCTAAGTCGTACTTCCCATTCCAGTTACGCAGGGGATTATTCTGCATCGCTTCCACCGTTGCCAAAGCATCGGATTGTTGTCTGCCCAGAATATTAATTTGATTTACTAACTGACCAACCTCGTTGTGGAGAGCTTGTATCTCAGCTTCTTTAGGCGGTTTGGTGGGCGCGGCTTTAAAATAATTATCGACAGCTTGGTGGAGGAGAAGAAACTCGTTATCGGGAAGCTGGTTAATTTGCTCCTCTACTGCCAGCTTTTTGAACTGAGCCTGTAAGTCTGACTGCATTGTTGTGACTACCTTATCTGTTAAAGGTTCACCCTGCTTGAAATTAGTCCCAATTTCTGAGATGCGCTCTAGATATTTTGAGGATTTATTGAGTTCTCGTGCGGCTTTATACCAATCTCGCAATGTTGCCACCGATGGACTTTCCGACTGCATGGAAGCGAACTTCTCTCCCGTAAGCTTATCCACTCGATCTACAACCTGTTGAAAAATCCGCATCGGGTCTACCAAGTTTTCCGCAGTAGCAGTAGCAGTAGAGGTAGAAGGTAGATTTGATGAGAAGTGAGTTGCTGAAGCTTCTACGCTTCTTCCTTGGGGTTTGTTTTCCTTTATCACTTCAACAGGGCTTTGAGGTTCGCCTTTTATAGCAGAAGCGTTCGAGCTTAATCCAACATCAAATAAGCTTAATTGGATTCCTTGTGGCTCTTGTCCTAGCGTTGATTTGGGAGTAGAAGTATTACGCTTTGCCTGTTTAGTAGTGGTAGTTGAATTTGAGGCAATTGGCTGAAGGTTTAATTGCGGCTGTTCCTGGCGAACTGGAACAACAGGTTTTATAACCTCTAAATCTGGTGCTACTGGCAGTGATGGTTCGGGAGCATCCACTACTACCGAATCTAAGACTTTAGCTTCTTGCTGAATTTGCTGCAATAGCGACTGTTGTTTTTCAACAAAAGCGGTACGGGCAGGTTCAGCGAAGCCTTGTTCTAGTAAGTTTTTACTAAAGGTTTGGGCAAATCCTCGATCTAGGCTACGGTACTCGCCGCCGTTAAGAGGATTTTGTGTGGCAGTCTCAGTAAGACTTAATTGCCCTTGAGAGGAAATGTGAAAAACCATTTCCGCATCCATAAACAAGTCGCCATACCTATCTTCTAGGTAATGGGTTGCATACATTTCTTTGCCGTGCCGCTCAATAACGAGAGGAATAAATGGCTCATTCTCAACTTTGAGGTGAAAATCCTCACCTGTAAGAATTTCGGCGGCTAATCCTGCTTGGTGTAGAAGTTTGGCAATATTTTTCTCCGCCGCCCCATTTTGATTATTTGCTGGGACTATTTGTACAGCTTGATTGTTGCCTACTTCTTCAGGTGCGCTCGTCGCAATCGTGGAATCAGTCTCAGCAGTAATTGCCTCAGAAGCAGTAGAAAGGCAATCTCTTGGAGTATTCGTCTCTAAAGGTGCTACTTCTTGGGCGACAACTTGAGAAGGCAAGCTATCAATTCTGGCATTTTGGGGAGAACGAGTAACAGCTATACGAGGTGCTTCGGGATTAATTTCATTGCACTTCTCCCAAGACGGTAATACTTGCCCCAGCATCTCTCTTGCCACATTTTTATGACTATCCGCACCCAAACCCCATTGGGTGCAGAGATAGCCCAATACTTCATCCGTTCTATCGGCACTGACACTGACTGTCATAATGCTCTCAGATTTGGTGTTGTTCCCTTGGCGTACCGATTCAGTTTTAGAAACAAAATCCCCGGTAAGTTGCAGCAACCCTTCATTTTTAAAATATATGCCTCCTTGAGCCGTAGCTTTGGGCGTTTTAATCACAATGCCGCCTTCGTTTGTGCGTTTAAGATCGACAATCACAGTTAAGTTTTCATCGGCGGTTTTTATTACTCCCGCTCTTTGAGTCCGCTCAAAAAACTGCTTAACTTGTGCGGGGTTAGCCAACATCACCGGATCAAGGTTCATGTCAATGGCAGGGTCAAACCCACGTCTGAGCAAGTAAACAGGGTGGATTTGCCCTTTATGATCACTAACTTGAGCAAATTTACCTTTTAGTTCTGTAGCCAATACTTGTCCGCTTACTAGGTAACGCTTTTCTTTGGCTTCACTTTGGCGTTGGTCAAATAACTCGTAAACAGAGGTTTGCTCTTTAGTATTTGTGAAACTATTCGCCATCTCGACGGGTTCAAGAGACTGCTTATTCTTGGTAAGGCTATCGAATTTTACTGAAAGAGAACGAACTCCATCTACTACTAAGAGCTTCAGTTTCCAGTTGCCAGGAGCAGTGGGATTATTTGCCTTACTTTTTTGCTCTACCCCCACTACTACACCGTGAAGATAATTCTTAGTCTCGTTGTCCATTAGTCTTACAGGCTGACCAACGGGAAACTGCTTAATTAAAGCGCAAACTTCTTCTAGAGTGGCATTGATATTTCTCTGCTCTTTACTCAGTTGAAACTGCTTGCCATTTACGTCTAGCTTGGCTTTACTCAACTGGCTTTTAAGCTTGTCGATTTTTGGTTGTTGCTGTCCTAGTTGAGCCTGAAGTTTTTCAAATAGTTCAGTATTACCACTACTTACGGCGGCGGTCTGTTGCTGCTGCAAAGACTCACATTGTTCCGTTCCCGCGTCGAGCTTCTGTTGGTATTTTTCTACTTTTCCAGCAGAAATTGCGATTTCTGCTTCTTTTGCGCCGACAGTGGATTGTAAAAACTCTCCGGTTGACGTGCGTAATTGCTCTACTGTCTCTTGGGCAACTTGCTCTCCAGTTTCCCTAACGTCGAATAAAGCATGGTCGCTAGAATCAGCCGTTGGCTCAAATCCTAATTCTTGACGCACGGCATTAACAACTTGCAGGGTGGTATTGGGTTTAGCGCCAGTTTTTGCCTGCACCTCTACTAAATAAGCGGGTTTTGTAAAAGGGCTGTCTACTTGAGGGTTTCCCGCATTGAGAACGAGTCTTGCTTTTGGCTCTGCTTGCAAATCTAGTTTTTGCGCTTCTAATTCGTTCTCTCCTAAAGCTACTTTTTGAGCCAAAAACTCTTTGTAGTCGGAAGTTAAAGTATCGTATAGCCATGCTTGCCGTTCTAGAGAAGGATAAGGGTGTTCTACCGTTGGCGGCTCGTTGCTGACAAGCATTACCGCCCGTCCCGTAACTCTTTGGATTGCTTGAGGGTCTTTTAGTTCCTCGGTATGTCCGAGGGGATGATCTAGAGCAGCATGAAGCTGGGGGTTCCCTTCCATCAAGTTTTGGGCCACCTCGTTACCGTAGTCATTGATGAAATCCGGCATTTCTTTAAGCCCGAAGCTGGAGGATTTGTTACCTGTAGTGTTCGCCTTCAAGTAGCTCATCTTCTTCATAAGAATTGCCACTGCTCTTTCTTCAGTGGGCAAATCTTGCCCAACTACCAGCTTGAAAACTGGCAACCCAAATGTACCGGGGTATTGCCCCCATAATGGTTGCCCGTTTTCGTCTAATCGGTCTGGTGCGTGTTTAGCGGGATCTAATTGCCCACTCCGATGACTTCGCCCAATGGATTGCTCGACTTGATTTACATCTAGGTGAGGTTGGACGAGATACATCACCCTCTGCCGTTGGTCTGCGACCGTCCGCGCCGCATGAAGGGAGTAGCCAGTGGTGGAATTAGTAATAATTGCATCGAGGCGACCATTTTGAAAGTCGTCCATCACCTGTTTTTTCTGCGCCGTAC
>JAABUN010002433.1_pt1 | contig 33246 bp, 27 predicted proteins | sample 5559311 | NCBI WGS metagenome assembly JAABUN01 (sample SAMN10711877, study PRJNA513370) | rock metagenome | isolation source: Antarctica rocks | place: Antarctica: Victoria Land, Siegfried Peak sud | reverse complement strand
GACTTCCACCCCACCCCCCCCCCACGACCCACGACTCGCTCACGCCCAATCCCGGACCAGGTTGTCCTCGATATAATCCCAGTCGAAGTTCTCGCCGAGGCCGGGGCCTTGAGGGATCGGCACGTTGCCCTCGCTGTCGACCGGATCGATCACGTCCTTCGCCCAGGGCTTCTCCGCATCGAAGTCGACGTGCGGATGGAGCAACCCCTTCTCGTACATCTCGCCGGGGATCCCCATCGCGCCGAGTACTTGCAGATTCGCCGCGCCGCCGCCATGCACCTCGCAGCGCATGTGGAACGCCTCGCAGAGGTGGACCACCTTCATCGCCGGGGAGATGCCGCCGACATCGGAGATGCCGACCCGCGAGAGATCCGCCGCGCCGCGCACGATCCACTCCGCGCGGGTGTAGAACTGCCCCTCCGCCGTCTCCGGCCCGCAGATCGGCAGGCGCAGGTTCTGGCAGAGCCAGACGAAGGACGAGATGCTGTGCTCGTCCATCGGCTCTTCCATCCAGTAGTAATCCAGCTCCTCGATCGCGCGCCCGAGGGAGAGCGCCTCCTCGCGGGAGTAGTGATGATGCGGGTCGAGCATCAGCTTGATATCCGGCCCCACCGCGTCGCGCACGGCCTGGCAGGCCGCGATGTCGCGCTTCAGGTTCGGCCCGTAGGGGGACATCCAGGTGTGCAACTTAAAGCCCTTGTAGCCCTGCGCCACGCACTGCTTCGCGAAGTTGGCGTAGTCTTCCGGCGAGCCGAGGCCGCCCGGGATGTCGTCGCCGCACATGGTGCTGGCGTAGGCGGGCACCTTCTCGCGCGAGCCGCCGAGGAGCTTGTGGGCGGGCAGTCCGGTCAGGCGTCCGGCGAAGTCCCAGAGGGCGCAATCGATCGCCGCGAGATAGCGGTCGAGCATGGCGCGCGGGTTGAGGCGCTGCACCTGCTGGAGCTTCTGCCAGATCGGCTCGCGTAGGAGCGGGTCCATCCCAAGGATCATCTCCTTCGCCGTCGCGGCGGTCTCTTCCGAACCACCGACGAAGTACCCATCCAGGCCGATGCTCGTCCGCACGCGCGTCATCAGCGCCGTCTTGGTGTGCGCGGGAGCGGGATGACCGTGCCCCTCGTGATCGCGCCCCACGAACGATTGGTACTTGAACGTCATCGTCTGCACATCGGTGATCGTCAGATCGCGCGCCGCCGCGCCGATCTGCTCCGCCGCCATCGCCAGGTCAGCCATCCCGCAACCCCTTCCCTTCTGCCACTCAACAGGGCGCTCACCCCATCCCCGACCGCTTGCCAGATTTTCGGTCTGACAGTATGGTGCCCGCGCCGGTCGCGGATAGGACGTTGCACCACCGGGCCGGGCGGCGGCAGCAGTATACCGTGATGGGACGAGAGAGCAAGGGGGAAGATCGATGGCGGGGGGATGGCGGGGGGTATTCACAATTCCGGTGACCCCGTTCGATGAGCGCGGCGAGCTCGATCGCGAGTCGCTGCGGCGCGAGGTCGACTGGTGCGTGCGCGCGGGGGCGCACGGGATCGTCGCGCCGGTGAACGCCAGCGAGGGGCCGTCGCTGACCGACGAGGAGCGCCGCGAGGTGACCAGGATCGTGGTCGAGACGACCGCCGGACGGATCCCCACGGTGATCGGCGTCTCGGCCACGGGGGTGCAATCAAGCCTCCAGTTCACCCGCTGGGCGCGCGAGCTCGGCGCGGACGCGATCATGGCGATGCCCCCATACGGCGCGCGGATCACCGACTTCGACGCGATCTTCCGCTTCTATGAGGCGCTCGGCGAAACGGCGGGCGACATGCGGGTGATGGTGCAGAACTGGTCCGGTCCCGCCGGCACGCCGATGAGCGCCGCCCAGGTTGTCCGCCTGCTGCGGGAGATTCCCAACGTCAGCTACTCCAAGGAGGAGACGACGAACGCCAGCCATCTGATGACCGCCACCCTGGCCGGGGCGGGCGACGACTGCCTCGGCGTGATGGGCGGGGTCGGCGCGCGCTATCTGCTGGACGAGTATCGGCGCGGCGCGTGCGGCACCATGCCCGCCGGACAGGTGACCGATGTCCACGCGCAAATCTGGAACGCGCTGGATGGCGGCGAGCCGGAGCGCGCGCGCACCCTCTTCAATCGGCTCCTGCCGCTCCTCAACCTGGAGGCGGTCTTCGGCGTGGCGATGTACAAGGAGGTGCTGAAGCGGCGGGGCGTGATCGCACACACCACGATTCGCGGCTACAAATCCTCCTCGCTCGACGACTACGATCGGCAAGAACTCGACGCCGTCTGGGCCGGAGTCGAACCCCTCTTCACCGTCTGAGCGAGCAGCACCCGCAAGAAAACCGACGAAGGGGGGGGCGAATCGTCTATGCACGATCCGCCCCTTCTCAGTCTACTCGCCTACTTCACCTACTGGCCTACTCATCCCCTACGGCGCTTCCCCCACGATCTGCAAGTCATGGATCAGCACATAGGGCGGCGCGAGTTCGTCGCCAGCGGTCGTGTTCCGCACGACAAGGCTGTTCTGGCCGAGTTTCAGCGTTCCCTCCGGGACCACCAGGCGCATCTGCCCCCACGGCAGCGCGCCCCCCGACACCGCGCCGATGGCCGGGCGATTGTCGAAGCCGCTTGCCCCGGAGAAGAGGGTCGTGCCATTCAGCAACACCTGGATCGTGCTGTGCGCCTCCCGCTCGTCATCGAGGCCGGTCAGGATGAGGGTCAGCCGACCGACCGGCGTGACCGTCGCCTCGAAGGTCAGGATGCCGACGTTGTAGCCGCTCCCCGCGCCATAGAGCGCGACCTGCGCGCCGTCGCGCCGCTGATCGTCGAGCGGCTGATACGCCCCCGCGAGTAAAGAAGGACTGAAGTTCTCCAGGGTAACGCCAACGACGCCGCCGCTGGAGACGACGCGCGGCGGGGCGCTGACCGTGACCGGGCTCGCGCTGGTGGACGATCGCGGCGTCGGGGTGAACTGCGCAGGCGGAACCAACCCCTGCGCGGGCGCGAGCGCCGCCGCCCCGGCGCTGAGGGTGGCGACCGGCGATGGGAGGACCGCAGCGGTCGTCGCGGTCGGTTCCAGCGCGGCGAGCGTCGGGGTCGGGACCACGACCGGCGCGGGTGCGGGCGTGGGTTCGATCGGCGGCACCGCCTCCGCCTCCGGGATCACCGCAGCGGTCGGCAGCGGCGCGACGGTGGCGCTCGGCGCGCGCGACGGGAAACCGGGCGCGCCCGCCTGGACGAAGACCGCCGTGCCGGTCAACCCGCCGAGCGCGAGCGCGCCGGTGACGAGGAGCGCCGCCGTGCGCGGCGAGCGCCACGGGCGGGCGATGACGGTGGCCTCCGGGTGCCGCTCGACCCGCACCGCTTCCCCGAGTTGCCCCGCCGGCGCGGCTACCCAGGAGGCGGGGATCGTGGCCCCGATCGCCGTGGCGAGGGCATCGCGCAGGGCGATGGCGCTCGGGTAGCGCGCGGCGGGATCGCGCGCCAAGGCCCGTTCCAGGGTCGCGAACAGCGGGCGCGGGATCGCGGCAGGCCGACGCCAGACACCGTCGCGCGCAGGATATCCCCCAGCCAACGCCTCGTAGAGGATCGTGGCGACGGCGTAGAGATCGGCGGCGACGCTCCCCGCCGCGCCGGGCCGCGCCTCGGGCGCGCGATACGGCGCGACATCGTCGCCGATCGCCCCCGCGCGCCCCTCCGACCACTCGCGCACGAAGCCCATCCCGAAGTCGGCGATCACCAGATTGCCTTGCGCCTCGGTGCCGCGCAGGAGCAGATTACGCGGGTGCAGATCGCCGTGTACGATGCCGGATGCATGGGCAACCGCGAGGGCGTCGAGGACCCGCGCCAGCGCCGGGACCACCTGTCGTGCCGTCAGCGGACCGGAGGCATGCAGCAGCGTGGCGAGATTCCCGCCCACGAACCACTCGCCGGTGATGAACATGCTGCCGTCGAATGGCCCGCGATCGTACACCGCCGCGATCGCGGGGTGTCCCAGCGCGGCGGCGGCGCGCGCCGTCAGATAGAGGCGCGTGGCGAAGGCGACATCGGCCCCGTAGCGCGGGTGCAGCAGTTTCAGCGCGACGGTCTGGTCGAGCACACGGTCGCGCGCCTGATAGACGCACGCGCGCGGATTGCGCCCGACTTCATCGTCGAGATCGTATTGTGCCAGGAGATCGTCCGGGAGGCTCGGAGGATCTGCGGTCGATCGCTGCGTCATCTTCCCTCCACATGCGGCGGGCGGACTTGCGCCCGCCGTGCCGCCGTTACTTCGCCGCCGGGGCGGTGAATCGCACGCTGTTGATCAGGATGTACGGCGTGCCGAGCTTGCCGCCGGGGGCGGCGTTCTCCAAGACGAGGGTGTTCTCGCCCACGTGCAGGAGCTCGGCGGGGATCGCGATCTCCATCTCGCCCCAGTAGCGATCTGCCCCACCGACACCGTGATCGCTCATCGGCGTATCCGGGAACGTGTCCGGGCCGGCGAAGATCGTCGTGCCGTTGATCGTCACGAGTAGCCGATTCTTCCCGGCCACCTCGTCATCGAGCCCGGTCAGGACAAGGACCAGCGGCCCGGTCGGCGCTTGCGGCACGGTGAACGTCAGCGTACCGGTCTCGTAGCCGGTGCCGACGCTATAGAGCGCCGCGTTTTGTCGCCCGTAGAGGATGCCGTCATTGCGGCGATATGCCCCGACGAGGAGCGACGGCCCGAAGGTATCGGCATACGCGATGCTCGGCGCGACTGTTGGGACGACGGCGGTCGGCGCGACGGCGGGCGGGGTGGCCATGATCTGGGTGGCGACGGGGCTGGCGATCGGTATCGCCGCACCGGTCGTCGGCGTCCCCACGGGTGCGGCGATGATGGGGCTGGCTGGAGCTACTGTGGCAATCGCCGTTGGCACGCTCGTCGGCGCGGCGCTGGGCACCACGATCGGGGCCGAGGTGGCAGTGGTCGGTGACACAGCCGTTGTTGGTTGCGGGGGGCTGCTCGGGACCAGGGCGGCGGCTGTGGGTTGCGGGGCAGCGCTCGGGGCCACGATCGCCGCTGTCGGTTGCGGGGCCACGGTCGCGCTCGGCATGACGGATGATCCCGCCGCGACGAGCGCGGTGGGCGCGGCGGGCGGCGGCGCCTCACGCTCGCGCAGGAGCAGGCTACCGCCGACGATCCCGCCGAGGACTACGGCCCCTGCGAGCGCCAGTGGACCATAGCGGAGTCGCCGCGCCGTACCTCTGCGCGGTTGCTCCTGCGTCGTGGTCGGCGCAATCGCCGCCGCCGACACTGTGGTGAGCGGCAGGGCAGGCAGGACGAGCGGTCCGGTAACGGCCAGGAGGGCATCGCGCATCGTTGCTGCGGTCGGATACCGCTCGGCGGGGGACGGCGCGGTGGCACGGTCGGCGACCGCTCGCAACCCATCAACCTGGGCGCGACCGCTCGACGAACCGCTCGCCTGACCCACAGGGGGGAGCATCGCCCGCAAGAGCGCGCCGACGGCGTAGATGTCGGTCATCGGCGTCAGGATCGCGCTGGAAAGTTCCGGCGCGCGGAACGGGCCGTGATCGTCATCGTCGCTCAGCGGGAAAACGCTGGCCGTCCCGAAGTCGGTCAGCGCGATCATGTCGCTCTCGTCGCGCAGCCGCACGTTATGCGGATGGAGATCACCGTGGACCAGCCCCACCGCGTGCGTCGTCATCAGCGCTTCGAGGATCTGCGCCACGATCGTCGCGGCACGGCGCGGCGGCAGCGTCTCGCCGGGGGGCAGCAGATCGGCCAGATCGCGCCCCGGCACGTATTCGTTGGTGATGAACGCGGCATGCCAGGCGGTGCCGTGATCGTAGACCGCCGCGATCCGCGCCCCGTCGAGCGTCGCCGCCGCCCGCGCCAGGCCGTAGAGCTGGGCGATCCGGTCGGGATCGCGGCTCCAGACGTCGCGGAAGAGCTTGATCGCGACGCGCTGTTGCATCACCCGGTCGCGGGCGAGATGGACGCTCGCGCGCTCCCCACCGCCGAGGCGCTGCAAGAGTTCGTACTGTGCCAGGAGATTTGCCTGCTGCATACGTTCGGTCGGGTGAGTCTGTAACACTGGCCTTCTCCCTCACCACGCCGGTCCGGCTCGTCCCCTCGCCACCGCTCGCCTGAGCGACGGCAGGGAGCGATGCCGACCAACGGGGGCAAACCGGCTAATCCTGCCCCATAATAGCATGTACGTACACTTTTAGCGAGCCCTGTTCGCCTCTCTTCTGTTGGAACACCTGACAGGCGCTCGCATAATGACAAAGAAAGTACGTGCATACATCGTTGCGATCATGTCGCGATGCCTCCGGTCGGCCTCGGGATCCTCTTCCTCGCCGATAAGGTCGAGAAGTGCGTACGGCTCTCATCCCGGCACTCGCATGCCCGGACAGCCAGAAGAGCGCACGAATCGAGTTCGCGGTCAGGCCAGCCAGAGGCCCACCCCGGATGAGGTGCCCACGCCCTATCGGCAACGGCCGGAACGAGTTCGCGCGAAGGAGAAACCATCGCCCCGGGACGGCACACTTGACGAGTCCCGGGTTGGCGGGTATAACGAGCCTCGCTGAGGTTCAGGCGGATTGGTCCGCCACCGTCGTTACGGAGTCGCCCCGGATGAAGACGCTCCATACCGCCTACCGCGTGCGGGACCTCGCTCGCTCGCTCACCTGGTACGAGAAGGTCGGCTTCCGGGAGACCGGTCGGGTGTCGCTCGGGGATGGGGCCGTCCTGGTCATGCTCAACCTCCCCGGCGATGGCGACGTGGTGACCCTCGAGCTGGCCTACGACGGCGGTCGGCATCCTTTCGCGCTGGGCACGGGCTTCAGCCACATCGCGGTGCAGGTGGACGATCTCGCCGCGACCCTGGCCGATTTGGCCGGGAAGGGTGTCTCCTTCGAGGAGTCCCAGCGCCCGGCAGGCGAGGACGGGCCGCGCACCAGCTTCCTGCTCGACCCGGACGGGTATCGCCTCGAGCTGGTCGAGTGGCCGCCCGGCCATCCGGACGACATGACCCGCGCCGACTTTCTCTGACCAGAGCCCCGGCCTGCGCGAACTGGCTCCGTTGAGCCGGGCCACGATTCCGCACGGGGCTGTAGAGCCAACGGCGTAGAAGTAACACGCCCTCTGTTGTGCTCCGGAGAAGGGTGGGAACGGAGGGACGTGCAGGAAGCGCGAAGTGAGAAGCGCGGTGCCACGGGAGCGGCGCTAGTCGAGCGGCCCGATCGTCACCGTCAGCGTGCAGACACTGTCGGCGTCCGCCAGCGCGCCGCGTGGCACGGCTGATGCCGTGAAGATCGTCGCGGCTCGCTTGTGCTGGACCAGGCGACGCGACTTTGCGGCTTCTGAGGTGCCGTCAGGCGTAACGAGGCACCGGCACGGCGCAGTGCAAGCACCCCTGCCGCCATCCCCGACGCGGCGCTTCGTTCTGTTGTGGTGCTCGCTCCGGGCAGGGCGAGCAGGATGTGGTCGGCGATGATCGCGCTCGGCGCGCGGTCGAGCCAGGGGGTCGTCTGGCGCAGGCCCATCCAGTCCTTGTCGAAGCGCCAGAGCAGCGGCGGCAGCCAGAGCGCGCCCGCCTCCATCATCACGAAGCGCAACGTCGGGAACCGCTGGAAGACCTCGTCGCTGACAAGGCTGATCAGGTGCGCCATGTAGCTGCTGACCAGCCCCGTGTGCCATTCGAGATAGCTGGAGGGATACCCGTCGGCGGTCGGCGAGCCGGAGATACCGACCCCTTCAGTGCCGGGATGGATCGCGACCGGCAGATCGTGCGCGACCGCCGCCTCATAGATCGGGTGGAACGCGCGATGCCCGTAGGAGAGCCGCGCGCCGCTCGGCATGACCACCTGCGCGCCTCGGCGGGGAGCCAGTCGTTGACCAGCACATTGTTGATCGCCGAACAGCCGCCGCACCGAAATCGGGCTCCGGCGAGAGGCCGAAGCGCAGACTCCCCTCGGGGTTGAGGATGCCGTAATCGATGCCGAACGGATCGAGGAAGTGCCGACCGAGCCGCCCCGCCCTCGATCCGCTCCCCTTCCTCGGTGACCGCGTCGGCGCGCATCACGCCGTTCGGGTTCCAGTAGCCGAGGGTGCCGGGGCCGCGATTGCCGCTCTGATAGCGTCGCCGTCACGGCTCCGGCAAGAAGTCGGCGATCCGCCGATCGTCGAGTACTGGATCGATGTCCGCGTCGATCACCATGCGCCGTCCCGCCATCGCCTATCCCCCTTGTCGCGCCGCGCGCGCCGGACCCGATGGCCGCAGCCATAGCACGCCCGGCGGGCGGATGCGGCGCGCGACCAAAGCGGCTATGATGCGCGCGTCGCGCGCATCCGACTACTGGACTGGCCCGTGTTCAGAACGATGGGCAGACGATGATCGCGCGGGAAGGTCGGCGCACAACGTGCCGCGCATATACGATGGCGCGCTTCCGCGCCGAGATGCCGGGCGTCAGCGTCCGGCTTGTGGAAGGGAACGCTGGCGCGCGGCCTGTCCGTATGCGGCGAAGGGGGAGCATGACGATCAGGGTAGCGGTTGTCGGCGCCGGGCGCCGGGGGAATGTCCATGCGGACGCGGTGGCCGACCTGGAGGGGCTCGCGCAGGTCGCGGGGGTGGTCAATGTCGACGAGGGACGCGCGCGCCAGTTGATCGGGGCGCGCGCGCCGCACGCGCAGCCGTACACCGATATAGCGACGATGTTGCGCGCGGTCGAGCCGCAGATCGTCTACATCACCACGCCGCCGCCGCTGCACAAGGAGCAGGCACTGGCCGCCTTCGCTGCCGGGGCGAACGTGGTGATCGAGAAGCCGATCGCGCTCAGTGTGGCCGAGGCGGAGGCGATCGGCGAGGCGGCAGACAAGGCAGGGCGACTCGTCCACATCTGCCACCAGATGCGCTACAACGAGGGGATGCCGGAGATGCAGGCGCTCCTGTCGGGTCAGCCGGTGGCGCTGACGCACATCTGGAACTACCGCATGGGGCCGGACATTCCGGGCAATTGGAACCGCGCCTGGGGCGGCGGGCACGTCGTGGAGTGGGGCATCCACTACCTCGATGTCTGCCGCGCGACCATGCAGACCGAGGCGGTGGAGGTCTATGCGCGCTACGCCGATCAGGTGCTGCGCGGCCAGCCGACCTGGGACAACTGGGACGGCTACAGCCTGACGGTGCAGTGGGCGAACGGCGCGGTCGGCAGCTACGCCAGCACCTACGCCCTCAAGCCGGGGATCGCGGGGGCGTCGGGCCTCACGATCATCGCGGCGGAGGGGCAGGCGACCTTCGGCTGGGACGGCTCGACCTGGACCACGCCGGAGGGGGAACAGCGCTGGGGGGCAGGCCCGCGCTCCGGCGAGCGCGGGCTGGCGCGCGCCTTCGCGCAGGCGACCGCGGGCGACCCGAGCGGCATCAGGCAGCCCTTCGCGGATGCGATGAAGACCCACCGCCTGGTCATGGCCGCGAACGAGTCGGCGCTCACCGGCAAGCCGATCAAGCTCTAGTCGACCCTGGCGGTACGCCGCGCCCCTTCGCTCTGCTCGGGCGACCATGCTATGGGAGTGATTGCGCCAGTCGGATAATTAGGAGCTGGCTCTTCACCCCCGCGCCCTGGTTATTGCCGGACTGGTCGAACGTACCGATATCGAAATCGTTATCGTTCGCGATGGCGATCGTATTGCGATCGAGCACCGCCACCCCCTCGATCTTCCCCGGCATCCCCGCGATCGCGGCGAGATCGACCGCCAGCACCTTCGACAACGGTGTCACCCCGGCACCGGGGAGATTGTCGGTCGCCTCCAGGGCGGGGGCCGTCGCCGCATCGTCCCACTTCGTCCCGAGCAGGTTGGTGGCCGCGCTGAAATCGCAGCGATAGAGGCGCGCGACATTGTCGGTACGCTCCTCGATCAGGAGCGTCGTCGCGTTGAGCACCACGACCGAGGAGAGCTTCATCTCATCGGGTTTCGGTGCCTTCGGGTCGAAGGTCGCCGCCGCCTCGAAGCGATAGGCATACTCGGCGATGGCGCGCTCCGCCTGCGGATCGAAGAGCAGGACGCGCGTGTTGCGCGAGGCATTCCCGGTCGCCGCATCGGGGTTCAACAAGGGGCTCTGCAACACGATCGCCAGGAACTTGCCGTCCGGGCTGAGGCCGCCCCCCTCGAACCCGCGATTGATCTTGCGCTTGCCGTAGATCGCCGGGAGGGTCGCGGCGACCGGGTAATCGGTCCCCGCCAGGGCGATCCCTTCCGGGATCCAGCGCTTGATCACCTTGCCGGTCGCGTCGATCTTGAGCAGCGAGGGGCCGTACTCGTCGACCACCCAGAAGTTCCCGGCGGCGTCGCGGACGAGCCCTTCGGTGTCGAGGCCATTCGGGTTGAGCGCGAGCGGTGCCTGCGCGCTGTAGTCGAACGGCGGCTCATCGCGGTCGAGATTCGGGAGACCGGTGACCGGACGACCCGACTGGCCGACGATCGGCAGCGTTTGCAGGATCGTGATCGTGCCCGCCTCGACGCGGACCCGGATGATCAGCGGATCGAACTCCGGGATCGGGAAGGTGCGCCGATTGATATCCCCGACCTTAATCTGCCCGTTCGGGCCGCGATCGGTGATCATCCAGAACTCGTTCGGCGCGTCGGTCGGCCCGTGCCACAGATCGCTGCCGATCCCGCCGAGGAGCAGCTTCCGATCGTTGATCACGCTCCCTGGCAACGCCGCATTCTGGACCCCGGCGATCGGCAGATCGGGGAGGACGTATGTCGCGGTCACCGTCCCGCCCGGCCCGGCGACCGGCGTGCCGGGGGTGCGGGTCGCGGGGGTGGCCGAGGCGGGCGCGCTGGCGCGCGTCGCGGTGGCGTTCACTGAACTCGGCGCGGTCGCCGTTCGCACGGCGGTCGGAGCGCCGGTCGCCTGCGCCGCCACGGTCGCCCCGGTGGTAGGCGCGATCGAGGGCGCGCCAGAGGCTGCCGTGGTCGCCATCGCAATCGGGCTGGGGGTCGCGGCGGTGCCGCCACAGGCGACGAGGGCCAGCGCCACCAGCATGGGGAGCAGCGTGGCGAGCGGGGTACGTCGTCGGGCCATCGTCTTATCCTTACTCCTCGCCATGAACGCCACGGCACGATCGTCACCCGCAACCACAGCTGGTGGCGGGCCGGTACAGGATCACCCCACAGTGAAGGACGCGCGGCTCTCAGGCCGTGCGGGATTCCTCGTCGAGCCAGATCGGATTGGTCCACGCGCGCTTCCCCGCCGCGTCGATGACGGTCAGGCGACACGGGCCGCCGCGAAAGGCGGCGAGATCGAAAGTGGCCTCGCGCAACGCGGTGCCGCGTTGGGACAGTCGGCGCGCCCCGCGACCGGTCAGGTGCAGGGCGACGGCGGGCGAGCAGGCGACGTGCAGCGTCGCCCCGACGATCCGCAGATCGTGCAACTCCGGTCCCTGGCTCGAATAGAAATGCCCCGCCTTCAGCGCCGCCAGGAGTGCCTCGGGCTCGCGCGCGGGAGCGCGCACCTGCACCCAGCCCCCGAAGCTATCGGGCTGTTCGCGGAAGTGGGCATCGTCGGTGGCGTAGGCCAGCAGGTGCCGCCCGCGCTCGAGCAGCACGTCGGCCAGGTGCCAGCTCTCGCCCCGATCGCATTCTAGATCGCAGGTCGTGTTATAGATTTCTACCGCATGCGCGGCGTCCAGGGCCAGGGCATCATCGAGACTCAGGGCGTACCAGGCCGGATGAGCGATGCCCACGAACGCCCCGGCGGCGGCGGCCCGCGCGGCGAGAGCGGGGCCGGTTTCGTCGGCGGCGGTCGGCGCGAAATCGGGCGGCAGGCCGACCGCCAGGATGTGCCACGGCTCGCCGTTCTCCAATGCCATCGCGTGCAGCTCGGCACCGAGCAGGGTGGTGAAACCGGCATCGCGCCAGTCGGTTGTATCGACGATCGGGAAGTCGTAGCGTGGGAGGAAGTGATCGGTCAGCGCCAGGAAATCGTATCCCGCAGCGCGGTAGGCCGCGACGACTTCCTGCGGCGCGAGCGCGCCATCGGAGCGCGTGGAGTGGGTGTGCAGATTCCCTTTGTAGAAGCGTCCGGGCCGATCGAAGGGCAAGGCATGCATGTGGCCTCCGCTCCGCGCTACTCTCACTATGCCAACCTGGCGATGCTACCAGCGTTGCGCCGTGACGTGGCTTAAGAGAACGTTAAAGCTTGTTCAACGGACGGTTAACGCCGCCGGGTCCCTGTCGGCACGATAGCCTTACCGCTACCATTCGGTTGTTGGCATCGGTGACGATCTCGAGGCAGCTACACCATTTGCACGCCCCCTCCCCCTATGCTACACTGCCCCGCAACAAACTCGCACACTACTCTTATCGGGAGCGGCTGAGGGAACGGCCCAGTGACGCCCGGCAACCGGCAAGCGAAGTCTCGCTGTGCAGCGGTGCCAATTCCGACAGTTCGTGCGCGGCCTCGCGCACGACTGAGAGATGAGAGTAGGGGCTGTCTTTGCCCCTGCTCGCCGATCGCGATGCAGGGCTTTTTTGTGTGTGTCGCCGTCGCCAACCGTGGGGACGGTCGCAGGGAGAGGAGTACGGTAACAGGTGAGTGTGATCGTGACCGGGTCGCTGGCGTATGACACGATCATGCGCTTCCCCGGCTACTTCCAGGAGCATATCCTCCCCGACAAGATCCACATGCTGAACGTGTCGTTCCTGGTCTCCTCGCTGGAGCGGAAGCGGGGCGGCACTGGCGGCAACATCGCCTACAACGCCGCGCTGCTCGGCCTCACGCCGCGCCTCTTCCTCTCCGCCGGACACGATGGCGCCCCCTATCTGGAGGATCTAGCGCAACTCGGCGTCGATACGAGCACGGTGACGATCCTGGCGGACGATGTCTGCGCCTCGGCCTACATCACCACCGATAGCGCCAACAACCAGATCACCGGCTTCTACCCCGGCGCGATGAACCATTCCGGGGGGCGGGCGCTGCGCGAGGTGGTCACGCCGGATGTGGAGATGGCGATCATCTCCGCCGATTCGCACGCGGCGATGTGCCGCTACCCCGCCGAGTGCCGCGAGCTCGGCATCCCCTACATCTACGACCTGGGGATGGGCCTGCCGATCCTCTCCCGCGAGGAGTTGATCGACGGGCTGACCGGGGCGCACGTCGTCATCGGCAACGACTACGAACTGGCGCTGATCGAGCAGAAGACCGGCTTCGACCGCGCCACCCTGCGCGCGCGCGCCACGCTGATCATCACCACCCTCGGCGAGCAGGGCGCGCTCATCGAGCGGGGCGACCAGACGGTGCGCATCCCGGTCGCGCCCGCCACCGCGGTCGTCGATCCGACCGGCGCGGGCGACGCCTTCCGGGGCGGGCTGCTGCTCGGCCTGACGCGCGGCTTCTCCCTGGAGTTGGCCGGGCGGATCGCGGCGCAGGCCGCGACCTACGCGGTCGAAGGGCTCGGCACCCAGGTCCACCGCTACACCACGGCGGAGTTCGCGGCGCGCCTCGCGGCGAGCTATCCCGACATGCCCGCGCTCGGTGCCAACCTTCGTCCGCCGGTGATGGCGGGCAAGTAGCCGGTCGGGCCAGCATGACACAGTGTTAGGAAGAGCGTTCGCACACGTATTGAGGAGGGATCCCAGCATGTCTCAGACCCCGGCAGCACAGTTCGACATCAAGGACCCGGCACTCGCGCCGCTTGGACGGCAGCGCATCGCCTGGGCCGCGCGCGAGATGCCGGTCCTGGCACAGATCGCCGAGCGCTTCCGCGCGGAGCAGCCGTTGCGTGGCCTGCGACTCGTCGCCTGCGCGCATGTCACCACCGAGACGGCGAACCTCGCGCTCGCCCTCCAGGCCGGTGGCGCGGACGCGGTCATCTGCGCCTCGAACCCCCTCTCCACGCAGGACGATGTCGCCGCCGCGCTAGTGGAGTACGGCATCCCGGTCTTCGCGATCAAGGGCGAGGACGCTGCAACGTACGAGCGCCACGTCCGCGCCGTGATCGAGCACCGCGCCCACATCGTCATCGATGACGGTGCCGACGTGGTCTCGATGCTCCACCGGGAGTACCCGCAGTACCTCGCCGACGTGATCGGCGGCACCGAGGAGACGACCGCCGGGCTGACCCGCGAGCGCGCGATGGAAGCCGATGGCACCCTGAAGTACCCGATCATCGCCGTCAACGATGCGGATACCAAGCACTTCTTCGACAACCGCTACGGCACCGGCCAGAGCACGATCGACGGGATCATCCGCGCCACCAACATCTTGATCGCCGGCAAGACGGTCGTCGTCGGCGGCTACGGCTGGTGCGGCAAGGGGATCGCGATGCGCGCCGCCGGCATGGGCGCGTCGGTGATCGTCACCGAGATCAACCCGGTCCCGGCGCTCGAAGCGGCGATGGACGGTTATCGTGTGATGACGATGGAGCAGGCCGCGCCGCTCGGCGACATCTTCATCACCGCCACCGGCAACATCAAGGTCATCGACGAGAAGCACTTCCACCTGATGCGCGACGGCGCGATGATGGCGAACTCCGGCCACTTCGACTCCGAGATCAACATGCGCGCGCTCGAAAGGCTGGCCCAGGAGGGACGCCGCACCCTCCGCCAGTTCGTCGAGGAGTTCCAGATCGCGCCGGACAAGCGCCTGATCGTGATCGGCGAGGGGCGCCTCGTCAACCTCGCTGCCGCTGAGGGACACCCGGCCAGCGTGATGGACATGAGCTTCGCCAATCAGGCGCTCGCCGCCGAGTATCTGGTGAAGCAGGGCAAGGCGCTGGAGAACCGGGTCTACCGGATGCCGATCGAGATCGACCACGAGATCGCCCGCCTGAAGCTGCAAGCGATGCGGATCGAGATCGACACTCTGTCCGCAGAGCAGGATACGTACCTGCACTCCTGGCAGCACTAAGCCAATGACGGATGACGAATGACAGGTGACGAATAGGTACGCGGGTGGCGTGATGCCGACCGATCCTTTCTTCGTCCCCGTCATTCGTCATTCGACACTCGTCATTCGTCATGTGTTTTGGGGGATTCGATGAGCACCACGTTCATGCAGTCGCCGCAACTCTTCTTCACCTCGGAGTCGGTGACCGAGGGGCACCCGGATAAGCTCTGCGACCAGATCTCGGACGCCGTGCTGGACGCGATCATGGCGAAGGATCCGCTGGGCCGCGTCGCCTGCGAGACCGCGACCACCACCGGCCTCGTCCTCGTCTTCGGCGAGATCACCACCGAGGCGTACGTGGACATCCAGTCCCTCGTCCGCGAGGTGATCAACGAGATCGGCTTCAACAGCAGCGAAACCGGCTTCGATGCCAATACTTGCGGCGTGATGGTCTCGATCAAGGAACAGTCGCGCGAGATCGGCGATGGCGTGACCACCGCCCTCGAAGAGCGCGGCAGCGGCGACGTGGATGAGATCGGCGCAATCGGCGCGGGCGACCAGGGGATGATGGTCGGCTTCGCCTGCAACGAGACGCCGGAGCTAATGCCGCTGCCGATCGCCCTCGCGCACGGCCTCACCCGCGAACTCTCCCAGGCCCGCCGTAACGGCGCGCTGCCCTACCTCCGCCCGGACGGCAAGAGCCAGGTGACGGTCGAGTACAGCGCGGGCAAGCCGGTTCGCGTCGATGCGATCGTGATCTCCACGCAGCACTCGCCGGAGGCCACCAACGAGCAGCTCGCCAGCGATCTGCGCGCGCAGGTGATCAATGAGGTCATCCCGGCGGGGATGATCGACGCCAAGACCAACATCTACATTAACCCGAGCGGTCGCTTCACCATCGGCGGCCCGATGGGCGACGCCGGACTGACCGGGCGCAAGATCATCGTCGACACCTACGGCGGCATGGCTCGCCACGGCGGCGGTGCCTTCTCCGGCAAGGATTGCACCAAGGTGGACCGCTCGGCGGCCTACGCGGCCCGCTGGGTGGCGAAGAACGTCGTCGCCGCCGGGCTGGCCGACCGCTGCGAGTTGCAGCTCTCCTACGCGATCGGCGTGGCGCACCCGCTCTCGATCAGCGTGGAGACGTTCGGCACCGGCAAGATCGCCGACGAACGGATCCTCGAACTGATCAACGAGCACTTCGATCTGCGCCCCGGCGCGATCATCCGCGACCTCGACCTGCGCCGCCCGATCTATCGGCAGACCGCCGCGTTCGGCCACTTCGGGCGCCCGGACCTCGACCTGCCGTGGGAGCGCACCGACCGCGCCGACGCCCTGCGGAGCGCCGCCGGGCTCACCGCAATCGCCGGCGTCGCCGACGACAAGTAAAACGTAGCGCCCTGGCCTGTCACCCTCGCCCGCGCGCCCGCTCAAGATGAGCGGGCGCGCGGGTCTTTCGTTTCAGATACCACGATCAGTGCGAACGCTGGTAGATCGCGACAGCGTACGCTATCGTTCGGCTGAACGATGCGGTGTGGCACGATACCAAAGGCTGGAGGACGGATTGCGCGCCCTGATCACGGGGGTACAAGGGTTTGCCGGGCCGCATCTGATCGAATTGCTGCGAGCGGAAACTGATTGGGAATTGTACGGCCTCAGCCGCACGCAACGGCCCCCTGCCATTGGCTATCACGCGGTCAGCGTCGATCTCCGCGATCGCGACCGGCTCCACACGGTCGTCGCGGAGATCGCGCCCACGCACGTCTTCCACCTCGCCGCGCAAAGCCACGTCCCGACCTCGCATACGGATGGTGGGGCGACGCTGCTCAACAACATCATCGGGCAGACGAATCTGCTGGACGCCTGTCGAGCACTCCCCTCTGCGCCGCGCATGCTCATCGTGGGCTCGGGAGAGGAATACGGTCGGGCCAAACCGGAGCAGATGCCCCTGCGCGAGGATTCCCCCCTCAACCCGACCAGCCCCTACGCGGTCAGCAAGATCGCGCAGGACTATCTAGGGCTGCAATACTTCACCTCGTATGGCCTGCCGGTCGTCCGGGTCCGCCCGTTCAACCACATCGGGCCGGGGCAGGGCGAACGTTTCGTCGTCCCCGCGTTCGCTCGACAGATAGCCCGGATCGAGGCGGGCCAGCAGGAGCCGGTCGTGCGCGTTGGCAATCTGGAAGCGCGGCGGGACTTCGTCGATGTGCGCGACGTGATCCGCGCCTACCATCTCGCCCTGACGCGCGGCGAGCCCGGCGAGGTCTACAACATCGGCGGCGGCGCGGTCGTCAGCATCGGCGAGGTGCTGGCGATGCTGTTGGCGCTCTCGTCGCGCGCCATCGCCGTCGAGCCGAACCCCGACCTGCTACGCCCCTCCGATGTTCCCTTGTTCGTGGCGGATAGCACGCGCCTGCGCGAGGCGACCGGCTGGGCGCCGACGATCCCCTTCGCGCGCTCGTTGCAGGACATCCTCGATTGGTGGCGCGAGGAGATTGGCATACGCCAGCGCGCCGCCAGCACCATCCAGGGGGCGTGATGCTCGGACGCGATCGCCCGCCCGGCCCGACCGATTACCTCTTCGAGTGGACCACCTGGCTCCAAGGCGAGGAGCAGGGACGCTTCGCCGAGGAGTTCGCGCGCGTCCGCCAAACTGGCAGCGCCGCTGAACTGTCCGACCTGATGCTCAACTGGTACAACCGCGCGATGCAGCGGCAGGCGCGCAAGCGCGCCCTCGAACGCGAGGACGAGAGCGATTGGGGCTGATGCAACAGCCCCGCGTCAGGACCGTAGTCACAACACTTGCACTCGTAGCTACAGTCAAGCTGGCCCGCCCGCGCCAGCGGGCCGCTCGGTCCGCGCAATACGCGCGTCGCTCTCGTCACAGCATGGCGCGACGAGTCAGAGACGGAGAATCTCCCGATAGCGCCAGCCGACGATCGCGACGCAAAGACTGGAGCCGAGCGCGCCGAGCGCCACGCCGAGCGGTGCACCGAAGGACTGTGCCAACTCGCCGATCAGCAGCGAGCCGACCGGGGTCAGGCCGAAGCTGAGCGCCAGCGCGCCCATCACCCGCCCACGGATCGCCTCGCTGACGTGGGTCTGCACCAGGATCTGATTGCCCGAGTAGAAGGCCGAGCCGAGAAAGGCCGAGACGGCCAGGATGATGGCGGAGAGGATCGGCCAGGGACTGATCGTGAAGGCGGTCAAGACGAAGCCGTAGATCACTCCCATGATCACCGTCAGCCGCCCCTTGTTCGGGTGGCGATTGAGCTTGGCGACGAAGAGCGAGCCGCACAGGCCACCGACGCCGCTCACCGCCAGGATCAGCCCCAGGCCACGGGCGTCGAGGTGCAGCACATCGCGCACGAAGACCGGCAACATCTGGATGTACGGATACGCCAGGAGGGCCGGGGCCGCGCCGAGGAGCAACAGGCCGGTGAGGGTCCGGTCGCGCCGGATCAGGCGCAGGCCCTCGATCAAGCCGCCGCCGATCGCCGCGCCCGCCCGCGTCCCCTGGGGCATACGGATGAACGCGGTGAGCGCCGCCGCGCCCAGCAACGTCCCGGACTGCGCCACGAAGCAGCCCGCCAGCCCGACCGCGCCGATCAGCAACCCGGCGATCGAGGGGCCGACGATGCGCGTGGAACTGTTCCCCGCCGAGGTCAGCGCCAGCGCGTTCGGCAGATCGCCGCGCGGGACCAGCGCCGGGACCAGCGTCTGCGTCGCGGGCTGCGAGACGGCGAGCAACGCGCCGCTGACGACCGCCGCGAGGACGAGGTGCCAGGGCGCGATCAAGCCGCGCCAGTTGATGAAGGCGACGACGAGCGCCAGGATCGCGCCGACGACCTGGCAGGCCATCAGCGCGCGACGACGGTCGATCCGGTCGAGCAAGACCCCTGCCGGGAGCGAGAGGAGGAGGATCGGGACGCCGCTGGCGAAGCCGATCTTGCCAACGAAACCGGCGCTGTTGGTCAGTTCGAGGGCGAGCCAGCCGAGGGCGACGTTCTGGAACCACTGGCCGAGCTGGGTGCTGAGGCTCACGGACCAGAGGAAGCGGAATTGCGGGTAGCGGATGAGTGCGGTGAAGAGACTTTCATCGGCGGGGGGGCCAGCGGCGGGAGAGGCGGCGGCGATGGGCGACGCGGTCGCCGCATCGGCGCGGCCTTCTTCGATGGCGGGGTTACTGACCATGATCGTTGTGCCCTCCTCCATACCACGGAGGAGTATACCAGGGCCAACAAGGGCATAAACACGATGTGGGGCGGCGCTCTTCGCCGCCCCACACTAATGCCGCCGCTGCTGTTACGGAATCAGCCTATGCCCGCAGTTGCCGCAGAACTTTGCGCCGGGCGCGACCGGCTGTCCGCACTCCGGGCAGAACTTCGGGCCACCATCGGCGGCACCCTGCCCCCCGGACGATGCCTGCCCCCCCTGCTGACCGCCGCCCTGGGGCTGATTGTTCCCCTGCATCGACTGGCGCATCTGCTCGGCCATCGCCATGCCCATGCCCATGCCGAGACCCGCGCCAAGGCCGGTCCCCTGCGCCTCGCCCGCGCCGCCCGGATTGTTGGCGGCGTCGCGGATCGCCTGAGCGGTCTGGAACTGCGTGTACTGGTTCATGTTGCCGATCGCGCCCATCGAGGAGCGTTGATCGATGTACTTCTGCACCTCTTCCGGCGGCGTGACCGACGTCAGCTGGAAGCCGCGCAATTGCAGGCCGAGCGCCGTGAAGTCGGCGAGGACCGAGGCGCGCGTCGCGGCGGCGATGTTGTTGTACTGGGACGGGAGATCGAGGATGCTCTGCATCATCTGACCCAGAATCGTCGTCAGGTTCTGGACGATCGAGTTCCGCAGATAGTCCTGTATCTGCCCGGTGTCGTAGACGCCCTGCTGTCCGACAATCTTGTTGACGAAGAGCTGCGGATCGGCGATCTGCATCGAATAGGAGCCGAACGCGCGCAGCCGCACCATCCCTAGATCGGTATCCCGGAAGAGGATCGGCTGCGGGGTGCCCCACTTCATGTCGATGAATTCGCGCAGGCTGACGAAATAGACCTCCGCGCGGAAGGGGCTCTTGCCGCCGAACGGGATACCGAAGAGGTTCGACAGGATCGGGATGTTGTTCGTGCTCAGCGTGTGCCGACCGGCGCTGAAGACATCGAGCGCCTTGCCATCGCGGAAGAAGATCGCGGCCTGGCTCTCGCGCACGACGAGTTGCGAGCCGAGCCGGAATTCCCCGGAGCCGTACTCCGGCGCGCGATGGACCATCTCCTGCCCCGATTCATCGGGAAACTCGATCAGATCGAGGATCGCCACGGGCGTACTCCTTCCCTCATACCTTCGTAGGAACCGGGCGGGGCGAGCGCCGATACCGCGCTCGCCCCACAATCCCCCGGCAGGGGCTTACTGCTGGCCGCCCTGCTTCGCCTTCAGCGCCGCGAGATCGGCGTCCAGATCGTCGTCGTGCGCGCTGGCACCGCCGCTCGGCGCGGCGCTCGGTACTGCGGCGGTCGTCGCACCGGAGCGCTTCGACTTCAGCGCCGCCAATTCGTCCTCCACGCCGAAGTCCTGATCGAGCTTGGCGAATTCGTCGTCGTTGTTGAGTTCCGCGACCTCTGCGGAAGCGGCGGCCCGCGCCTCGGTGGTGCGGATGCGGCGCTCGAAGCGCTCGAACTCGGTCGAGGCGTTGCCGTTCGGCAGATTGCTGATCGTCTCGCTCACCTGCTGCTGCGCCTTGGCGCGGCGACTGCGCGCGATCAGCGCATCCCGCTTGCTCTGCATCTGGTCGAGCTTGTTCTCCAGGTCCTGGAGCTGGTTCTTGAGCCGGGTCACCGTCTGCTGCTGCGCGGTCAGCTGATCGCCGTAGACGCGGCCATTCTCCTCGGCGTCGCGCTTGCGGCGCAGCGCCTCGCGCGCCAGATCGTCTTTGCCCTGCCCCACGGCCAACTCGGCCCGGCGCTGCCACTCGGCGGCGTTACGATCGGACTCCGCCTTGTCCGCCGCCAGTTCTTTCTCCTGCGCGATCATCGCGGCGACCTGGCCACGCGCCTGCCGCAACTCCTCGGACATGTCGCGGATCAACTGCTCCAGCATCTTCTCCGGGTCTTCGGCGTTGTCGAGGGCGTCGTTAACGTTCGCGCGGAGGAGTCGAGATACACGATCAAAGATTCCCATGTCGGTGCCTCCTTATAAAGTCGTCAGTCGGCGGTCGTCAGTCGGCAGTCCGTAGTGAGATGGTGCTAGAGGGCGTAGACCTTGACCTCCAGGGGATCGAGGGTGTGCCCGGCCAGCGTCTGCCGCTCGCCACCACTCCAGTCGTAGGTGAAGAGGAGCGCCCCGGCGTCGCCGGTGTAGCGCCGGAATTGCACCTGTCGCCCGGCCTGCTTGCCCGCCTCACCGACCACCTCAGCGGTCGCGCTGCCGGACGCGGTGGAAGTGTACTCCGTGCCATCAAGCGTGGCGATGTCGCCGGTCGCCGCGACCTCGCCAGCGACGTGCAGCAGAGCCATCGGCTCCGCCGTCGTCGGCGGGACGTGCAACCACGACTCGGCGTCGTTGTCGCGCAGGAGGTATTGCCGCCAGGCCGTCCCCGCGCCGTGGAACTCCATGCGACCCTTCACAAGATAATCGGTACCGCCGATCGCGACCGCGTCGCCGAAGTGCAGGTCGTCCGCCGGGTGCGCTTGCTCCGCCTGCGTCCCCGCGAAGAGATCGCCGATCGCCGATTGCGGCAACGCCTCGCCGCTCTCGACCGCCTGCCCGCGCAACTCGAAGCGCCGGTTCAGGGCGTCGATCAGCCCTTGCGTCGCCCGAATCTTCCCCGGCAGATCGTCGCCGCTGCCGATCGCCCCGGAGATCGCCTCGACACTCCCGCGCAACTCGTCGGTGCCGTCGCCGAGCGCGCGGTCGAACGCGGCGATCTGGTCGAGCGCACGCTCATCGATCGACCGCTCGGAGAAGAGCCCGCCGTAGCCGTAGGTCGCCGTCCGCAATCGGTCGGTGAACAATTGCAACGCCTTCTCGACCCGCTCGACGTTGCCGATCTCGGCGAAGCGCGAGGCACGCACCAGTTCCCCTTGCAGATCGGCGAGGCGTTGCGCGATCTGCTCGTAGCCGCGTGCCAGTTCGAGGCGCACCTGCTTGTCCTGGTCGCGGCATCCTTCCTTCGCCCGATAGCCGCTGTAACCGGGGATTTTTTCGAGGAACCCCGGCCCGCGCCCGCCGTCGGCGCTCGGCGCACTCTTTGCCCAACCGCTCACGGAACCTCCTTTCACCACACACCTATCGCTGTCATTGCCGTGCGGCTCGGTGTCAGGCCGTCGGTCGCAGGAAGATCTCGCTGCCACAATAGGGACAGGTCACAACGCCCTTACCAGCCAGTTCGAGGGCACCGCCACAGTTCGGGCAGGTCTTGCGATTCTCTAGCTCCGACGCCTGCTCCGCCAGCAGCACCCCCTCATTCCAGTTGACGTAGCCGGTGAACAGCCCCTTCCCGACGAGATCGTAGATGTACTTCTGCACCTGATCGCGCGTGCCGTTGATCTCGAGCGCGATGTCCGCGATTCGCACCTTGCCGCGCGTCTCGACCATGTTGAGGACCATCCGCTGCTTCTGGACCTCCGCGTAGTCCTTGACCTCGGCCTGTCCCCGGAAGAGGAGATAGATCCCCACCCCAAGGAGCGGCAGGATGATCACCGCCAGAAGGAAAAACCCGAGTATCTTCGCCGCCGCAGAAGTGTTCGATGCGACGAGCCAGGCCCCACCCACAAGCAGCAACAGGAGTCCCACCACCGCCATGATGGCCCCGACGACCCGCCCACCCCCTAACACCGCGTCCTCCCTATCCGCCGACGAAGACCACCCGTCGCAGACCGCTCGGCACACCGGTCGTCTCATCGCGACCGTCATCCAATCTACGCTGATACCCGATGGCACGTTTCAGGCCACCGGCGAAGTCGAGCGCGGGCGATATCCGTCGCGCGCCAGGAGCGCCCCGGCGAGACGCGCGACCCGCCCGGCATCGATCAGGGCGAGGCATTGGCAGTGCGCGCACCCATCCGGGTTGCCCGGTCCGAACCCGCTGTAGAGGCAGGGGGCCTGTGGCGCGGCGCTCCGCACCACGATCCCCCGCGTATCGGGCAATACCGGGAGCTGCCCTTCGTCTGACGGCAGGACGACGCGCGCCGTCCCCCACGGTGCCCAGGCGCGATCGTTCGACGGACCGAAGAGAGCCAGGACCGGCACGCCGAGCGCCGCCGCCAGATGCGCAACCGAGCTGTCGTTGCCGAGCAGCAGCGCGACGTGGACGAGAACCCCGGCCAGGGTGGGGAGGTCGGTGCGCCCGGCGAGATCGAGGCACGGGGTCGCCATCAGCGCCGCCACCCGCCCGATCGCCGCCGTCTCGGTCCCGACCAGTGCGATCCGCGCGCCCCAGTCGCGCGCCAACCGGTCGGCCACGGCGGCGAAGCGCTCCGGCGGCCACTGTCGCCCGGCGGCGTAGGTGCCGTTCGTCGGGTGGATGGCGACGATCGGGCCGTCGCCCGGCACCGCCGCCAGCAGCCGCGCGCCCTCATCCCGGTCGGCCTCGGTGACAGCGAAGTGGGGGCGATCGTCGTCGCTGCGGGCGTCGAGCGCGGCGACCACCGCGAGCCAGTAGCGCCGCTCGTCGATCGCGCCGAAGCCGCGATCGCGGACGCGGTGGGTCAGGAACGATCCGCGCCCGTTGTCCAGGCCGACGCGCGTCCCCGCGCCGCTCCACAGCGCCAGCGCCAAATACTTGATCGTCCCCCACGCCGTCACGAGATGATGGAGCAGCACCAACGTGTCGTAACGCCGCCGCCGCAGATCGAACGCGAAGCGCAGCCCGACCAGCAACGCGCGTGGCGAGAGGCTGCCGCCGACGCTATCGAAGAGCGTCTTGTCGAAGATGAAGACGTCGTCCACGAAGGGCGAGCGTTGCAGCCCGACCGCCCCGCCGCGCGTCGCCAGCACGTCGATCCGCGCTTCGGGGTAACGCACGCGCAGGGCGCGCAGGGCGGGGGTGATGTTCAGCATGTCGCCGAGCGCGAAGAGCTTGACGACGAGGATACGCCGTGGCGGCGGGAAAGGCGGATAGCCGCGCTCCTGATCGAGTTGCATCCCGTTGCGGTGGTACGCCGGACGGGTGCGCCGGAACAGGCGAGCGAGCGCGCCGCCCCCTCCCCCTTCCCCCGATCGATCACCGCAGCCAAGCCAAGCCATTATGTCACCTTACCGCAGCGTGCAGCATACCATCTTTGTTCGCTTCCGACCGCTCATCCCGTTCGGCAACCGCCTTGAGCACGAGCGCGCGTTCGCGCAAGAGTCGCCGCATGTACCGCGCGAGGAAAAGTTGCGCGGCGAGCAGACCAAGCGGGCCGAGCGGCGCAGCGAAGACGAAGCGGTCGATCATGATCGTCCCCGCGCCGTCTGGCACGAACAGGTGCGTGTGTCGGAACCAGGCGAACGCGCCCGCGACCTGCTCATCGACGAAGAAGTATGGACGCTCGTACTCAGTAATCCGCGCGGTCAGACGCTGACGTACTCCCAGGTGTCGCCCCTCCCAGGTGACTGTATCGCCCAAGCTCAGGAGGCCGCGCGTCACCCCGGCGACGGCACGCTCGCCGGACGCGGCCAGCGATCGCGTGTGCAATTCCACATCGCGCGCGAGGTCGAAGCAGCGCGCGGGCGACGCGGCGATCGGCGTACGGAGGCGTATGATTCGCATCCCACTCTTCCTCACACGCCAGACCGGGCGGCGGTTTTAGGCGTCGCGCGCAGCCTCTTCCAACGTCGCCAGTGTCGCGGCGGCGGCGCGCGCCCAGGAGAAGACGCGCGCCCGTTCGAGGCCGCGCGCGCGCAACTCCGCGCGCAACCCTCCATCGGTGAGGAGACGCCACAACCCGTCCGCGATCGCATCCGTGTCGAGTGGATCGACGGTCAGCGCGGCGTCGCCGACGACCTCCGGCAACGACGTGGTGTTGCTCGTCAGAGTTGGCAGGCCGCAGGCGAGCGCTTCGAGCGCGGGCAACCCGAACCCTTCATACAGTGAGGGGAAGGCGAGCGCTGCCGCGCCATTGTAGACGATCGGCAGATCGTCGTCGGCGAGATAGCCGGTGAGATGAACCCGCCCGCGCGCCGGGGAGGTGGGCGACCCGAGGGCGGCGAAGATCGGGTCGGACAGCCAGCCGCGCCGCCCCACCAGCACGAGTTGGTGCGGCAGTCCGCGCGCCACCAGCCGCTCGAACGCGGCGAGCGTGCGCACCAGATTCTTGCGCGGCTGCAAGGTGCCGACCGCCAGGATGTACGGCGGTGCGATCCCGAGCCGCGCGAGCCCCGCCGCGACCGCAGCCTCCGGCAGCGGACGAAAACGCGACCCATAGCCGTGCGGGATGATCGCGATCCGGGCGCGCGGCGTGCCGTAGGCGGCGAGCAGATCGCGCGCGGTCGCCTCGGACGGCACGATGACCCGCCGCGCCACGCCCGCGCTCCACCGCGTCGAGGCTTCGAGATATTGTCGGGAGCGCCAGGGGTGCGCGCCGGGGAAGGCGCGGTAGCCGAGGTCGTGGATCGTGACGACGGAGCGCGGGTGGGCCAGCGGCACGACGTGCGCCGGGACGAAAAGGAGATCGGGCGGCGCGGTCAGCATCTCCGCCGCGAGGCGCGCGTGGGTCCAGAGACGCGGGAAGGGGATCAAGCGGGCACGAAAGTTGGCGGGCAAATGCAGATCCGGGCGGTGCCAGGCGTTGAAGTAGAGCCGGTAGTCGTTCCGGCGATCGAGCGCCCCCAGCGCTTCCAGCAGTTGCGCGGAGTATTGCTCCGTGCCGGTGCGGTGCCCGGTCGCGACCCGGCTGGCATCGACCCCGATCCGCAGGCTCATACGCGCGAGGGTCCGCGCGCCGCCAACATTTCGCGCGCGGCGGCCAGCACCTGTTCCGTGCCGATCGCTAGCATGCAGGCCGCGCCGCGCGGGCGTGCGGGCGATAGATCGCCGCAGCGATCGCAACGCATCCCCGCGCCGACGACGCGCTGCCGCGCCGGATCGCCCCACGGACCGAAGCGGGCCGGATCGGCGGGGCCGTAGAGGTGCAGGGTCGGCGTGCCGGACGCGACCGCGAGGTGGAGCGCGCCGCTGTCCGGCCCCAGCACGATCGCGCAGCGGCGGTAGAGGGCGACCAGTTCGGGGATCGTCGTCCGCCCGGTCAGATCGAGGGGTGAGGCTGTGGTCATCGCCGCCGCGACCGCGCCGGTCAGCGCCTCATCCCCCGTGCTCCCGGTCAGCACGATCCGCGCGCCGAATTCCCGCGCCAGAGCGTCCGCCACCGCCGCCAGACGCCCCTCGTCCCAGAGCTTCACCGGCACCCCGGCGCTGGCGTGGATCGCGACGAGCGGGACGGCGGTCGCGCCGAGCGGGGCCAGCAGCTCCGCCGCGCGCGTATCCGCCGCCGCGCCGGGCGCGAAGACGAGCGGGTACTGCACCCGTGCCTTCTCGATGGCGCGATCATCGGGCAGGAGCGGCGGTCGCCCGGCGTTGCGCAGCAAGGCATCGACCAACCGCAGATTACCGAGCGCGACGTGCTCGCCGACCGGCAGGGGCAACGCCTCGGTCAGGAACGGCGCGACGTCCGGGTGCGCGAAGCCGAGGCGACGCGGGATCCCGGCGGTCGCGGCCAATGCGGCCCCCCACCAGTGATCGTCGCGCAGGACGACCGCCGTATCGAACCCCTGCGCGCGCAGGTCGCGCGCGGCCTCCCGCAAGGTCCGATACGGCGCGAGCGCCCCGCCCTTCGGGCGGCGGGTGAAGCCGGGGAAGTCGAGGAGGAGCAGCTCGTCGTAATCGTCGTTCGCGGCGAGGATCGGGCGACTCCACGGCCCGATCGCCACCGTGATCCTCGCCCCTGGCAAGCCCTGGCGTAGCGCGCGCAACGCCGGGGTGAGCCAGAGGACATCGCCGAGATGGTCGGGACGGATCAGCAGTATCTTCCCAGGCGACGAAGATGCAACGGGCGCGCGCCGTTGCAGGAATGCGGCCCCGCCGCGCAAGAATTGGCGGCGGATCTGTTCGCGGCGCGTCGAGCGATCACTCATGCCGACACCTCTGCGCCACGCACGCGCGCCAGCACACGCTCGGCGGCGTCGGTCACCGCCGCAACCGCGATCGCGTCGATGCAGCGAACGCCGCGCGCGTCGTCGCCGAGGCGGGTCAGATCGCCGCGCTGCACATAAGGACCGCAGGCGACCGGATCCCAGACCGCCTCGCCGACGCCGTCGGTCGGACCATACTGCGCCGGGTCGGTCGGGCCGAAGACGACGACCGACGGCGCGCCGCACGCCTCCGCCAGATGGGTCGTCCCGGCATCGTTGCCGACGTAGAGGGTCGCACGCGCACAGAGCGCAGCCAATTCATCGAGCGACAGCGCGCCGCCGAGATCGTGCGTCCCGGGCGGACAGGAGACCAGGGTCGCGGCGACCGTGACCGCGTCGCTCGCCGCGCCGACGATCGCCAGCGTGCCGCCATGCCGCGCCAGCAACGCCGCGCCGACCGCCGCGAAGCGTTCCGGCGACCAGCGCTTGATATCCATCGTCACGCCGGGATTCGCGCCGCCGCCGGGGTGAACGACGAAGAGCGGTTCTTGCATCTCTCGCTCGGCGATCAGCGCCGCGACCCGCGACCGCGCCGCTTCGCTCGGCAGATAGCGCGGGCGGCGCTCCGACGCGTCGATATCGAGCGCACGCACCAGATCGAGCGCGAGATCGGTCTCGTGGCGGAGGGCGGGGACCGGTATCCGATTGGTCAGCGCGAAGCCGCGTCCGGCGGAGTCGAGGCCGACGCGGCGCGGGATCCCGGCGAGCGCGGTCGCCAGCGCAGGGAGCGGCGAGCGCTCGGGGACGAGCGCCAGGTCGAAACGCCCGCGCCGCAGTCGCCCGACGATCCGCACCCAATCCCGAAGTCCCGGATGTTCCGGCAGGCGCAGGATCGCGTGCCGACCAGCCTCCCCGCCGAGCGCCGCCGCCGACCACTTCCCAGTCGCATAGGTGATCGCCGCGTCGGGATACGCCGCGTCGAGCGCGCGGAGGAGCGGCGTCGTCATCAGCACATCGCCGAGACAGCACCGGCGGAAAATCAGGATGCGGCGCGGCGTCGGCTGCGGGCCACGCGGCGCACGAAAGAGCAGGCGCAACAGGCGGCACGCCACGCCGATCGCGAGACTCCGCGACTGCTGTCCGAAAGCGGCCATGCCCACGCGCCGCCTACTCCGCGCCCTGCTCGCGCGGGGGCGCGACGAGCGCGAAGAGCAATTCGCCGCGCGCCGCGACCGCGCCATCGACCGTGGCGGTCGCGGTCCCCTTGCCAAAACCGGCGCGGAACTTACCGAGCACCACTTCGAGGCGCAGCACATCGCCCGGCACCACCTGGCGCTTGAAGCGGACGCCATCGATCCCGGCGAAGATCGGCAACTTGCCCGCATTCTCCGGCATCTGGAGGAGCGCCACCGCCCCGACCTGCGCCAGCGCCTCGATGATCAGCACGCCGGGCATGATCGGGAAGTCGGGGTAGTGGCCGACGAAGAAGGGCTCGCCATTGCTGACGTTCTTGATCCCGACCGCACGCACCCCCGCCTCGATCTCGATGATCCGATCGACCAGGAGCATTGGGTAGCGGTGCGGGATGATCTGCTGAATCTGCCGACTATCGAGCATCTACCTTCCCCTATCTGGGCGCGACGCAATGAACGCCTGGATCGGAGTCTGGATGCCGCTGTCCAGACCCCGATCAGCAGCAGGATGTTTACGAGACGAGCGCCTCACCGAAGACGCCGCCGTCCACCGTGATCATCTGCTCGCGGGAGGGGCCGACGCCGACGAAGGCAACCTCCGCGCCCAAACCTTCTTCCAGACGCTCGATATAGCGCCGTGCGTTCGTTGGCAACTCGTCGAGCGCGCGCGCCGCGCTGGTATCGGCCTCCCAGCCGGGCAGCGTCTCGTAGACCGGCGTGATATGCGGCCATTCCCCCTCGCCCGCCGGGGGCCGCGAGACCGCGACGCCGTCCGCCTCGTAGCCGACGCAGACCTTCAGTTCGGGCAGGGTGTCGAGGATGTCGAAGCGGGTCAGCGCGACCCGCGCGATGTCGTTGAGCCGGACGACGTAGCGCCCCGCGACCGTGTCGAACCAGCCGCAGCGGCGCGGACGCCCGGTGGTAGTGCCGTATTCCTGGCCGCGCTCGCGGATGTGATCGCCGATCGCACCGGTTAATTCGGTCGGGAACGGCCCGCCACCGACGCGCGTGCAATACGCCTTGAAGACACCGAGCGTCTCGCGCACCTGGGTCGGCGCGATCCCCGCCCCGGCGCACGATCCGGCGGCGGTCGGGAAGGAGGAGGTGACGTAGGGATAGGTGCCGAAGTCGAGATCGAGGAGCGCCGCCTGCGCCCCTTCGACCAGCACCTCTTGACCCGCATCGAGCGCATCCTGCACCAATATCTCGGTCGCGACGATGTACGGCTCGATCTGCTCGGCGAAGGCGAAGCACTGCTCCAGAATCTGCTTCGCATCGAGCGTGGGGCCATCGTAGAGGGTGAAGAGCCTGTTCTTCCGTTCGACGAGTTCCACCACCTTCTCGGTCAGGAACCCTTCGTCCCGCAGATCGGCAACGCGCACACCGATACGGCTTGCACGATCGGTGTAGGCCGGGCCGATACCGCGCCCGGTCGTGCCGATCGCGGAGCCGCCGCGCTGCTGCTCTTCGAGCTTATCCTGGAGGGGATGCCACGGCATCACCAGGTGCGCCCGGTCGCTGATCCGCAGGCCGGAGATATCGACCCCGGCCTCCTTCAGGATCGCCATTTCATTGAGGAGCCCTTGCGGGTTGACCACCACGCCGTTGCCGATGATCGCGAGGGTGTTGGGATGGAAGATGCCAGCCGGAATGAGGTGCATCTTGAATTCGCCGAAGGGATTGAGGATCGTGTGGCCCGCATTGTCGCCACCGGTCGCGCGGACGACCACCGGCGATTGCTCCGCGAGCGCATCGACGATCTTGCCCTTGCCCTCGTCGCCCCACTGACCGCCGATCACTATCCGCGCTGGCATCGCCTACCCGTCCTCTCGTCCTCGCGCGCCCCTGCCGCCGCCGACAGCGATTTTCCGCGAGCGTGTTGGTTTGATCGGGATGCAACTATAGACGATGGCGGGGGTGGAAGGGAAGGTTTCGTAGCCGTGGGGGGCCTCCGAGACGCCATACGGCGTACACCGATCGAGCTAACCGCGCGCCAATTCCTCGCCCATCTCGCGGGCGCGGGCGGTCGCGCGTTCCACCGCGAGCCGGAAGGCGTCGCGCACGCCGCGCTCGTCCAGCGCCGCGATCCCGGCCATCGTCGTCCCGTTCGGGGAGGTCACCTGGCGCCGCAACGCCGCCGGTTGTTCCCCGGTCTCATGCAGCATCCGCGCCGCCCCCTGGAGCGTTTGCAGCAGCAGTTCGCGGCTCGTCTCCGCCGATAACCCCACCGCGATCCCCGCCGCGAGCAGCGCCTCGGTGACGTAGTAGATGTAGGCCGGGCCACTCCCGGAGAGGCCGGTCACCGCATCCATCGCCGCCTCATCCACGATCGTCACCGTGCCGATCGCCGCGAAAAGCCCCCGCGCCCGTTCGAGGGCAGCAGCATCGGCGTGGCGACCGGCGCAGATCGCCGTGGCCGATTCCTGCACGAACGAGGAGGTATTCGGCATCGCGCGCACCACCGCTTGCCCGGCGGGCAAGCGCGCCTCCAGTGTCGCCGTCGAAACCCCCGCCGCGACCGAGACGAGCAATTGCCCGGCGGAGAGGACGGGGCCGACCTCGGCCAGCGCCGCCGCGACATCGTAGGGCTTGACCGCCAGGACGATCAGGTCGGCCCGCGCGATGTCGGCGAGCTTGTCCGCGCTGGGCTGCACGCCGTACCGCGCCGCCAGCTCGTGCAGTCGCGCGGCGTGGCGACGATTGCTGACCGTCACCCGCCCCGGCGATACGGTGGCGGTGGCGGTCAAGCCCCGCAACAGCGCCTCACTGAGCGCGCCCGCCCCGAGGAAGAAGATCGCGGTATCGGCCAGCATGATCGTCCTTTCATCCTTCGGCGTCGCGCGCCGGATCCGTCGCAACATCGTGCCGCTCGCGCCTACGGACACTCGGATGGGCCAGGGGGCGTACCGGATCGCGGCGCGGCGCGCGAAGGGTAGCGGAAAATAGTACGGCTTCCACAGGGGCGTAATGCGCCGGGCGGTGTCCAGGGCACATCAGCGGGACCAATAACCCAGCCCCAGCGGGACTATTACACCATTGGCACCTGCCTGAGTCCCCCCTATGCTAGCAAAAGGAACGCGATGACGGGGGCGCGATGGACACACAAACGCGAAGACCGGACCAGGATACCAGCGACGCGGAGGATCCGGCTCCCCGGGGCGACCCCCAGGCACAGGAGACCGCACGCCTGGTCGCTCTCGATCAGCTCGCTGCGGTGCGCCCGGACACCGATCGGATACTGCAAGAGGTGGTGGACACCGCCCGCAGTATCTTCGGCACCGCGCTATGCATGATCAATCTCGTCACCGCCGATGTGCAATATTTCCGCGCCTGGTCGGGCGATTTGCCGATGGACCTCGCTGTGGCACGCCAGGACCCGCGCCAGCGCAGCATGTGTCAGTACGTTGTCGAGACCGCGATGCCCCTGGTCGTGCGCGACTTCCTGGCGACAGCGCGCTTCCGCGAGCAGCATTTCTGCGTCAACTACGGCATTCGCTTCTACGCCGGCACGCCGCTCGTCACCGCCGACGGCCACACCGTCGGCTCGCTCTGCCTCCTCGATACCGTTCCCCGCGCATTCGACGACGCGCAACTGGCGATTCTCGGTGCCTTCGCCCGCGCGGCGATCGGGCGCCTGGAGACCCTCGCCGCCGTCGGGCGCGAGCGCGCGGCGAGCGCGGCCAAGGAGGCCCTGCTGACCGCGCTCCAGGCCGCCAACCAGGCGGAAGCGCTGCGGCACGCGACCGAATTGGAACGGACGTTGGCCCTCGCCCACGACCTGATCGCCATTATCGGCTATGACGGCGTCATCCGCCGCATCAATCCCGCCTGCGAGGCGATCCTGGGATATACGCCACAGGAACTCGTCGGCACGCATATGGACGCGCTCCTTCATCCCGACGATCGCGCCACGACCGTCGGGATCGCCACCCGAGGACTCGAGAATCGCTATCTCCGGCGCGATGGCGCGGCGATCTGGTTGGAGTGGAACGCGACGCCGGTCCCCACCGATGGGGTCATGTACTGTGTCGCGCGCGACGTGACCGCCCGTCGGGTGGCTGAGGCGGCCCGACGGGCGAGCGCCGCCCGCTTTCAGGCGGTCTTCGCCAACGCGGCCATCGGTATCGCCCTCGTCGATCCCGATGGTTACCCCGTGGAGACCAACGCCGCCCTCCAGGAGCTGCTCGGCTACGACGAGGCGGAGTTGCGCGGGATGCCCTTCGCGCGGTTCACCCATCCCGACGATGTCGATGCCGGCCTGGCCCTCTTCGGGGAGCTCGTCGCGGGCGGGCGCGACCATTACCAGTTGGAGAAGCGCTACATCCACAAGGATGGGGCGATCATCTGGTGCCACCTCACCGTCTCGTTGATCCGCGACGACGATGGGGCAACGTGCTACGCCGTCGGGATGGTCGAGGATGTCACCGCGCGCAAGGTGGCCGAGGGCGCGCTGGCCGACGCGCTCTGGGAGCGCGAGAACATCATGGAGACGGTGCCGGACATCATCTATCGGCTCGACCTCGCGGGGCGGTTGATCGGGTGGAACCGACGGATCGAGGAGACCACCGGCTACGGCCCGGACGAGCTGCGCGATCGGCCCGCGCTCGCCTTCTTCCCCGACCACGAGCGTGAGCGTGTCGCGGCGGCGATCGGAGCGGCCTATGTACACGGCACGATCGAGATCGAGGCCGATTTCCTGCGGGCGGATGGCACGACTCTCCCTCATCACTGGACCGCCGCTCCCCTCCGCAACCAGGACGGCGCGGCGATCGGGCTGACCGGGATAGGCCGCGACATCGGTGCGCGCCGGGCGGCGGAGGCGGCGCTGCGCGCGAGCGAGGCGACGCTACGGGCGGCCCAGCGCATCGCCGGACTCGGCAGCTGGGAGAACGATCTAGCGACCGGGATGACAACCTGGTCCGACGAAATGTACCGCCTCTTCGGCACCGAACCCGGAGCCTTCATCCCCACATTAGGGACTCTCCCGGAATTAGCTATCCCGGTGGATGGGAGGTGGGGGGATGTCGATGAACCATTTGCCCAGGGTTGGATGCCTGGTGAGGTGCGTCTCCACA
>JAABUN010002432.1_pt1 | contig 33290 bp, 27 predicted proteins | sample 5559311 | NCBI WGS metagenome assembly JAABUN01 (sample SAMN10711877, study PRJNA513370) | rock metagenome | isolation source: Antarctica rocks | place: Antarctica: Victoria Land, Siegfried Peak sud | reverse complement strand
GACGGGGTGGCGATGAGGAACTGGATGTAGTCCTCGGCGTCGGCGCGGGCGGCGTTCATGCCGCGCAACCTACCGGCCGGGGAGATACCGCGCAAGGGGAAACCGCGGCCAACTGCGTAACTCCTAATCGGATTGCGGCTCGAGAATGCCGACCACCCCATCGCGGATCCGACCGCGACCGACCTCCCGGCCGCGTGGCGGCGTTTCACCAACCTCCGCGCACTCAATCTGGCCGGCAACTTCATCGGCGACGATGGCCTCCGCGCCATCCCCTGGGCGGGCCTGCCCGCCCTCGTCGATCTCGACCTGTCGAACAACAACCTGACCGACGACGGTGTCATTGCCCTCATCAGCACCGGCCTGCCGCAGCGGCTGACACGGCTCGTCCTGGGCGGCAACCCTTTCGGCGATCAAGCCGCTTATGAGCTGGCCGACCGCGTCGGGTCGAACGCCGGGCTGCGGCACCTGAACCTGCGCTACACCACCATCACCAACGACGGCCAGAACGCCATCCTGAGCCGGTTCGGTGGCCGGGTCGACTTGTTCTAGCGGTCGGTATGGTCAAACCGGCGGGGCGTGGGAATAATGTGACGACAACGTTGTACCAATTTGCACTGATGGTTAGGAGCTGGACCGGCGGTCGTCTCCCTTTCGGGTTCGCGACTCCATGACCGGACAGGCGCGATCCGCGAGGGATTTTGTGGATTCTAGCGGTAGCGGTTGCACCGTCGGGGCGGGTTACGGTCGGACTGTGAAACGATTTGCGGCCGCGCCTGAGACGGACGGCTAGCGTCCGTCCTGGCTATGCTTTAGACTTGATGGCGCAGTCTTCCGCCACGTAATGCCTCCGCCGGGACTCGTCGGCGGATCGGACTTTTTTGCACCCCGGACGGCCGACGGCGGCCCCCCGGTCTGGCGACTCATAACGGCCGTATCTTCCCCCCGGCTCGCACCCGGGTTTATCGTCAGCCGGAGACATGAACGTGGCAGGTAAGCAACGGCGGACTTCCCGGATGCGGCTCGAACAACTCGAGGCGCGCGACGTGCCGGCGATCTTCCAGGCCGGCCTGCCGAACTGGGAGGCGGCCGGCCCGTCCCCGCAGATCAACTCGCAGGTGATTGTCGCCCCCGGGCCGCTCATCAACCCGTCGACCGGCGCGGTCGAGGAGGTTTCCGCCCACCCGACCGACCCGAACATCCTGTTCGTCGCCGGCGTCAACGGCGGCGTCTGGCGGACGTTCAACGCCCAGGACCCGGTCCCGAACTACACCCCGCTCACGGACCAACTGCCTTCGCTGTCGATCGGGTCGATGGACCTCAACCCGAACAATCCGAATCAACTCGTCGCCGGCGTCGCCCGGCGAGGGTCCGCCGTCGATGCCGACGGCGACCTGAACGCCGGCGGCGACCTCGTTGGGGTGATCTATTCCGAGAACGCCCTCGCCCCGAACCCCGCCTTCCGGGTTCTCGGCGGGCCGTTGGCCAATAAGGACATCCTCGCCGTCACCGTCCGCGACGGGTACATCCTGGCCGGCGGCCGCGGCGGGCTGTTCCGCAGCGTCGACAACGGGGCGACGTTCACCGAGCTGACCGGGACTGGCGGCCTGCCGAACAACCCGATTAATTTCCTCGGCCAGACGTTCGCGCCGAGTTTTTACTCTCTCCAGCCCGACCCGGCCGACGCGAACCGGGTGTACGCCCTCAGTGACCTGGGGCTGTTCCGGACCGACAACATCCGGGCCGCCGTCCCGACCTGGACGGATGTCAGCAGCCCGCTGATGGACTTCAACACGCTGAAGGTCAACGGCAAGATTTCGATCCACAACTCTCCGGGCAACAACGTCGTCTACGTGGCCACCGTGGCCGCCACCACCACCGACCCGTCGCGGGCGTTCGGCCAACTCGACACGGTCACGTTCTCGACCGACCGCGGTGCCACCTGGACGGAGATGGACCTGGCCACGGGCGTGACCGACCCGGTGCCCGTCATCGACGCATCGAACGCCAGCCCGATCCAGATTACCAGCCCGAACCACCCGTTCCAGACCGGCAACCGGGTCGTCGTGTCCGGGGTGCAGGGCAACGAGGGCGCGAACGCCATCTGGACCGTCACCCGGACCGGCCAGGACACGTTCACCCTGGACGGCAGCGTCGGTACCGGCATCTACACCGGCGGCGGCCAGGTCGAGGCCATCTTCGGGCCGAACAACGGCAACCAGGGCGGCCTGCACATGTCGTTCGTGGCCGACCCGGCCGACCCGAACATCGTGTACGTCGGCGGGGACTCCAACCCGAACTCGTTCACGGGGTCCGGGAACCTGCTCCGCGGCGACCGGTCGATCGCCCCGGGCGGCGGCAGCTTCTTCCCCGGCCCGCAGTTCCAGCCGCTGGTGAACGAAAACGCCCAGGGAACGGCCCCCCACGCCGACTCGCGTGTGCTGGCCTTTAACGCCGCCGGGACGCTCTACGAGGGGGACGACGGCGGCCTGTACCGCCGGTTCGCCCCGCGCGTCAACGGCGACACCTGGCAGTCGGCCATGGGCAACCTCAGCCTCGGCCAGTTCTATAGCTTGAACTACGACATCCAGAACAACGTCCTGTTCGGCGGCACCCAGGACAGCGGCAGCATCGCCCAGGTCGACGGGGCCGGGAGCGCTGGCAACCCCGTCTGGGACAACGTCCTGTTCGGCGACGGCGGCGACTCGACCGTCGACAACACCTCGACCCCCGGCCAGACGACCCGGTTCGTCACCAACAACGCCCTCCAGGGGGCGCGGCGGATCGTCGTCGACAGCACGAACACGGTCCTCCGGAGCGAGGTTATCCTGTTCCGCGCCCCCGGCGACCCGGCCTACCTGTCCGGCCTGGACGACGCCGACAAGAACCAGGGGCTGACGGTCTTCTCGGCCAAGATCGTGACCAACAGCGTCGACGCGCGGCTGTTGATGCTCGGCAACGCCAAACTGTACGAGGACGCCAACCCGGCCGGCCCGGCCGGCGACACCATCGCCAAGGTCACCCCGACGGGGACCAAGGGGCTGATCACGTCGATCGTCTACGGCGGCCGGCAGTCCGGCATTAACATCGTCCGCATTGCCTACGTCGGCACCGAGGGCGGCCAACTGTTCCTCCGCGGCCCGGCCGACGGGTTCCGCGAGCTGACCGTCCCCGGCACCGGCCAGGTCCGCCAAGTGGTCACCGACCCGGACGACTTCCGCCGGGTGTACGTACTCCGCGGCAACGAAATCTTCTTCAGCACCAACGCCGGGGCCGCCTGGACGAACATCACCCAGAACCTGGTCGCCCCCGGCATCGACGCGGCCGGCAACCCGATCGGGTTCCAACGCGACCCCCTCACCGGGGCCGTCACTGGTGGTCTGACCACCCTGGTCAACACCATCGCCGTCTACGACCCGACCCCGAACGGGAACGGGCCGAGCAACCTGGTCCTGTTCGCCGGCGGCCGCAGCGGCGTCTTCCGGTTCGTCCCGGGATTGCTCGACCCCAACCTGTTCCCGAACGCCGGCTGGACCGAGTACGGGGCCGGCCTGCCGAACGTTTACGTCGACAACATCAAGGTGTTCGGCAACCGGCTGATCGCCGGTACCCAGGGCCGCGGGGCGTGGCAGATTCCCGATGTCGGGCCGACCGCGTTCGTGGCCGCCACCGTCACCATCGCCGGGGACGCCGGCGACAACCTGATGCAGATCGTGGCCGACCCGTCGAACCCGAACTCGGTCGTCGTCACCGACGGCCTCGGCAACAGCCTGCGGGTCGACCGCAGCAACTCGCCGTCCTTCCGGTTCGTCGGCGGGGCCGGGGCCGACACCATCGTCATCGCCGCTAGCGGCCAGCCGGGGGGCGACCTGGCGTTCATCAAGTCGCCGATCTTCGTCGACGCCGGCAACGACCTCGGCGACCGGCTGTTCGTCGTCAACGCCGCCCGGACGACCGCGGCCACTGTGACCGTGACCGGCGACCGGGTCGGCGGCGGGCCGGCCGACAACCTGTTCTCGAGCGTCCCCGGTGCCGGGGTCACCTACACCGGCCTGGCCAACGGCGAACTGACCGTCGACCTCGGCACCTCGACCGTCGGCGGCAACCGCATCAACGTCCAGTCCACCACCGCCGCCCGCACCCGCCTGTTGGGCACCCGCGGGTCCGACGAGTTCGTCGTCAACGGTCTGGCCGGGGTGACCGACGACGGCGACCTCGGGGGCATCAACGGGATCGTCAGCATCGACGCCCGTAATCCCGGGGCCGACGAGTTGGTGGTGAGCGACTTCGGGGCACGGACGGGGAACTTCAACGCCGTCATCGGCGGCAACACCGTCACCGGCCTGGCCGGGCCGACCGACGGGGCCGTCGTCGAGTACTTCAACATCGGCCGGCTGGTCGTCCGCGGCAGCAACGCCGCCGGCTTGAGTGAGTCGTTCCGGGTCGAGACGCCGGCGACCGTGCTGGTCCTCGACGCCCTCGACGGACCGGACGCGGTCAACATCCGGAACACGGCCAACCCGGTGACGGTGTTCGGCGGGGCCGGGTTCGACACGATCCGGGTGTCGAGCCAGGCCGGGGACAACGACGACGGCGACCTGACCGGCATCCGCGGGCCGGTGTTCGTGGACGCCGGGACCGGGGACAACCGGCTGGTCGTGAGCAACTTCGGCAACCCGTTCGGGGCGACGTTCACCGTCACGGCCAACGCCCTGAGCGGGGCGACCCTGGCCCCGATCATTTACTCGGCGACCGGCGGCCGGTTCGTCGCGGCCGACGGGACCGGCATCCTCCTCCGCGGGTCGAACGCCGCTTCCGACAGGTTCGTCCTAGCCGGCACCCTGGCGTTCAGCCAGACGGCCGTCGACGGCGACGGCGGGGCGGATGTCTACGCCGTCGCCGGCGACTCGCTGAACGGCGATGTCCGCCTCCGCGGCGGGGCGGGCGGCGACACCTTCACCGTCGACCCTGGGCTGTTCGGCGTCACGTCCGACGCCCTGCTCCTGGAGGGCGGTGGCGGCGGCCGCGACCTGGCCACCCTGCTCGGGTTCGAGGACGACGACCTGGCCCCTGTCGTCGACACCCTCACGAGTGCCGCCGGCGGTCGGGTCACCGGCATCGGCATGCCGATCGACTACGCGACGCTCACGAACCTCAACTACGACGGCCGCACCGGCCGGAACAACTTCACCTTCGTGGACGGCACCAACCGCAGCTACGGGTCGGTCAACGACCCGGCGGCCGGCATCGTCTACCGGCCGCTGAGCGTCGACGCGGGGGAGATTCGCATCGCCGGCGGGTCGGTCGGTCCGGTCGTCGCCGCGTTCGGCATCAACGGGTCGGATGTCGGCGGTCTGGTCGTCAACGGCGACCCGACCGGGACCGGGGCGTTCAAGGACACCCTGACCGTCCTGGGGGTCAGCGACAACGGCCGGGCGAGCAGCCTGGGCGAACTAACCGCCCCGAGCGGCGGGGACGACTTCATCATCTCGGATCAGTCCGTCTTCTTGAGCAACCAGTCGCTCGGCAGCCTGCGGGCGGTCGGCCTCGGCCAGTCCGGCGACGGCCAGCCGACGATCGCCAACCTCGTTGTCCGGACCGGGGACGAGTCGGGCCGCGGGGACACCGTCAGCATCACCCCGAGCCAGACCGTCAACATCGTCGTCGACGCCGGCGGCCCCACCCGTGGCCGGAACGGCGACAAACTGCAGATCAGCACGTCCGAGCCGCGGTCGGTCCGGCCGCTGGAGGACTTCACCGGCGGCCCGGCCCGGTCCCAGGTGGTCACCGAGAGCGGGGCGACGTTCAGCTTCTCCGGGTTCGAGAACGCCGGGGCGACCCGGCAGATCTTCGCCGTCGGGGCCGACGCCGGCGGCGGCCCGCGGGTCCGGGTGTACGACGCGGTCACCCAGGAAGTCCTGTTCGACCGGTTCGTCTACGCCACCACGTTCACCGGCGGCGTCCGGGTGGCGACCGGCGACGTAACCGGCGACGGGGTGCCCGACCTGGTGGTGGCGGCCGGGTACGGCGGCGGCCCGCACATCCAAATCTTCGACGGGGTGACGTTCGAGCAGGTGGCCAACTTCTTCGCCTACGAGTCGACCTTCCGCGGCGGGGCGTTCGTCGCCATCGGCGACCTGGACGGCGACGGCGTCGGCGAGGTCATCACCGGGGCGGGCCTGGGCGGCGGGCCGCTGGTCAAGGTGTTCGACGGCACCGGCCGGCTGGAAAAAGGGTTCTTCGCCTACGACAGCAACTTCCGCGGCGGCGTCCGGGTGGCGGCCGGGGACGTGAACGGGGACGGGTTCGCCGACATCGTCACCGGGGCCGGCCCCGGCGGCGGCCCGCACGTCCGGGTGTTCAACGCGGCTACCCTCGAGGTGCTCAACCAGTTCCTCGTCTTCGACGACAACTACCACGGCGGGGTCTACGTCGCCGCCGGGGACGTGGACGGGGACGGGTTCGCCGACATCGTCGCCGGGCCGGGGGCGAACGACCTGAACGAAATCCGCGTCCGCAGCAGTTCGGACGGCGGGTCGGTCGTCCGCATCGGGGTGTTCGACGTGGCCCGGGCCAGCGCCCCGACCCCGGTGCCGACCGAAGACCTGGCCCAGTCCGGCCGGGCCATCGCCGGCCTGGCAGCCGTCGAGGCCGGCGGCATCCGGGTGGCCGTGTCGGCGACCGACCCGAACGGCGACGGGCTGGCCCAAATCCTGTCCAGCCGCGGCCCCGGGTTCCTACCGCGGGTCCGGGCCTACACCCTGGCCGGGGCGACCGAGACGAACAACTTCCTGGCCTTCGAGGAGACGTTCGACGGCGGGGTGTTCGTCGGCTGACCGCGGATGGCATAAAAGCGAGCCGGGCCGCGGGGGGCGACTCCCGCGGCCCGGCTCGCTTGTTTAACGGAGCCGTGCCCGTGAGGAAGCGGCCGGCCGCCGAGCAAGGCAACTCTGTTGTTCACCAGGGACCGCCTCGGGCGGTACGCACCCGTTGAACAAGGTTGATTCCTTGCTCGGCAGCCGGCCGCTTCCTCATGGGCGCGGCTCCGACGGACACCGTTCTAATCGTGCCGCAGCGCCTCGATCGGGTCGAGCCGCGCCGCCCGCCACGCCGGGTACAGGCCGAACACCACCCCGACCAGGATCGACACCCCGACCGACAGCGCGATCGACCACCAGCTAATCAACGCCGGGAGCGTCTGGCCGGCGACGAAGCTCCACAACGGCGGCGCGCCGAACACCATCGCGAGGCCCAGCAGCACCCCGGCCAGGCCGCCGACGGTCGTCTGGACGACGGCCTCCACCAGGAACTGCGTGACGATGTCTTTCCGCTTCGCGCCGAGCGCCCGGCGGATGCCGATCTCGCGGGTCCGCTCGGTCACCGTCGCCAGCATGATGTTCATGATGCCGATGCCGCCGACCACGAGCGAGATCGACGCGATCAGCACGAGTAAACTTGTGAACCGGGCCTGCGCCCGCTCGGCTTCTTCGAGGCGGTCGAGCGGGACGGTGACGGCCCAGTCCTCGCTCTTGTGGTCGTCCCGGAGCATGTCCTTGATGGCGTCGCCGAGGGCCTTGACCCGGCCCCGCCCGGCGCTGGTGTCGAAGTCGGCGTCGACGGTCAGCGTCACCTGGCTGATCTGGACTTTTTCGCCGCTACGCGATCCCGAAGTGCGGATGAACACCGTCTCGCCGACGCGGGCGCGGCCGGTGCTGAACGGGATGTACACGTCGTGGTTGAAGTCCTCGGCGGCCTGGCTCCCCCCGGTCCCGCCGGTCGGCATCCGGTCGGCCGTGACGCCGACGACGAGGTAGCGGTTCTGGCGGATGACGACCGTCTTGCCGAGGGCCTCCTCGAACGGGAACAGCTTGTCGGCAACGCCCGCCCCCAGGACGCAGTTGTTCGACAGGTTGTGTTCGTCCTCGTCGGTCAGATACCGGCCGCCGGCCATGACGATCTGGTTGACCACCTGGTAGTCGGGGACGGTCGCCACCAGCCGGCCCTTGGCGTCGAGCCGGTCGAGATACCGGATTTCCGACGGAAACACCCGCATCGGCACCATCCGGACGAGCGAGTCGTCGAATGTGGCGAACCGCTCGAGGTCCGAGAACTTGATGCCGTAGGTGGCGACCATCGACCGGCCCGACGTGGCCGAGTCGTCGGTCGGCTTGACACTCCGGACGATGATGTTCGTCGCGCCTTGCCGCTTGATGTCGTCGAGCGCGTCCTGCATCGACCCCTTGCCGAAGGCCATGAGGGCGATGACCGCGCTCGTCCCGATGACGATGCCCAAAACCGACAGGCTGGCCCGCAACTTGTGCAGCCACAGGCTGCGGATGGCGAGCGCGACCGTCCGGCCGGTCTTGGTGCCGGCGAGCGAGGTACGAATGACCCGGGTGGCCAGCCAGGCACAGAGGCCGAGCAGGACGATGGCCACGGCCGCGACGGATAAGGCGGCCGGGTCAGAGAAGGAAAAAGTCGCGTCGGGGGGCATCAGGCGGCGTCCAGTGGGGGTCAAGCCCACCGGTGTTCATCGGTGGGCTTTCGGGGGGTTAACAGTCAGGCCACGACCTCGGCCGTCGCCGGGGTGTCGTTCCGCACGTCCGATTCGACGACCCCGTCCCGCAGCCGGACGACCCGCCGCGCCCACGCGGCGATGTCGTTCTCGTGGGTCACCATGATGATGGTCTTGCCGGCCTTGTTGAGCTGGCTGAGCATGCCCATGATCTCGTCGCTCGTGCGGCTGTCGAGGTTCCCGGTCGGTTCGTCGGCCAGGATGAGTTGCGGGTCGTTGACCAGGCTCCGGGCGATGGCGACGCGCTGCTGCTGGCCGCCCGAGAGTTGCAGCGGCCGGTGGTCGAGCCGGGTGCCGAGGCCGACCATCTCGGCGAGGGCGATGCACCGGGCGTTCGTCGCCTCGCCCAGCTCGATCCCCTGGTAGAGCAGCGGGAGTTCGATGTTCTCGACCACCGTGTACTGCGGCAGCAGGTTGTACGCCTGGAAGATGAACCCGAGGTAGGTGCAGCGGACCTCCGACAACTGGTCGTCGGTCATGGTCGACACGTCCTGGCCGCGGAGGACGTAGCGGCCGGCGGTCGGCCGGTCGAGGCAGCCGAGGATGTTCATGAGCGTGGATTTGCCGGACCCGGACGGCCCCATGAGGGCGACGAAATCCCCCTCCTCGAACGCCAAGTCGAGGCCACGAAGGACGTTGACGGTCACGTCCCCCATGTAGTAGTCCTTGATCAGTTCACGGACTTCGACGAGGGCGGGCACGGGCGGCGTCTCCGGCGAGCGGGGGCGTTAGCCCCCTGAGTTTGTGACGACTTCTGGCATCGTTAGCCCCCGAGTCTTGGCACAACGGCAAGCCAACTGCGGGTGCGAGACTCAGGGGGCTAACGCCCCCCGCTCGCCGAGCCGGACTACGCCGCCGGCCCCTTGGCCGCCTTGCCCGCCGGCGCTCCGCCCTTGCCTTTACCCTTGCCGGCCCCGGCCGGGCCGCCGCCGGGGCCGCGGCCTTGCTTCGGGGCTTCGGTTTCCTCGCGGGTCTTGGCCTTGTCGCCCAGGAGTACCTTCGGGTTCAGGACGACCACCTCGTCCTCGTCGAGGCCGGCGCGGATTTCGACCATCTTGTCGTTGAACAGGCCGAGTTGCACGTCCCGCTCGGCCGGCCCCTGCGGGGTGACGACGTACACCTTCCGCTTCGGCCCGGCTTCCGCCCCGCCGACGACGGCCTGGATCGGCACGCACACCACCTTGTCGGCCGGCGGGTCGACCTGGATCGTCACCTCGGCGCTCATGTCGGGCTTCAGCCCCTCGACCGACTCGTCGATGGTCACGAGCGTCTGGTACACCTTGACATCGCTGGCGAAGAAGTCGGCCTGGCTGGCCACCGCGGCGACGGTCCGGACGTGGGCGGCGAGCGACTTGTCCGGGAAGGCGTCGATCCGCACCTTGGCCTTCTGCCCCTGGGCCACCAGCTCGTACTCCTTGTCCCGGTTCGCCTCCCGCAGGATCGCCTGGGCCTGCTCGGAGTTGGCGGCCAGGCGGGTGAAGGCGCTCGGAGTCGCGAGCAGGCCGGCCCGGAGGGCGTCGAGATACCCGGTCGACTGGCGGTCGTCCCCGCGGATGCGGGACACCATCGCCTCGTGGACCTTCGTATTCACCTGCATCTTGCGGAGGTCCGGGATGCGGAGCAGCTTCTGCCCCTCCTTGACCTGCGCCCCCTGCTGGATCATGCCCTCGCTCGAACTCCCGAACCGGTTGCCGCCCTCCTTGTAGTAGACGACCATGCCGTCCTGCGGGCAGTGGACCTTGCACTCGCGGATTTGTTCCTCGATGTCCTTGAGCTTCTCGAGTTCCTGGTGGTAGACCGAGTACGCCGTCTTGCGGGTCGACTCGGCCTGGACCTCCTTGGCGTGGCCCTGGCGGATGGCACTGTCGAGGCCCAGCTTGGCGACCTCCTGCTTGCTCGACAGATCGGTCACGTCCCGCTGCCGCATGAAGTTCTCGAGGATGTTCTTCTCCATCGTCAGCTTGGCGACGTTGTCGAGCGCCGAACTGAGTTTGGACTGCTCGACCTTGGCCTGGCTCGGCGTGATGTATTTGAGTCGCACCATGCGTTCGGCCCACGCGCTGCGGTCCCGGAACGCTTCGAGGTCGGAGTCGGCCAGCTTGAGCCGGCTCGACACGTCGTCGAGCTTCTGCCGGAACTCTCCCCGCTCCACCAACAGGGCCACCCCCCCGGCGATGGCCCCGGTCCCCTCGAGGGCCGGGTCGACGCGGAAGCCGGTGTACTTGTCGAGGTCCAGGTCGGAGATTTTCAGGGTGGCGACGGCCGTGGCGATGGCCGACTCGTTCGTCTTGATGGCAATGACGTAGTTCTCCTCTCCACTCACCCAGTCGGCCTTGGCCTTCTCGACGACGATCGATTGCGCCCGGAACTGGTCCTGCAGGGCCGAGTCGTCGAGTTCCATCAGGAGTTGGCCGCGGGTGACGATCGACCCGTCGTCGATGACCCACCGGATCGTGCTGGCATAAGTCCCCTTCGCCCCGGCCTTGACGCGGCAGACGACATCCTTGTTGTCGGCACTTTCGAGGGTGCCGCGCTCGACGACGCTGATCTGCAGGAACTCTTTCGTCGCCTTGTGGGTGATGAGGTCGACCCGCTTCGGCCCGCCGAACCCGCCGATCAAGCCGGTGACGGCCGCCCGGACCGGGGGGACGAACCCGACGGCCGCGCCGGCGGCGGCCAGGCCGGCGACGACGGCCGCCGGCAGCACCCACCGGCGGCGGGGCCGGCGGGCGGCGGGCGGCTTGGGCAGGGGGGCGGCCGGGAGCGGGCTAAGTGCCGGTCCCGTCGCCGGCTCGACGGGGAGGGGCAGGGGCTGACCGGCCGGCAGGGTCGGGGACGGCGGGGACTGCCGGGCCGTCATCCCGGTCAGGCCGAGCGGGGCCGGGACCAGGTCCACCGTTTGGGCCAGGGGCGTCGACGGGCTGTCGGGGTGCGGCTTCATCGGCGAACAATCCTCGGGCGTCGAGCGGCAACAGTTCCAGGTCCAGGTACAGTTCCAACCGCGTCGTCTGGTACGTGATCCAGGTGGTGTACAGGTCGTTCTGGGCGGTCAGCAGGGTACTCTGGGCGTCGAGCAACTGCTGGGTTAGAGCGGCGACGTTGCCGGCGGATTCGCGGGCGGCCGGGTCGGGCGGGGCGACGAACGTGCTCGTCGCGTTGTCCACCTGAGCATAGGCCAATTCTACCGCCCGCTGCTGGAGAGTGTACGTCTGGGCCAGTTGCCGGAGGGTCCGCAGGTCCTGCCGGCTGTCGGTGATGATGTTGTCCTCGAACGACATCAGGTTCCGGCGGGACCGCTGGTGGCTGATTAGGGCCGCCCGGTAGTTGTTCCGCTCGGCCCGCCGGACGAACGGCGGCTCGGCCCGGATGGTGACCGTGTTCTGGGTCCGGGTCTGCCCGAAGGCCAGGCCGTTCTGGCCGTTGCGCGGCGTGGCGGCGTTGAGATCATACCGCACGTCGAACGTCCCCTGCAACGCGTTCGCGGCCACGTTGATCTGCCGCCACGAGTCGACGACTTGGGCGCGGGCGTTCAACAAATCGAGCCGGTTCATCAGCGCTGCCCTGGCGACGACCTGGTTGGCGTCGTCGAATGAAATCTTCATGAGATCGGCCCCGTCGACGGTCACGGACGGCAGTTCCGGGAACGTCGTGCGGATTTTCCCCAGCCGGTCGTTCCGCGGCTGGACGGCCACCACGGTCCCGGCGTCGAACACGGCCCGGAACGCCAGGGCCTGCTCGGCCGCCCGGCGGTCGGCCGGCACCCGCAGCCAGGGCTGGACTTCGTACCGCCGCAGCGCCTGTTCCAGCCGGATGCGGTCGATGGCCGCGTCGATCCCTTCCAACTCGGCGATCGTCGCCGGCGTCTCGGGCTGGGCCTTCAACTGCCGGTCGGCCCGGGCGTCGAGGAGCTTGCGGCGCAGTTCCCCCAGGGCCGCGACCTGCTGGGCGAGGGCCGGGTCGAGTTGCCGGCGCAGCTCCTCGGCCCGGCGGGCGAAGTCGCGGGCGAATGGCGTCCCCCGGGCCAGGGGGGACTCGGTCAGGAGTCGCGTCCACCGGCCGCGGAGGGCGGCGGCCGGCTCGCCGGGGGCGAACCGGCCGGCCTCGGTTTCGAGCGCCCGGAGCTGGTCGTAGACCGCCTCGAAATTCTGCAGTTGCGTGCGGATCGGTCGCAGCGGGGTGTCGTCGAGTTCGAGCGGCAGGGTGGCCGGGACGCCGAGTTGGAGCTTGAAGAAGTCGACGTTGTCGAGGTACAGCCGGGTGTTGATCAGCACGCTACTCCGGCTGCGGAGCAGGTTCTGCTCGACGCGGGTGACCTGCAACTCGTTGACCGCCCCGCCCTCCTTCAGGTTCTCGAACAATAGCAAAAACTGTTCGAGGGCGGCGACGTTCTTGCGCTCGTTGGCGAGGGTGGCGGCCCGCAGGATGGTCGGCAGGTAGCCGACCGACCGGGCCGTCAGGTTGGCCCCGACCCCGCGGCCCAGGTTCGTGGACAGGCCCTGGAGGCCGTAGGGGTTGTTCGTGTAGTCGGTGGCCGCCGCGAGGGCCACGTAGAACACCCGCCGGAACCGGGCGTAGGACCGGACGGCGTACAAGAGCGTCCGCTCGGCCTGGGTCAGGGCTTCGAGGGTGACGGCGTACCCGCCGCCGCGCAAGAAGGGCTGGGTGAACGTCAGGGCCAGGTTCGAGAAACTGACCGTCGGGTTCGGCCCGGACAGGTCCACGACGACCTGATTCGCCAGCCGCACCAGCAGCTCGCCGCCGGTGGCGAATTGGCGGGTGAAGCCGATGTCGGTGTTGATCCGCCACTGCTCAGACCCGCGGCTGCCGGGGAAGTCGCGGCCCAACGAGTCGCGGACGACCTGTTCGGCGGCGAACGCCTGGGCAGCGAAGCTGTACCGTTCGAGGGTGACGGGCAGGGCGGCCAGGTAGAGGTCTTCGCGGCGGTCCTGGAACTCCCGGCTGTTGAAGATGGCCAGCTCGACCGACTGGTCGAACCGGATGCGGAAGGCCGGCTGCTGGGTGGCGAACGTGGCCAGGTAGCCGGCGGCGGCCCCGCCGGCGACGCTGCCGGTGGTGGTCGCCCCGAGTTCGGCGTCGGCCGGCTTCTTCGGGTCGGCCCCCGGCTTGGCCGGGTCACCCCCGGTCGGGTTGGCGGCCGCCGGGGCGGGGGCCAGCGGCGGCGGGGGCGGGGCGTTGGCCGCGTCCTCGGCCCGGTTATGAGCGTCCCAGGCGGCGATCTGCTGGAGGTAGGCGCTCCCCTCGTACCGGCCGACGCCCCCCTTGCCGGGCCGCTGGGGGTTCGGCGAGGTGACCCAGGCGTAATAATCGTCCGGCGGGTGGGGTGGGAAGTCGGGGCAATTAGCCGGCGGCTCGGCGAACCGGGCGCGGGGGTCGGCGTAGGCGTGCCAGTTCTGGACCCGGGCCGCCGGGTCGACATTCTTCTGGCTGATAACCCCTTCCACGTCCCGGTCGGCCCGGGCGCGGAAGTGCTGGCGGGAGCAGCCGGCGAGGGCACACAGGAGGACGACGACAACCCACAGCGTCCGGTGCATGACGACTCCTCACTCCCGCGCGACCGACGCCCAACCGGCCCGGCCGGCACCACCCGTCGGACTGTTATCGTCCTCACGCATTGCCCCACTTGACCCACACCCCTCGGCTGCGGGGTCGCCCCAGCCGCCCGTCCGCCTAGCATGGGAGTACCGACCCACCGTCAACGAGGAACACTCATGTCGAAGTCTTCTTCCCCGAACTCGCTCGCCCAGCAGCCGTTCGCCGCCGCCCTCGGCCGGCTCACAACCGGGCTGTACGTCCTGACCGTGACCCACGACGGACAGGAGACCGGGATGCTGGTCAGTTTCGTCAGCCAGGCCAGTTTCGAGCCAGCATGCATCACCGTCGGGATTGAAAAGTCGCGGCCGGTGAACGACTGGCTGAAGGCCGGTGCCCCGGTCGTGCTGAACGTCCTGGCCGCCGGGGACAAGGCCCCGATGGTCCACTTCGGCAAGGGGTTCGCCCCCGGCCAGCCGGCGTTCGAGGGCGTCGAGGTCGACCGGACGCTGGCGAAGGCCCCAGTTCTTAAGGCGGCGGTGGCGTGGCTGGAAGGCAGCCTGCACGACTCGGCCGGGGCCGGGGACCATTACGTGTACGTGTTCGAGGTCCACAACGGGGCGGTACTATCCGACGCCGAGCCGGCCGTCCACACCCGCAAGGCCGGGACGCACTACTGAGGCCGGCTACGGCTCTTGATTGTTCCCTCCGCCACACAGGGAGAGGGAACCGGAAAGGCGAGACCGCCCGCATGGCCGACGACCCGATCCTAAGCCCGGACACCCGCCGGGCCAACCGGCTGCCGCCGAACCAGCGCTCCACCCGCAAGTGGCCGGTCATGACGGCCGGCGAAGTCCCGCCGTTCGACCCGGCCGCGTGGGACTTCGCCCTGTTCCCCGTGCCCCTGGTGGACCGGGTGGTCACGTTCACCTGGCCGGAGTTTTGTGCCCTGCCGCGGGTGAAGGTGTTCGCCGACATGCACTGCGTCACCCAGTGGTCGAAGCTCGACAACCTCTGGGAGGGCGTCCCGACCCGCGTGTTACGCGACCATGTGCGCATCGGTCCGGAAGCCCGGTTCGTGATGGTCCACTGCGAGTACGGGTTCACGACCAACCTGCCGATCGACGACTTCTTCGCCGCAGACGCCCTGTTCGCGTTGACGCACAACGGCCAACCCCTCGACCCCGACCACGGTCACCCGGTCCGGCTAGTGGTGCCGCAGCTGTACGCCTGGAAGAGCGCCAAGTGGGTGCGGGGCGTCGAGTTCCTGGCCGACGACCGGCCGGGGTTCTGGGAAAGCGCTGAACACGGCGGCTACCACATGCGCGGCGACCCGTGGCAGGGCGGCCCGGACGGCGACGGGGAGCGGTTCGGGGGGTAAGTCATCATTCTGGGGTCGGCTAGGCCGTTACGGTGGTTAGGATTTGCCGAAAAGCTTCTCCGCTCACCCCGGCCGCTCGGCCACCGCCAAGAGACAATCGCTCGCTCCGCACATGTACGCCAGCCATGCTGCGGCTTTGGCCAGCGGCTTGCGGGTCAGCCACCGCTGCCACGCCGCGGCGTCCGGCGCTCTGGCGGCCAGTCTCGCACTCGACCGCAGCCAGTCGCTGTGGCGGACGTGCTTCATTTCCGTGACCCTGAACCCGGCGGCGGTGAGCATCACTTCTAGCGTCGGCGGCGTGAAGTGGGTTAGGTGCCGCGGCAGGTCGAGGCCGAACCAGTGCGGCCCGAATGCCGTCGCCGCCCATCCGCAGCGGTTCGGCACCGCCACCACTAAGCGGCCGCCGGGGGCCAGCAGGCGGAACGCCTCGCGGAGGATGGCGAGCGGCCGGTGGACGTGTTCGAGCGAGTGCCACATGGTAATGACATCGAACGACGCCGGCGGCAGGTCCGGGTGGGGGAGGGTGCCCACGAGGGCTTCGAGGCCGAGTTCCTCTTGCACGCGGCGGACCGCCCCGACGGCGGCGTCGAGGCCCGTGACCGTCCAGCCATGGTCGGCCATCCGCTTGAGGTAGCTGCCGCCGCCGCAGCCGAAGTCGAGCAGCCGGCCGCGGCCGACCCAGGCCAGGCCGCCGTCCCGCTCCGGGCTACTCCGGCCCGTCCACCGGCCCCAGGCCGACGGCCGGCCGGCGGCGCGCATCTTCCGCGGCCGGCGGTGGGCCTTGTAATCGGCCGGATAAAATTGGCCGATGCTCGCCTCGTCCGGCCGGGGATTGGTGTACGCCAGCCGGCAGACCCGGCACTCGATGACGGCGAACCGCAGCCCGGCCCCGGCCACGGGCGTCGGGTCGGCGGCTTCGAGGACGATTTCCGCGTCCCGGTGGCCGCACAAGGGGCACGCCGAATCGACCCAGGTGACGGCCGGACACGGGGCCAGCGCCGCCGATGCGGGCCGGGCGGGGCGTAAGATCATCGGGGCCGCCGGGGCTAGGGTGTCGGGGACGGCGGCGGACTTTACCCCCCGGCAGCGAAGCGGGTCAAGGCCGGGTCGCCCGGCGGGAGGTCACCATGAACCTGGCGGTCCTACGCGTTGGCCTGGCGTTGATGTGGCTGGTCGTCGGCGGCGGGCTGCTGACGCGCGGCTGGTGGGCTGACCCCGGCCTCGACGCGCGGGCCGGGGGGCGGAACCTGACGCTGTTCGGGGCGGCCGCCGCGGCCCTGGCCGGGTGGAACGTGCTGCGGCTGGGACTGAGCCGGAGGGCTGCCCCGGCGGACTTGCGGGAACGTCTTGAAGCGCGGCGGCGGTCGTAGGTTAAGACCCGCCGAAGTTCGTCCGGAGGCTCTCAGCCCGCGATGACGGCCCGCCGGCCGGCCGCGCTCAACACCGTCCCCGGCGCGACGTGGTCCCAGCGGACGTAGCCGACGGCCACCGCCCCGGCGCGGGGGGAGACGGCCGCACTCGTGACTGCGCCGACCTCGGTCTCGCCGGCCGTCAGTTTGGTCCCGACCGCGACCGCGGCCGGGCCGTCGAGGCGGAGCTTGACGAAGCTCCGGTTCACGCGGCCGGCCCGGTCGCGGGCCATGACGATCGGCTCCTGGCCGGGGAAGCACCCCTTCTGGTAGCTGACTGCCCGACTCGCGTCGGCGACTTCCATGACGAACCGGTTCGCGTCGATGTCCGGGCCGTACTCCGGCGTCCCGGCCTCGATTCGCAGCACCTCATACGCCCCCAGGCCGGCCGGCGTCGCCCCGGCGGCGGTCAACATCCGCCAGACCCCCTCGGCCCGCTCCGGGGGGCAGACAATGTCGTAGCCGGGGACTCCTAGCCGGGTGCGAGCGCGGACGCTTGCCGTGGCCGGGGAGCCGAACGTCCGTTCGACGTGGTGGAACTCGGCGAGGGCGGGGAATTCGTCGGCCAGGGCGCTCTCGAGAACCCCCTTGGCGGCCGGCCCGGCCAGGTGGAACTGGGCGTACTGGTCGGTCGCGTCGGCGATCTCGACGGCTTCGGAGATCAGGTAGCGGTCGAGGTGCTGAACCAATGCTTCGGCGCGGCCGGGGGTGGTTTCGAGCCACAGCGCGTTGCGGCCGTCGCCGAGCTTCAGGTGCGCGACCCACGCCACGAACAGCGCCTTGGCCCGGGCGTCGCAGAAGTACGTCTCGCACCCGCCGCCGAGAGGCACGTCCTTGATGTCGTTGGTGGCGATGGCGTGGACGAACCGCGGGGCGTCCGGGCCGGTCAGGACCAGTTTGGCCGCGTGGCTGGTGTCGAACAGGGCGGCGGACTCAACGGCGGCCGCGTACTCCTCGGCGATGCCGGCGAACCGGGCCGGCAGACTGTACCCGGCGGCGTCCGCGAACGTCGCCCCGGCGGCGGCCTCGGCGGCGTGGGCGGCGGACGGCTTCGACATGCGACTTCCTTCAGTAGTCAGGCCAGTTCGATGATGGTCTTGTGCGCGTCCCGGACGACCAGCACCTTGTCGGCCGCGTCGCACAGCCGTTGGACTTCGGCCGCGCTCGCCAGCGGGGTGGCGAACAGCTCCTCAACGAGTTCGGCGGGGTAGCGGCTAGCGAGGAACAGGTTGCACGACCGGGCCGCCTTGGCCCACGCGGCGGCGGCCGGCCAGTCGTCGGGCTTGCGTTTCTTCAGCACGCCGGCCACGTCCTCCGGGTCGGCCGCCTCGCGGATGATCTCGACCCCCTCGCCGACCGGGGGTCCTGCGTCGCACAGCACCGCCACCCGGCCGCCGGGCTTGACCACCCGCGACCCGGCGACGGCGGCCAGGGCCAAATCGAGGAACCGAACGCGGCTGGGGTCGCCGGAGACGGCCGCGACGACCAGGTTCGGGGCGTCGGCGGCGTCGGCCCGCCAGGACGCATCCTGCCGGCGGGTGCCGTCGGCGGTCCGGTCGGCCAAGGTGGCGACCACGTCGGCGACCGTGTCGCCGTAGCCCTCAATCACCTGCACCAGGAGGGGCGCGCCGAGCAGCCGCATGACCTCGGCCGCCTCGATCCGGGCCGGGGTCGGCGTGTCGGCCGGCGGCCGGGTGTTGAACGTACCGACGACGGCCGCCGCCGCGTCCGGGTCGGCGAGCGCCGGAAAGATGGCCGCCTCGGCCCCGGCGTACCCGAACGTCGGGTCGAACCGCCGGCCGGTCAGCGTGACGATGAAATCTGACTCGGCGAGCGTGCGGTTCAGGTAAACCCGCCGGCCGGCCTTGGTCGTGGCGACGTAGGCGATCTTCTTCTTGTCTTCGAGGTCGTGGACCTCCAGCCGGATGTCGGCGAACTCGTCCGGCAGGTCGTCGACCCACCCGGCTCCGGTCCCGCCGGGCGGCACCACCACGGTAATCGCCTCGGGCGCGACGCCGGCGGACACCAGGTGTTCGATCACGCCGGCCAGCAACTCGGCGACGTGCGGTAGGGCTTCGTCGAGGACGACCGCCACCCGGTCGTCCGGGGTGACGGCCCGGCGTAAGGGGGCGTCGAGGCCGGCGGGGCGTTCGAGGGCGGCCCGGACCAACTCGCGGGGCGGGCCGGCGGCGCGTGCAGGGTCGGCGGCACGGCGGAGTTCGACCCGGGCGTCGGGGCGGAGTTGGAGCGGCCAGGTGTGCCGGCCGACGCCGATGTCGACGACGCCCGGGGCCGAGACCGCGGGGGGGGGCGGGGTGGTCATGGCCATATTATAACGGGCCATGCGGCCGGCCGGTTTGACGGTCGCCCCCGGCCGCCTTAAAACCCCTGTCGTCCGACGGGCTTCGGAATCAGTGGGAGCGCCATGTCAACGGTCCTGGTCACGGGCGGCTGCGGGTTCATCGGGTCGAACTTCGTCCGCCACCTGCTGGCGGCCGACCCGGCCGCGGACATCGTCAACTTTGACGCCCTGACCTACGCCGGCAACCTGGCGAACCTCGCCGACGTGGCCCGGCACCCGCGCTACCGGTTCGTCCAGGGCGACATCACCGACCGGGCCGCGGTCCGGGCCGCGATGGGCCAGGGGGTGACGGATGTCATCCACTTCGCGGCCGAGAGCCACGTCGACCGGAGCATTCAGGATTCGGGGCCGTTCGTCCGCACCAACGTCGTCGGCACGCAAATCCTCCTCGACGCGGCCCGGGAGTTCGGGGTCCAGAAGTTTGTTGTGGTGTCCACCGACGAGGTGTACGGCAGCCTCGGCCCGACCGGCTACTTTACCGAACAAACTCCCCTCGACCCGAGCAGCCCGTACTCGGCGTCGAAGGCGGCTGCGGACCTGTTGGCCAAGGCGTACCACCACACGTTCGGCCTGCATGTGGTGACGACCCGCTGCTCGAACAACTACGGCCCGTACCAGTTCCCCGAGAAGCTGATCCCGCTGTTCATCACCAATTTGTTGGGTGACCAGCCGGTCCCGGTGTACGGCGACGGCCAACAGACGCGCGACTGGATTCATGTACTCGACCACTGCACCGGCGTCGAAGCCGCGTGGCGGCGGGGCCGGGCGGGCGAGGTGTACAACTTCGGCGGCCGGTGCGAGAAGACCAACCTCGACCTGACGCACACCTTGCTCGAAATGCTCGGCAAGCCGGCTTCCTTGATCCGCTACGTGGCCGACCGGCCGGGGCACGACCGGCGGTACGCCATCGACTGCGCCAAGGCCGAGACCGAACTCGGCTGGGCACCCCGCGTCCCGTTCGGGCAGGGGCTGCGCGACACGGTCGAGTGGTACAAAGCCAACGCCGCGTGGGTCGCCGGGGTCAAGTCGAACGAATACTTGAACTATACCCTCGCCCAGTACGGCCCGCTGGCCCACCCCCCGGAAAGCTCCCCATGAGTATGCGCGGCGTCATCCTGGCCGGCGGCAAGGGCACCCGCCTGGGCGAACTCACCAAGGTGACGAACAAGCACCTGCTGCCGGTCGGCCCGTTCCCGATGGTCTACCACCCGCTCAAGAAGCTCGCCGGGGCCGGCATCGCCGAAATCCTGCTGGTGAGCGGGACCGACCACATGGGCGACTTCGTCGAACTCCTGGGGAGCGGCAAGGACCACGGCTGCCGGCTGACGTACCGGGTCCAGGACGAGGCCGGCGGCATCGCCCAGGCGCTCGGCCTGGCCGAACACTTCTGCACTGGCAGCCGGGCGTGCGTGCTGTTGGGGGACAACATCTTCCAGGCTCCGCTGGTGCCGCTGGTGCTGAAGGCCGACACCCATCCGGAGTGGGCGTGGATCGGCCTGAAACAAGTCCACGACCCGAGCCGGTACGGGGTGGCCGAACTCGCCGGCGACAAGGTCGTGAGCATCGCCGAGAAGCCGGACCACCCGAAGTCCGACTACGCGGTGGTGGGCATCTATGTGTACCCGCCGGACGTGTTCGAGGTCATCAAGACCCTGAAGCCGAGCGGCCGCGGCGAACTCGAAATCACCGACGTGAACAACTACTACCTCCGCGAAGGGCGGATGGGGTACAGCATCCTCGAAGGGTACTGGACGGACGCCGGGACGCTCGATTCCTTGGACGTGGCGAACGAGCTGGTGCGGAAGGACGCGCCGAAGTTTTAGAGAGTGGCAGTTAGGCACGAACCCCAATCGCATCGCCGGGCAGGATGGCACTTAACGCCGCGAGTACGTCGGGCACCAGCGGGATAAGGTCTTCGAGTTGGTTGCTCGCGCCAATCATGACCACGACCGCTACCCCGGCGGCCCGCAGATTTTGTTCGTGCCGAATGCTCTGGTCGACGGTCAGCAGCACCGCGTACCCGGCGGCCGACATTAAGCCAAGCCGCTCCCCGTTTTTCTTGCCCGACCATCCTTCCTGGGACACCGTGCGGGCGGCGTGGCCGGCCAACTCCCGGCCCAGCCGCTTGGGCACGCACTCGTCAAGCAGGACGCGCATCGGCCACCAAGACCCGGCCCGCCTGTTTGATGGCCGCCACTGCCTGCTCGTGGCTGACCGAAGGGAAGTCTTCCAGGAACTCGGCCAGCGGCTGCCCGCCGACCAAGTAGTCGATGAACGCCTGGAGGGGCACGCGGGTGCCGACGAAGACCGGCGTCCCGCTCATGATGTCGGGGTCGGTGTGGATGACGGACGGGGCCGTGGACATGGTCGTACCTCCGACGGCAGTATAGCAGGAGCCGGTTGCGCCAGCGTCCAGGTTCTGGAGCCTCAATGCACCCCCCGCGCCGACAGCCACCGCTCCGCGTCGAGGGCCGCCATGCACCCGGTTCCGGCCGCCGAAATCGCCTGGCGGTAGTAGTCATCCGCTACGTCACCGGCCGCGAACACGCCGTCGACGCTGGTGTACGTCCGGCCGGTCGTCGTCCACTTGACGTACCCCTTCTCGGTCAACTCGACTTGTCCATCGAGGAACCCGACGTTCGGCGTGTGGCCGATGGCCAGGAACACCCCGGCCGCGTCCTGGGTGCGGACCTCGCCGGTCTCGGTGTCCTGAATCTGGACGGCCGTTACCCCCGCGTCGTCGGTGCCCACGACCTCGGTCATGACGCTGTTCCAGTTCAGTTTGATCTTCGAGTTGTCCCGCGCCCGGTCGGCCATGATCTTGCTCGCTCGCAGCTTGTCCCGGCGGACGAGCATGTGGACGGTGCTGCCGAACTTGGTCAGGAAGCTCGCCTCCTCGCAGGCCGAGTCGCCGCCGCCGATGACGACGATCGGCTTGTTCCGGAACCGCGGCAGCGCGCCGTCGCAGACCGCACACGCACTCACGCCGTTGTTCTTGTACTTGTCCTCGCTCGGCAGCCCCATGTAGTTCGCCCGCGCCCCGGTGGCGATGATGACCGTCCGGGCTTGCACCGTCTCGCCGTCGTGGGTCGTGAGGGTGAACGGCGACTGATTCAACACAACGTTGACCACGTCCTTCGACTCAATGCGGGTGCCGTAGTTGGCCGCCTGCTGCCGCATCAGGGCCATGAGTTCCGGGCCGTTGATGCCGTGCGACGGCTGCGGCACGTTGTCCCGCGCGACCCAGTACGGGAAGTCGACATCGTCGTGTTTGAGCGCGGTCTTCAAATATTGGCGGGTGTCCCCGGCCGGCCAACTCGGGAAGTTCTCGACCTCGGTCGTCAGAGCCAGTTGGCCCAGGGGAAGAGTGCCGTTCTGGCGGTTTTTTTCGTCGTAGGGATTGCCCTGGAACACGAGCGGGTTGAGTTGCGCGCGGGCGGCGTAAATGGCGGCGGTCCAGGCGGCCGGGCCGGAGCCGATGATGACGACGTTTTCGGGACTACTGGGCATCGGACGATTCCGGGTGACGGGGCGGGGGGCGGGTCAGCTATTCTAGCGGCCGTGTCCCGCCCCGTGTCGCCGGGCTGCCCTACGGCCGGAGGGGTACGAACGTGACCGACCCGTCGGGCCGGGCGGTGAACCGGAGTCGGCGGCCGAGGTCGACGCCGGTGACGGCCCAGTCGGGGGTGACGGAGCAGACCCAGGGGCCGGCCCGGACGACCGGCCGCGGCCCGCCGGCGAGCCAGCCGGCGACCGCGGCGATGTTGCGGCCGGCATACGACGGCTCGACCCGCTCGAAGGTGACGAGATCGAGGCTGCCGACCGCGGGGGACGGCAACAAAGGCGAGTGCAGGGCGTCCGGCACGGCGAACGGCCCCCGGCCACGCATATCCGACGGCAGCGTCATGACCAGGCGGCCGGCCCGGAAGTCGTACCGGCCGACGATGTCATTAAGCTCCCGACGCCCCACAAAGAAGCGCACGTCGCCGATGTAAATCTGCCGGGTCCGCAGCGGCGGGTCGAGGTGTTCGACCTCGTAAATCCAGTATGTGCCGGGCACAGCGTCGCGGAAAATGTCGAGTTTGCCCGCCATGACTCTTGGCCCGGTCGCCCGCCCGGTCCGCACGACGGCCCGTCGGTCCGTGACTGTGAGTGTTAGCCCGGTGCAATCGATCGCCGACCCGGCACGATCGACCGATACTGCCCGCCACTCGCCCTGCATGCGGTGGCGGTTCCACTCGACGGGGTCGTGCAGGGTGAGTGAGCTGCGGGCGAAATCGACAGTCGCTCCTGTCCGACCGAGAATGTCCGACCCGAGTACGCCGACTACGTCCAGTTGCGCCGTTCGGTCGCGCTCCTTGTTCGCCCACGACATGTCGAGGACACCCACCAGCGGCGTCATTTCGGGCAACGAGCCGAGTCGCAACCCCTTTAGTTCCACAACCCTCACCGGCACATGTCGAGTACCAATACCCTGGACGCCCCCTTGGCTGTGCGTCGGAAGTTTGAGTTCATTCGCAAGGCGTTCGTCGATGCATGTAATTTCCGCACCGGTATCGACCAGAAACCGCACGGTCCGGTCGCCGAGCTTGGCACTCACGACGAGACTGTTGAGGGCCGAGCGCTGAACTACCGGCACATGAACGGAATCGGGAACGGTAAACCGACCCCGTTCCGCGGTCAGACACACGCCGGATTGCACCGCCTGACCGAGTACAACCGCGGCGCAACAGGCGAAGTTCATCAGTCACCTCCATGCGACTAAGCTTCAGCAACTCTTCACGCTCCTGCTTGCAGACACCCGGCGTACAGCGATGCGGTCAGTTCCACAACCAACCAATGCTGCGCTGGCCGGGTGTCGGGTTGTAGTAAACATCGAGGCCACCGGGAATCTGGATGACCCAGATTACGGTCGGAGGCTGTCCCGGTACGATGGGCGGTATGACCCTGATCGTGATACCGCCCGCGAGCGGGTAGTCTCGGATGGTGCTGATGGCTTCGATCATCGCCCCGCCAACCACCCCTCCAATCGGGTCGAAACCCGGTTTGGGCGGAAGGACCGGCGGCGGCACGTTCGGCGGCGCGGGTAGGGCCGGCATCCCCGGCGGGGCCGGTTGCCCGGGGCCGACGGCCGGCGGCACAACCGGCGGTTGGGCAGACGGCACCGGGATGGGCGGGGCGACCGGGATTGGCACCGGCGGAATGGCCTGCGGCACCAAGTTCCCGACTTGCGTGAACGTCGGGTTGCTGGCCACCTAGCTGACGACCCACACATCGCCCTGCGTGCCGACGGCCAGCCAGGTGCCGTTCTGGGCGGCGGTCGTCGTCCCGTCCAGCGATACCCAGTCGCCGGGCTGCAAGGTAGTGGGGCTGCCGTTGTCGGCCGGGGCTTGGGCCGGCGGGCCGGCCGGCGGTGGAGCGAGCGAGGCCGCGTCCGGCATCGCCCGCTCGTCGAGCGAGTCCAGCCGCGGGCGGAAGCGCGTGTTACTCGGACGGGGGGGGCGATTGTGCCGATCCCGCGGACTTGAGCCAGTTCATCATTTCGGTAACCTCCTGGTGTGGCCGGGAGCGTGGTCGTTGGCAACCCCGGCCATAGCGAGTTGTATAAGCTAGCCGTGACCCTGGCCCGGTGTGGGGCTTATAAAATCCGTCACAATCCGAAAAATAGTCACGCTGCTCCGTGGGCCGCCTATTCTGGTGGCTCACCGACCGGGGCCGGCCGCCGCGAGACAACCGCCCGATGCTCCGACTGACCGACCTGCGGGAAATCCTGCGCTACGTCCCGCGGTTCCAGGGGCGGGTGTTCGTCATTGCCATCGATGGGGCGGTGGTCGAGGACGACAACTTCCCGAACCTGCTCCTCGACATCGCACTGTTACGCAGTCTGAGCATCCGCGTGGCGCTGGTCCACGGGGCGGCCCGCCAGATCGAGCGCTACGCCGGGCTGCTGAACCTGACCCCGTCGGACCTGGTCGGCACGGGCGTCACCGACCGCGAAACCCTGCAGGTGGCGATCACGGCCGCCAACCGGGTGACCCACGAAATCCTCGAAGGATTGGCGGCCAACGACCTGCGCGGGGCCTGCCCGAACGCCATCACCGCCCACCCGGCCGGCATCCTCGGCGGCGTCGACCACCAGTTCACCGGCCGTGTCGAGCGGGTCGACGCGGGCCTCCTGGAGATGCTGCTCGAGAAGGACATCATCCCGGTCATCCCGCCGATCGGTATCGACGGCCTGGGGCACAGCTACCGGCTGAACTCGGACGCCGTAGCGGTGGACGTGGCCAAGACGCTCGGGGCGGTGAAACTCGTGTTCCTGAGTACCGAGGGGGGCGTCCGCGGGCCGCGGGGGGTGGTCCGGCAACTGACGGTCGAGGACGCCGAGGCGTACCTCAAAAAGAACCGCCCGGACTTGACCCCGACGACGTTCACCAAGCTGGCGAGTGCGGTCCGGGCGGGCAAGGAAGGGATCGAGCGCGTCCACATCATCGACGGCCGCGAACAGGAAGGGCTGCTCGGCGAAGTGTTCTCCAACGAGGGCATCGGCACCCTGGTCTACACCAACGAGTACCAGGCGATCCGGCCGGCCCAGAAGAAGGACGTGCGGGCCGTCTACATGCTCATCCAGCAGGGCATCCGGGCCGACGAGTTGGTCAAGCGGTCGCGGGCCGACCTGGAACGGCAGATCGGCGACTTCTACGTGTTCGCGGTCGACCGCAACCCGGTCGGCTGCGGGGCGCTGCACCACTACCCGGCCGACGACAAGGCGGAACTGGCGTCGGTGTACGTCGACCCGCGCTACGAGAACCAGGGGATCGGCGGCAAGCTGTTGAACTACGCCGAGAGCGTGGCCCGGTCCCGCGGGGTCGGGGTGCTGTTCTGCCTGTCCACCCAGGCCATTAATTACTTCATCCAGCGCGGCGGGTTCACCCTCGGCACCCCGGACGACCTGCCCCCGGCCCGGCGGGAGGCGTATGAGAAGAACGGCCGCAAGAGCCAGGTGCTGGTCAAGCGGTTGGCCGCGGCGGACGTTCAAGAACCCGGACGTTGACACGCCCCGCTCCTCGGCGTGTCCGACCGGCGGCCGGCCTAGTATGGTAGCAGAACAGACCCCGCCGCCAGGCTTCCGACGATACCCTCATGACCGCCGCACCCGACAACGACCCGTGGGCCGACTTGTACGCCGACCTCGGCGTCGATAACGCCAAGTCGGCCCCACCGGCCGCCGCCCCGGCCGACGAACCCGAACCCGCCCGGGCCGGTGGCCTCGACGCCGGCGAGGAATCGGACGACGCCGACGGCGGTGAAGGAGGCGGCGGCGAAACCGAACTGGGCGAGGACGGCCAGCCGAAGCGCCGTCGCCGGCGTCGCCGCCGCCGGGGCAAGAAGGTCGACGGGGTCGCCGGCGAGGCCGGGACTGCCGCCCCGGTCGGGGGCGACGACGAGGACGACGCCCCGGTCCAGCCGGCCCGCCCCGCGCCCATCCACCTCGAACCCCCGGCCGGGTTCGACGAGGCCGGCGACGAACTCGACGAACTCGAACCGGACGCCGACGACGCGGACGACGAGTTGGTCGAGGACGAGGAGGCCGTCAATGATGTGGAGCAGACCTCCGCCGCCGCGGCCCGGGCGATGATCGCCGACTGGAACGTGCCGGCCTGGAAGGACATCGTCGCCGGGCTGTACCGGCCGGACCGCTGAACACCCCGTAGCCCCGACCGCCGGGCGGAGCATGCACGCTATGGCCGACGCCGTCATCGACCCGGTCGAACTGGACGACCTGCCCCTGATCGTGGACTTGTACAACCGAATCTACCGGCCGGCCCGGACCGTCGAGGCGTTCCGCCGGCGGTACCTGGGCCGGTACAACGTGCTGCAACTGGTCGCCCGCCTAGACGACAAACCGGTCGGCTTCTTCACCGGCGCGGAGCAAGAACCGGCCGTGTTCTCGGCGTGGTGCTACGGCGTCCTGCCCGACGCCCGCCGCATGGGCATCGGGTCGCAGTTGCTCGCCGCCGCCCACGCCTGGGCGACCGAACACAGTTACGACACGATTCGGTTGGAGTGCCACAACCGGCAACGGCCGATGCTGCATCTGGCGGTCGATTTGGGGTACGACATCGTCGGCACCCGGTGGGACGGCGACCGGGGGGATAGCTTGGTGATATTTGAGAAGTCGCTGGGGGCCTGAGACCCACCGATGTTCATCGGTGGGCTTTCGGGGCGCTCACTTTACCGCCACGCCGCCAGGTCCAGAAAGTTCCGCAGAATCCGCGGCCCCTCGATTGTCAGGAAGCTCTCCGGGTGGAACTGTACGCCGTGCAGCGGCCAGTGCTTGTGCCGCACGCCCATGATCTCGCCCTCGGCCGTCCAGGCGCTCACCTCGAAGTCCGGGTTCGTCCACGTCTCGCGGCGGATCACTAACGAGTGATACCGGGTCGCGTCGAACGGGTCACTCAATCCGCGGAACACCCCCCGGCCGTCGTGGTGGATCGGCGACACCTTGCCGTGCATGATCCGGTCGTTCCGCACCACCTCGCCGCCGTAGGTGTGGCCGATGCACTGATGTCCCAGGCAGACGCCGAAGATCGGGACCGTCGGGGCGAACCGCTCCAGGACGGCGTTCGACACCCCGGCCTCCCTCGGCGTACACGGCCCCGGCGAGATGACGATGTGCGTCGGGGCCAGTGCGGCGATCTCGTCGACCGTGATCTTGTCGTTGCGGACGACCGTCACCGGCAGCCCGGCTTCGAGTTCGCCGAACCGCTGGACCAGGTTGTAGGTGAACGAGTCGTAGTTGTCGATCAGAAGAATCATCGGCTCACGAATGAGTATCAGCCGCGGAACGGACGGGGGCCGGCGGCCGGGGGAGTGAAGTCGAGCTGTTTGACGAACCGGCACGCCTCGGCCGCCCCGTACTCGCGGTCCATGCCGGGGTCGTGCCAGTCCACCGACAGCGGGCCGTCATAGCCGGTCTCGTTCAGGGTGCGGATGATCGACTCCCAGTCGACCCCGCCGCGGCCCGGCGAGCGGAACTGCCACCCCCGCCGGGCGTCGCCGCTCGGCCAGTAGCCGGCGAGCAGGCTCGCCCGGCCGTCGAGGTTGAGGACCGCGTCCTTGACATGCACATGATAGATGCGGTCGGCGAACCGGCGCAGGAACGCGAGCGGGTCGATCCCCTGCCAGTGCAAATGGGCCGGGTCGAACAGGATGCCGAACTCGTCCCGGCCGCCGAGTACGTCGAGGACGGCCTCGGTCGAATACAGGTCGAACGCCAACTGGCCGGGGTGGACCTCGCAGGCGAACCGGACGCCGCACTCTTGCGCCGCGTCGAGGATCGGGTGCCACTGGGCGGCGAACGCACTCAAGGCGGCCGCGATGACGCCGGGCTTGGGGGCCGGGTAGCCGGACGTGTACCCCCACACGCTCGACCCGGTGAACCCGCCGACGACGCCGACGCCCAGCTTTTCGGCCAGCTTGAACGTGGCGATCAGCTCTTCCGCGGCGCGGGCCTGCACCCCATCCGGGTGCCCGTCCCCCCACACGTAGTCCGGCACGAGTGCCTGGTGGCGGTCGTCGATGGCATCGGACACGGCCTGGCTCACCTTGTGGGCGGCCAGGACCGGGAGTTGCAAGTCGTGCCGGGAAAGGAGATCGAGCCGGGCCGGGGCGTAGCGGTCGTCGCTCAGGCCGCGTTGGACTTCGAGGTGGTCGCCCCAGCAGCAGAGTTCGAGGCCGTCGTACCCCCACTCCCCGGCCTTGGCGGCCAGGGCGTCGAGCGGCATGTCGGCCCACGGCCCGGTGAAGAGAAGAACGGGCCGGGGCATGGGCGGACCCCTTGGTGAGGGCGAACGTTGTCCGCTCTACAGCGAGTCCGTGTCCTTCTTGAACTCGTCCGCCTTCTTCAACTCGTCCGTCGGCGGCGGGAACAGCGCCGGCTCGGTCGTCGGCGTCGTCACCGGCGGGACGGGCAGGGCCGGCAGTGACACCGACGACGGCGGATCGACCGCCGGCAGGGACATCGGGGCCGGCGGGGTGTACGGCGGCGATACCGGATGCGGCGGGGCCGGCACCGACTGCGGCGGGATCACCGGCGGCGTGTAGGGCGGCGGCGACACAGGCGGTGTGTACGGTGGCGACACCGGGGCCGGCGGGACCACCGGCAGCGACGACACGCCGACGGTCGGGGCGGCCGGTGGGGTGACCGGACCGGCCGGCGGCAGGTCCGCCAGCGGTTCGTCCTCGTACACCTCGTCGAGGTCGGTCTCGTCCACCTTGCGCCGCATCAGCAGGTATATGATCGTCGCGGCCGACCAGAAGTAGCTGTAACTGAACCCGATCACGAGCAATAGGACCAGGACCAGCCAGAACGAGGCCATGGCCGCCCCGGCCCGCTCGTACCAGGTGATGTCCTTGCGGTACTGGTCGGCCAGCGGCGGGTCGATCTCGGTATACACGTACCGCTGGCGGTCGGTCACCTCGTCCTTTTTGGAAACTTCCCTCGTCGCCAGCGGGCTGCCGTCGACCAGCAGTTGCCGCCAGCCGAACGACTCCGGGGCGTCGACGAACAGGAAGTCCGGCTTGCGGTTGAACCGCTCGTTGAACGGGGCCTGCGACACGGCGAACTTGGCCAGGTACACCGTCAGCGACCCCATGAACACGACGAACAGCACGGCGAGGCTGCCGTACAGGATCGAGACGAAGTTGTACCAGAGGTAGCTCCACGGGGCCTGGAACACGTAGTTGTAGCTGCGGCTCAGGGCGTCGAACGTGTCACTCCCCTCGGCGCTGACCGTCGGGTACATGAGCGGGTAGCCGGCCAGGCCGACTACCAGGATGGCCATGACAACCCCGCCCAACAGGACCAGCGGCAGGAACGCCCCGTACAGAACGATGTCGCCTAGAATCGGGATCATGGCGACGAAGCCGTAGACGGCCATCGCAAGGATTATAAAGGCGATGATCCCGACCGGCACCAACGGCGACAAGACGTAGTTCAGGTACCGGGCCGTGACGAATCGGACGGCCTGATTCAGACCGATCCGCTCCTTGCCGCCGAGCTGGACGGCGGCGATACGGGTGATAACCCCGCCGCAGAACGCCCAGACGACGACCGTCCAGACCAGACACAGCAGCAGGTACAACCGCGTCAGGAAGCTGGCGTTCGGTTCGAGCAGCTTGACGGCCGGGAGCAGCAGCTTGGCGAACGGCTCGACCAGGACCGGGACGGTGCCGTCGATCAGGAGCTTCGTCCCCTCGGTCAGGTCGACGGCCGTCCCGCCGGCGAACCGCTGTAGTAGCAGGACCGGGTTCGGGCCGCGGTACTCCTTCCACGGCATCGTCCGCAGCCGGCCGCCGGGGCCGGCCAGGTCGTAGTTCACCTGCCACTCGGCCAGGTCGCGCTTGAGGAGCTTGTCGGCTTCGAGGTTGAAGTCCTGTTCGGTGTAGTCCGTGCCGTCGGCCTTCTTCTTGTCTTTGAACTTCTTGGCGACCTCCGCCGACTGGTACTCGACGGCCTTCGCGTCCGGCTTGGACTTCTCGAAGATCGCCGACAAGGCGTACCAACCCAGCGACATGGCCAGGACGCCGGCGGCGGCCACCAGCAGCTTGCGCGGGTCGAGGGCGACCTGGAAGCCGCGGAAGATTTCGGTCCAGTCGGCCGGCTTCCGGTACGGAACCTGGGACGGGTCTGGGAGGCCGACGGCCATGCTGGGTTCTCGCCTGGGTGGTAAGGTCGCCCCGGCGGCCGGCCGCCGGGGTAGGGTCCGATTGTAGGGCCGTGCCCGGTGGCGGCAATCGCACTTCGCTCGCCCGGAAACCAGGGCACCCCCCGGCAATCGCACCCCGCGCGGGGTACGATTGCCGGGGGGCCGTCCCCGTGGGGAACGATGGTCGCCGGGGGTCGCCCGTTAGAAGAACAGGCCGATGCCGACGTTCACCCCGTGGACGATCCGGAACACCTGGATGTCGTACACCGGGTCCGGGCTGGAGTAGTTGAACCCGACCGGGTCTTCGATCCGCTTGGTGTTGAAGTACGTGTAGGCGTTGTACCCGAGCCGCATCTGTACCCCTTCGACCGGGTACCACATCAGGTTCAGGTTGGCCGTCAGGCTCGGGACGAACCGCAACTCGTTGCGGCTCTGCTTGTTCTGAATCTCCTCGCTCTGGAGCTTGTACTTGGCCCGCTCCTTCTCCGAGTCGATGTACCCGGCGGCCGTCAGGTCCAGGGCCGCCGCGAACCCGTGGCCCAGGTACGCCTCGTGGCCGCACCCGACGTACGCCCCATACATCCGCTGGGTCAAGGTGTTGTTGTACTCGGCGGCGTCCCGTGGCCCGCCCTGGCCGCCGCCCAACGCCCCGCCCTGGCCGCTGAACACGGCCTGACCGCCGGTGACATCGTAGCTGACCGTCCGCCACTTGAACCGGTCGGTGAAGTTCGTGTACCGGCCGCCGGCCAGGCCGTAGATGCGGCTGTACTCAGTCTGGAACAGGGGCACCGTCACCCCGAGTTCACTCGACTGGTACCACTGGTCGAACCGGATGTCCATGACGCTCGCGCCGTTCCAGATGCCGTAGAAGTTGCCCCCTTCGAGGCTGTCGAAGGTGCCGTCGCCGTTGGTGTCGTCGAAGTTTGTCTTGTACCGCGGCCCGGCGTACTGCGGCGGGAAGTTGTACACCGGGGCCGTCAGGAACGTGTCCGACAGGTCGGACGACCCGCGGAAGAACGGCGGCACCAGCGTCGCCCCGGCGTGGTACGTGTTGCTGACCAGCCGGGCGTAGCTGAAGTGGATGCTCGTCCCGTCCTCCAGCTTGACCCCGGCCCCGATGTTGAACCCGGGCTGCCACGACTGCCGCGGGAAGTCCTTGGTCGACAGGGCCGGGAACCCGCTGCCGATGAGCGTCCCCGGCGTCCCGGTGATGATGCCGGTGCTGTCGAGCAGGCCCCGGACCGCGATCGTCTGGTCCCCGAGGGTCCGCGTCTGGGTCAGGAATAGCGCCTCACCGAACGTGTAGAAGCCGTGGCCGCCGGGGTTGCCGGTCGGCAGCGGGTTCGGGATTTGGGTGTACGCCGGCCGCCCGGGCACGTCGTAGGTCTGGGCCGGCTGGGCGGCGGCCGGGCCGGCCAGGGCCACGAGGGCGGTAAGAGCGGCGGTCCAGCCCCCGGTCGATCCGTAACGCATGAGCCAATTCCCCCTGAAATGCCGAAGGCGACCTAACCCCGGAGCCGGCTCCCCAACCGGACCCCGCGGCCTCGTCTGCCCGGCGGGCGTCCGACCCGACTTCGGGAGTCGTGGTCTCGCGCCGCGTCGATGCAAGTGGTCGGGGACGATAGCGTCGGCCCCCGGCCGGTCAATCCCTTCTGCCGGGGAAACGGCCCGCCCCGCGGCGGTTTTTTCGCCCCCGGCCGCCAACGCCGGCAACCCGCGGGCGTTGGGCAAGCGGCGGTCCCGCCCCGGTAACCCTGGCAACCCGTCCGGCCGTGCCGGTCCTGCCACCCGTCGGGTGCGAACCGCCTCAAGCCGGCCGGCCAGCCGGCTGATCCGGTTGACGCCGGTCGCCGGACCGCCAACAATTGACTCACGCTGCTTACCCCGCACGGCACGGCGGCCCGCGGCCTACTTTCCCGGACTCATTCCCCTGGGGCTTGTCATGCTGCGAAAACTCGTCCGCTTCCTCGCCGGGTCGGCCGCGGCGTTAGGCGTCCTGTCTCTAGTCCCGACTCTGACCGACAAGGCGTCGGCCCAGCAGCCCGGCCAGCGGGCGCGGGGGGCACCCGGAGCGTTCCAGGGCCGACTCCGCGGCCCGGGTTACCTTCCCCAAGTCGTACCCGGTGCCCTGCGGCCGACCGACCTGATCGTCCCACCCGGCTTCGGCCTCTACGGCGGGGCGGGTCAAGCCGGGGGCGGCGGGGGTCAAGGTGGTGGGCAGGGCGGTGGGCAGGGCGGGTTCGGTGGTGGGCAGGGCGGCCAGGGCGGCGGGCAGGGCGGATTCGGCGGCCAGGGCGGTGGGCAGGGC
>JAABUN010002431.1_pt1 | contig 33296 bp, 34 predicted proteins | sample 5559311 | NCBI WGS metagenome assembly JAABUN01 (sample SAMN10711877, study PRJNA513370) | rock metagenome | isolation source: Antarctica rocks | place: Antarctica: Victoria Land, Siegfried Peak sud | reverse complement strand
GCTCTCTTAGGCATGTCTTATTATACAGCATTGCGCTATCTAATTCTAGGCACAGAGACTACCTCTGCGTGGCGGGCTTATATCCCCATAGATAAATCTAGGGGGCTTACGCCCGCGTGTACTAAACGGCCGGAGTATGCCGGAGGGTACGGCGAGTGGAAAACGAGAAATATGATATACCATGACGTCCGGTCCTTGACCCGTCGCTACGGCAGTTTGAACCTTTGTGTAGTAGGGCGTACCCCATTCCAACGTGGTAGCGTCGATCTGAATATCCGGATGACTTTCGTTAAAGGCGGCGATCATCGCCTTCATCCGAACACCGTCGCCGCCGCCCAAATAGTCCCACCAGACAACTTTGGTTGGCTGGGCCTGAGCGAAGCCGATGAAGAGCAGAAAAATTCCTAGACTTAGTGCCTTTAAGCGCATAACTTCTCCTTTGTAACCTCGGTGCTTGATAGGGTCGTAGTTGCTCGAACGATGATTTGATTAGTACATGAGTCCCTCCTTTTTCTCCTCGCTTGGCTCGCTGTGAGTCGGTACCCGCTGTCCAGTCTCATACGACTTGATGGCAGTGAGTGCGAGGTGCAACGCGCGTCTGCCTGCTCGGGCATGGACGGGAGGTTCAGCGCCCGCTCTGAACGCCCCTAACACCGCGTCCAGGTGGAGGTCGAAGGTGTGGTAAAACGCGCGGTCTAAGTCATTAAAGTAACCGGCCTGCCAGACCGCTGCCGTCTCGTCGCCCGCGCGCTGAAAGCTGAACCGGCGTACCGTATCGTCTACGACGATGCGTCCCTCTGTTCCGCTGACCTCGAGGCGGTGGGTGTCAGGGTAGGCATATGAAACGTCGTAGGAACCGACCAGGCTGCCGAGCGCGCCGCTCGCAAACTTGAGGGACAAGACGAGCGTCGAGAAGCCTTTGCCGGTCTTGTCGGTCATCTCGGCCATCACCGACTGAATCGGGCCACACAAGGACTCGAGCTGATCGAAGGCGTGGCACTGTGTTTCAATCAGATTTGCGTGCGGATGGTCGCTGCTGCCTTCGCCTCCAAACCGCCACGTGGCAAAGACGAGCGTGCCCAACCTGCCTGACGCGATGGTCTCTTGGGCCAGCTGAAGCGGTTTGGCGTAGCGGTGGTTGAAGTTGATGGCGAAGAAAAGATCGCGCTCCCCGGCAGCCTCGAGGAGTTTGTCGGCTTGCGCCAGCTCGAAAACGAGCGGCTTTTCGACGAAGAGCGGATACCCGGCTTCGATAACCTGCAAGGTCAGCTCAAAATGATGCTGATTGGGGAGGCAGATACAAACCAGATCGGGACGCTGCTCACTCAACATCGTCTCAACCGACGTGTAAGGGCGTGTGCCGTACTCGGCGGCGCGTAAGGCAGTTCGGTTTTTATCACGACCGACGACCGCGCAGAAGTCAACGTCGGGCCGAGCAGAGAGGATGCGGGCGTGCTGCTGCGCCCAGCCACCTGTACCGATCAGCGCAAGCTTGAGCTTGGTAGGGGTCATTGTTCGATGATTACCTTTCCGGTTTCTCCCCCGAAGAACAGCTCGAAGGCTCTTTGAATTTCGTCGACGCCAAAGCGGTGCGTGATAATTTGATCTAGGTAGCCCTGGTTTGCTTGGAGCAGTTTTACGTTTTCCTCGAGTTCACGGAAGGCGAAGTACTCGCTGCTGATCAGCGTCAGCTCCCGAGATACGAAATCCCGGTAAAGGTCTTTAATGTGGACGCCTCCGCCGTGGGCAACGCTGACGAGTACGCCTCGGTGTGCTAGAAGCTGGAGACACTCGTCACGTACTGCTGCTTGACCGGCGCAGTCGATAGCAACGTCGGGCGCAGTGATACCGTGGTACCTTAAGCCTTCTGCAAGCGTCATCTCAGTCGCTAGAACCGGTAGACCGCCCAGACGCTCAGCTAGCTCGAGCCGGTAGGGAACAACGTCGGAGATAACGACAGGCATGTCTTCGCCTAATAGAAGCTTGGTCATCGCCAGCACCCCGAGGCCAATCGGCCCTGCTCCAGGGATAAGCAGCGACGTTATATCGGCGTGAACCAGTTGTGCACGTTTAACCGCGTGACCGCCCGTTCCCATAACGTCGAGCAGCATGGTCGCTTCGACCAAGGGAAAATCGGCGCCGACAGGGAAAAAGATGTTCTCGTTAATAAGTTCGTAAACGCCGTAACCACCGTCCCGGTTAAAACCCATGTCGCCACGTTTATCCAGGCACTGGTTGGTGAAGCCTTGGCGACACGAACGGCACGCACCGCAGAAATCCATGAGAAAGACGACACCGGGTGTACCGATTGGCGTTCTTGTCCCTGTGCCCACCGCAACCACGACACCAGCCGCTTCATGGCCTGGCGTGACTTTACTGCCCTCGACAAACTGAGAGCGCTCCGAGCCACATAAAGCGTTGACTTTGACCTCGATAAGAAGTTGACCCGGACCCGGTTGCAGTACAGGTTTAGCGACAGTGCCAATCTGCCGCTCACCCATAAAATGCGGTACGGTTGCTTGTGGCGGAATAGTAGACATCCACTTCCTCCTGAGTATCTTTTTCGGTATGGCTTTAAGCTTTAATCGCTATAGTACCCACGTTAAGTGCTAGAAAGCAATGAGATGCAACACACCAAAACTGAGTTTTTTTGTCAAAGTGGGTATTTTGTTCGATGCTTCACCAGAAGGTCAAACTCGGCAGTGCTGCGTTCAAAACCTGACCATGTGTAGCCGCCGCCACTGCGTCGGCGTTTGGCCTACCGTGCGCTTAAACTGCACCATCATGTATTCGGGATGTTCGAAACCTGCGGCTTCGGCAATACGATCTAGCGGCCAGTCCGTGTCTATGAGCAGCTGCTTGACCTTTTTTAGGCGGACGCGCCTGATTTCTTCTTGGGGCGAGTGACCCAAAAAATGACGAAAGTTGCGCTCGAGGGTGGAACGCGAAACCGAAACGTGAGCAATAACATCTGCGACCGAAATCCCTTCATAGGCATACTCGCGGATATACCGAAGGGTCGATACAACAGCAGGGTCATCAATGGCTAGAACGTCAGACGACTGTCTAACAACTACCTCTTTTGGGGCGATGCGGAGAGAGCTATTAAGCGGTGGATCCCCGTTCATCAATCGGCTGAGAAGGGCAGCCGCCTCGAAACCAATCTGCTCAGCGCTAGGTAAGACACTAGAGAGAGGTGGATCGCAAAGCTCACAAAAAATTTCGGAGTTGTCGACCCCAATTACTGCAACTTCTTCCGGCACTGCGATATCAAGCATTCGGCACGCATCTAGAACATGATGCCCACGCACATCGTTACAGGCAACAACTCCTAAAGGACGCGGTAGCCCCTGAAGCCATGTGGAGATACGATCCCGCTCATCTTGCCATCGGTGCTCTCGAAGTCCGCTCCAAGGCGAATTAAAAACGCCGCATAAATTACCGTGGCTGCGGACCGCGTCCTTTATACCTGTCATACGATCAAAAGACCACGTTTCGCCACTGAACCCGCAATAAGCGATATGCCGAAAACCGCGCTCGAGTAGATGTTCTGCGGCTATTCTCCCAATGGCTGGCATATCGGAGCCGATATGTGGGAAGCCTAGGCCGCTGTATCGATCGTTGAGATCGACTACTGCCAAGCGCCGCTTATGCAACGCTTCAGCAATAGCCGGGGTGGTGGAACGGCAGATAACCCCATCGCCGTCCCAGTCCAGTAACCATCCAGGTGGTGCCGCCAACAGCTCTCGCTCCTCCAGAAAGATCGACCACGCGCCATAGGCACGCAAATAACGTGCCACGCCACGTAGGATTTGGCGTCCGTAAACTACTGAAGTCTCGACGATTAAGGCAACATTTGGCCGCGTTTCCATAACCCCTTTCGTTTGCGAATATGTGTAGAATGGTTGGTATGCATTTTGTGCTGCCCCAGCTTACTACGGGGACGAAAGATGAAGACAAGAAGCCAAAGGTATTTTAGCAGGCTTATCATCTGTAGCGAGAATAGCCGTTCTCAAATAAGATAAGCCTCTGGTGAAGAAGCTAACGGGTGCATAGCTGTGTTTTTTGGTTTTCAGGGATCTTTGCTCGTAAACCCACTCACCTATGAGATGCACCCAGGCAGAGGCGATAGCAAGCATAACAATCAAGTTGTCGAGTCTATCAGGGGTGGTTAAAGCCTTATACACACCTGCCGTTCCTTTTCCAGCGTTGTCTTGCGTCGCTCGCCTAACGTTTGAAAGCGTGTTGGCACAGCTCCGCAGCATGAGCTTTTGAAGGTTCCCTGTCCTTGCGGTCATCCCCTTCTTGAGAAGCCCTAAAGATTCGCTCCCGCAGATTGCGAACACGCCGGTTGACCTGCCGCCAATTCACGGCTTGCCAGTCGGTCGGTTTCTCGGTTCCGTTTGCAGAATCTAAAGCTCGCATCTAACTTACACCTCGAGTAACAATCTTTGGAGTCGTCTTTAGAAGGTTCACCAGACCCACGTCAGCACCCTTTCGAGTTAGGTATTTCCACCCTAAAGTGGCCCTATCCAGCAGGTTATCGATTTCCTTCGCCTTGCGGCGGCTGGCCTTCGCTTTCTGGGGCTTCTTCGGCCCGCTGGGGAGTTGGGCCTTCCTTACGGTTGGCTTACCTGTTACCAGAACCTCAACGGGGTTTCCATGTTCCGCTTGTGTGAGATGCGACCGGGTTGGGTGCTCCCTGTACTCCGAGGTCATAAGATGTCCTTCACGAAGCAGAATTCTGTTGCTTGTGCTTATAGACCCAACAATACTGACCTAAACTTGGAGCAAAACCAGCAGCGGTATGCACAGCCTTAACAGTCTTCTAAAAAGTTCTAAACCCCCATTTTCCAGACGAGGGTTATGCTTTAAGCTAGAGCACGGACAGGGACAAGGAGTTCCAGAAAGCTAGTTGATAAGCGCCGGATTAACCTCTCGAGGTTTCTCCTGATGTACGAAGTGACCCATATCTAGCATCGCAGTTCGTGGTTCTACCGCTGTACACGCTCCATTGCGGGCGTGCCCTGACGCAAGAAAAAAGTAGTCGGGTCATGAATTACTAGGGTGGGTGCTTATATCTTGGGCAGCGTCTCGTCTGCTTGCATCCCCCTGGCATACGCACTCACTTCGTGCTGGGCCGGGTTGGTCACAAGTTCTTGAGCGAAGGCGTTGGAAGGGGGCGCACTTAACAAATGGTGAGCTTATGGTCATGTTGGGATGCAGGGCGACGATGAGGAGTCTGCCTCTGAGGCGCACAGAGATCTGACTGGACATGAGAAGACTTTCCTTAAGAAAGATGTTTTTTTCTAGTAGCATTTCCATTAGAGATTGGCACAGGCATCATCTCAGAATGTTACGTGCTAGTCAGCAAAATCCACGTTGAGAGTGTTGCCGACCAGATGACGCCTGCTATTGGTCTCAAAAAGTTGACCTAGAAACCGCCGTGCGGTACAACGTAGGTTGATTCGATAGATGACCGGCGCGTTGGTCGCAGCTACGTGCAAGCGCGCAGGAAAGGAACCCGATGAACGCGTATCCAAGGCCGCAGCTGGTGCGGCAAACATGGCAGAGTCTGGACGGTTCGTGGCAGTTTTCGTTTTCTGAAGGCGAAAACCTCGGCAAAGTCTCTTGGACGCACGAAATCACCGTGCCGTTTCCCCCGGAGTCCAAAGCTTCGGGCGTTCACGATGAAGGCTTCCACCCCTGCGTCTGGTATCGCCGGACGTTTACCGTCCCGTCCGACTGGGGCGGGCAGCGGGTACGGCTGCACTTCGGCGCGGTCGATTACCGGGCGCAGGTGTGGGTCAACGGGCAGCTGGTCGTGACGCACGAAGGGGGGCACACACCTTTTTGGGCTGACGTGACACACGCGCTTTCGGGCGGGGACGAAGAGGTTGTCGTCCGCGCCGAAGATGACCCGGCTGACCTCGGTAAACCACGGGGCAAACAGGACTGGCTCAGAGAACCGCACGCTATCTGGTATCCGCGCACGACCGGGATTTGGCAGACGGTCTGGCTCGAGCCCGTCCCCGAAACCCACCTCAGCGACCTGCGGCTGACGCCCGACGCCGAATCGTTCGGGATTGAACTTGAAGCGCAGATTGGGGGTGACGCGGCAGACGTAAGCTTCGAGGTCACGCTGCGTTTAGGTGACGAAGTACTCGTACAGGACACTTTCGGCGTCTCCAGCGGGCACGTCAAACGCACCTTGCACCTCGAAGACCCCGGTATCGACGACGCCCGCAGACGCTTTCTCTGGAGCCCCGAACATCCGACACTCCTAGACCTCGAGCTAAACCTCAAACGCCAAAATGAAGTGCTGGATAACGTGACGAGCTACACCGCGATGCGGTCGGTCGGTACGCGTGGCAGCAGTTTTTATCTGAACGAACGCCCGTATTTTTTGCGGCTGGCGCTCGATCAGGGCTATTGGGACGACTCTTTGCTGGCTGCGCCAAATGACGAGGCTCTGCGTAAAGATGTCGAACTTGCCAAAGCGATGGGCTTTAACGGGGTGCGCAAACACCAGAAGCTCGAGAATCCGCGCTACCTCTACTGGGCTGACCGTTTGGGGCTGATGGTCTGGACGGAATTGCCGAGCGCCTACGCCTTTACGCCCGAAGCTGTCCAGCGGCTGACGAAAGAGTGGTTGGAAGCTCTGAAGCGCGATTACAACCATCCGTGCGTGGTGGCGTGGGTCGCCTTTAACGAGTCGTGGGGGGTGCCGGATTTGCCCCTTTCGGCGGCGCAACGAAACCTCGTCAGCACCCTTTACCATCTCGCCAAAGCCTTTGATGACAGCCGTCCGGTCGTCGGGAACGACGGTTGGGAACACGTCGTCTCCGACCTCTTTACCATTCACGACTACAGCAGCGACCCCGAAGAGCTGCGGGCGCGTTACGGCGCAGTTAATGCGTGGGACTGGAGCTTTCGTCCGGCAGGCAGAGATTTGCTGCTGGACGGCGTAGACCTGAGCGACGCGCCGGTCATCTTGTCCGAGTTCGGCGGCGTGCGCTACGCCCGTGACGGTGAAGGTTGGGGCTACGACCAGGTGGAGAGTTCCGAAGCACTTTTGGAGAAATACCGGGCGCTGATTGAGGCGGCCTCGAGCCCCGGTCTCGCCGGGTTTTGCTACACGCAGTTCGCCGACACCTTCCAGGAGCAAAACGGCCTTTTGTTCAGTGACCGCACCCCCAAGGTTGCGTTAGAAGACCTTCGTGAAGCGACCGCACAGCGAAAGTGGGGCTAAACCAGCGGACAGTTTGCTTAACATTACTGCAGCCGCAGATAGTAGCCTCTTCTTTTGAAGTGAGCGACTTTAGCTCTAGCCTAGTGCCGTCTGCGCCATTAAGACCAGGCGAGAATTTGCGGTGGGTCTAGGGGTTAGTACCAGATAAGCCGAGCGAGTAGGCGGCGGACTTCCTGAACGCTTAAACTTACGAGTTGAGGGTCGCCCCTTTTTTAAGCTCTTTAGCGCGTAAAGCAGCTAAGAAAGCGTGATGTGCCGGTACCAGTCAAGCCAGGAACGGGTTTCGTATTCGTTCAAACCCGCTTCTTGCTTAAGTGCTTCGAAGCCTGTTTCTATCGTCCAGCGCGTACCTGCTACTTTTATGATGTGTTCGAGCGAGGTAGCTGCGGGCGCAAAGACGAGATAGTAGTCAAGTTCGTCAGGGTCGTTGAGATTGCGTCTAGCCAAGAGCCACTTATCAAAGCCCATCTTTTGGAGCGGCGACTGCACGTCAGGGGCGTGTTGCCCCAAGTTCCAGAGCCGTATCCAGGCCCGGTAACAGGGCCACTAGGCCACCCTAGCGGGGTTATGAAACGTCGCTCACCCTTGCTGCCCTGTCCAGCTGAGAGCTGCTGCCACGCTTTAGTAGGGAGTTCGCTAAACAACTCTCTTACCTTGGCTTGCCGTAAACCTTCTTGCCCAAAGAAGCGTAACAGGAAGGCTGACGATACCGCGAGCACGTAAGCTTGTTGCCGCTGCTCTAGCGTGCGCCTGAGCTTTGAGGAGGAGTAAAGGCAATCCCCGGCGACCCACGCCGCTTCAATACCGGCCTCTAACGCACGCTCCAACATCAACAAAGCAAGCTGGGGCTTAGTCAGAAACACCTTATCTTTGGGCACCCCCGCAGCCTCACGCCGCACAGGGTCAGCTGCCCACTCCTCAGGTAAAAACAGCTCACGGTCTATAAAGGCTGTACCTAGCGCTGTGCTGTAAGCCAAAAACACGCCGACCTGGCAATTTTCAATTCACCTAGGTCAAGGCCACTAGGCCAAGCGCTTAGAGCGCTAACCTGAACCGTGCTACAGTATTGACGCTTCACCCCAACCGAGTGTTTGCCCTTTTTGATAAAGCTCGTTTCGTCTACGACCAGCACAGCCGCTTCTGAGCCTAGCTGCTCTTGGGCGTAGCGGCGCAGCTCATCTCTTACCCCTTCAGCATCCCACTGCGACCTATGAAGTAAACGCTGCATCCCATCAGGTGTCGCTTCACCCGCCTGCTCTGCAAGTTGCCCGCCGTTCTTACGCTTCACTGGACTCAAAAGTCCTCGCACGTAGCTCAGCGCTCGTCGTCTTGGTTCTGTTCGCCTAAAGTAAGGCGCGAGGCAGGCGTGCAAGTCTTGTAGCTCTTCGGCCCAGTCCTCAACCTGCGTTGTCGGGAAGATTTCCACCCCCTCAGTTTAAACGGTTAAGTGCGGTTGTAGTAATAGGAAGGCAAGGGAAAACTGCACCCGCGACGCTGCTGCGAACGTCTTTTTCCCTGCCTGCCCTCAGCTGAGGGCAGGCAGGGTTGGCAGGAAGGGGCAGGGTGTCTTTCACCGGTCATGGTTAGGGGTTTAAGCTGGGGGCGAGACGCGCGACTCTTCGTCATATGGCCGTATTGTGCCTATCTCTTCAAGTTTACGGGTAGAACCAGGATCAAGGGCAGACCAAATCTTGCGCGGCAATAATTTCGTCCATGAGCTGGTCTAGTTCTGTGTCGACAACTTGGCGGGCCGGGTCAGCGTCATACCAGGCCATCACTTCCTCAACGCCACGGGCGAAAGGGATTGTAGCTTGGCAGCCGGGTACGGCTTGCTTGATCTTGGTGTTGTCGAAGCTCACACTGTGCGCCTTATCGCCCAACAGCCCCGCGCCCCAGCCTGCGTCGTAAGCGGCAATTACCTCTGAAGGGACATGAACAATCTGTACCGCTGTGCCTGCAGCCCGCGCCACCATCTCGAAGATCTGGTTCCAGGTCAACAGTTCATCTGTAGTGATGTGAAAGGCATTGCCGACAGCTTGGGGGTTACCCAGGAGACCGACAAACCCTTTGGCGAAGTCGCGGTGGTGCGTTAGCACCCAGAGCGAGGTGCCGTCCCCGTGAACGATGACCTTTTTGCCCTGCCGCATACGGTTGACAACCGTATAACCCCCGTCCATTGGCAGTAAGGTCTGATCGTAGGTGTGCGATGGTCGAACGATGGTCATGGGAAAGCCCTCGTCGCGGTACGCCCGCTCCAGCCGTTCTTCGCAGGCGATCTTGTCCCGCGAGTACTGCCAAAAGGGATTAGACAGCGGCGTAGATTCGACGATAGGCATACTCAGCGGCGGGGTCTGATACGCCGAGGCCGAGCTGATAAAGATGTACTGCCGGGTTCGGTCTCTGAACATTTCCAGGTCGGTCTCGATGTGTTCGGGGGTAAAAGCAATCCAGTTCACCACCACATCGAAGGTTATATTCCCTAGTGCTTTGGTAACAGACGCCTTGTCGCGGACGTCGCCTGACAAAACGTGAGCACCTTCGGGTACAGGTCTTGATGTCTGGCTTCGGTTTAGCAGGTACAACTCAATGCCCCGTTTGACGCTTAGCTCCGAGCAAGCTGAACTGATGATGCCGGTACCCCCGATAAATAGGACTCTCATGGCTGGAGGGCTTGATCCTCAGAGTTATTCGGGTCAGCTGTTGCGAGCAGGTTGAATGAGCAAGATGTCATCGTAAGCCTTCCTTTTATCGGTAAGGATGGGGACCAAAGGCCGCTTCGTAAAAAGGTGAAACCATCTGTCCAGGGGCGATGAGGTCATCTATCTTTGCTCTATCCTCATCCGTGATGTTTACGTCTAAAGCCTTCAGGTTATCCTCGAGTTGATCCATCGTCCGTGGTCCGATAATGGGGCTGGTGACACCGGGTTGCTGCATGCACCAAGCCAGAGCGAACTGCGACATCGTGCAGCCTTTAGCGGAGACGAGCGGCTCCAAGCCCTCGGTCACGTCAAAAGCTGCCTCGGTAAGGCGCTTCTGCTGTGGTGAGCCCTCTTTAACGTCGCCGTAACGGCTACCCTCGGGCGGCGGCGTGTTGCGGCTGTATTTGCCGGTGAGCAGCCCACCAGCCAGCGGACTCCAAGGGATAGTAGCAAAACCGTAAGTCTCCGCCATTGGCAAAAGTTCCCGTTCGATGCGGCGGTCAAGCAGGTTGTAGGGAGGCTGTTCGCATACGAAGCGGTTCAAGCCCAACTCTTTGGCGACCCATAACGCCTCGACAAGTTGCCAAGCTGCGTAGGTACTGGTGCCGACGTAGCGCACATAGCCCTTGCGGATAAGGTCGTCCAATGCTTGCAAGGTCTCGTCGATGGGAATATCAGGCTGCGGTCTATGAATTTGGTAGAGGTCAAGATAGTCTGTCTTCAGGCGTTTTAAGCTCGCTTCACATTGCTCGATGATGTGGCGACGGCTGTTGCCCTGAGCGTTCGGGTCTTTGTCGTCCATCACGCCGTGTACTTTGGTTGCGAGTACGACCTTATCGCGCAGACCGTTACGCTTAAGCGCCTCCCCAGTCACCTCTTCGCTCCGGCCCCGACTGTATACGTTTGCCGTATCGATGAAGTTGATCCCGGCGTCTAAAGCGCGGTCGACGATCCTATAGGCGTCGTCGGGTTCGGTCTTGGCCCCGAAAGTCATGCAACCCAAGCAGAGTGGGCTGACTTTCACGCCGGTACGTCCGAGTGAGCGGTAGTCCATGATTGCCTCCTTGAGTGAGTTTACGCCTGTCGCCCTCGATCACAAAGTGTTACCTGGTCTTGTTCCATCTCCCTGGCTTTTGGTCAGCGACTCGAGTAAGCTCACATCCTGGGAGCGATGGGGGCTGTTGGAGATGCCTTGGATAACGCCGTAGCTGAGAGCTTTTTTGCCTCTTTGCAAGTCCAAAGTATTGCGAGCTTGGCCCAGACGGTTCCCTGAGCCCTGAGGCTTTTCCGGATGCCCAGTTAGGGATACTGAGCGCCTTGCGCCTCGAGGTAAACGCTGTAGAGCGAGCGACTGGCGGTTATGAAGATGCGGTTTTTCTTGACGCCGCCGAAGCAGAAATTCGCGCACGTTTCCGGCAGGTGAATCTGCCCCAATAACGCTCCGTCCGGGCTGTAACAATGCACGCCGTCGAAACCGGCTCCGCCGCCGCCCGCTGAAGCCCACAGATTGCCGCCCTGGTCGGTGCGGATACCGTCAGAACCGCCGGGGCCGTCCATTAAAACGAATACCCGCCCGTTTGTCGGCGTCTTACCGTCCATCTCAAATACCCGAATCTGGTCAATATCAACCACATATAGCTGCGACTCGTCGGGAGAAAAACAGAGGCCGTTCGGTCTGTTCATTTCAGTGATCATAGGTGCGCCCGCGCCGGTATCCGGATCGATACGGAAGACGTAGCGAGGCAGCTCTTTGACCGCCTTGTTGCCTTCGTAGTTGCCCTCAATGCCCCAACCAGGGTCGGTAAACCACACCGACCCGTCGGAATGCACCACCACGTCGTTAGGGGCGTTGAGCGGTTTTCCTTCGTAACTATCCATCAAGACGGTGATCGCGCCGCTGTATTCGGTGCGGGTGACGCGCCGGGTCAGATGCTCGCACGTCACAAGTCGGCCCTGCAAGTCTCTGGTATTGCCGTTGCTGTTGTTTGACGGGTGGCGAAATAGTGTGACGTCGCCCGTAACCTCGCGCCAGCAGAGCATTCGGTTGTTCGGGATGTCGGAAAAGAGTAGATAGCGGCCGTCGCCAAACCACACTGGCCCCTCGAGCCAGCGGCCACCCGTCCACAACCGTTCGACGATATCGAAAGTCACGACCAAAGCGCGGAAACGCTCGTCAATTATCTCGATAGCCGGGTCTGGATACCGCACAACCTTACGGTCGTTTCCCCAGGCGCTGAGGGCGGGTCTACGGCTACTATTCGTCGGGTTTTTCTCCACCAGCCTAACCCCGGCCTATAAAGGGCATCTTGGTCGCCATCACGGTCATCGTTGCGACGTTGGTGCCGAGCGGCAGGTTGGCCATATAGAGAACTGCCCTGCTGACTTCAGCAACGTCCATGAGCGGTTCGGGGCGCACGCTGCCGTCGGCCTGAACCGCACCGGATGCTGCGCCACTGCCCATCTCGGTGGCTGCGTTGCCGATGTCGATTTGCCCGCAGGCGATATCGAACGCGCGCCCGTCGAGCGCGGTCGCTTTGGTCAGGCCGGTGAGCGCGTGTTTGGTCGCGGTGTAGGCGACCGAATGAGGCCGCGGTGCGTGCGCCGAAATCGAGCCGTTGTTGATGATGCGGCCACCTTGGGGCTGTTGCTGCCGCATCACCCGAAACGCCTCGCGGGTACAGAGAAACGCGCCGGTTAGATTAACCGCGACGACCTTGTTCCAAGCCGTAAGCGCGAGTTCGTCCATCTCAACGGCTGGAGCCCCGGTTCCGGCGTTATTAAATAACAAGTCCACGCGACCGTAACGCTGCACCGTGGTTTCAAACAAGTTTTTGACACTAGCCTCATCGGTTACGTCTGCTTGAACTGTGTCGAGTACGCCGGTCAGCTTTGCGCCGTCAGCTGCAACGGTCTCGAGTGTCTCCCTATGCCTGCCAGCGACCACGACCGCCCACCCGTCTCCAGCAAGGGCGTGTGCGGCGGCAGCGCCGATACCGCGACCGCCGCCAGTGACGATAGCAATTTGCTGGGTTGGGGATTGCATTAGCTCTCCTTAAGGTATCAATAAAATCATTAGCTTAAAATAACACCCCCGAACACCGAGCGGGTTCAACTTACAAACAGCTGACGTCTTTGTGGATGTCATTTTTAGGGTTGAGCTTATGCTTGAGTTGAGCGCAAAGACGGTATAGCTTTAGCTTGTGTCGCAAGAAAAGTTTTACTCTAGCCGCTTCAAAGGAGTCCGCGAACAGGGTTCTCGAAGGGACGGTACCTTGGTGAACGACACCAGCACAGCTGAACAGCACGTCCAGCCGCAGGCTGCCGATGAGGTTGAAAACAGCCGCTCTGTTGGTGAAATCGAGTTTCTCAACGTGGCATGTCAGATCAGAGTGTGACTTGGGATTGACGTCGGTCGCCCTGATTTCAACTCCCGCTTTCACGAATAGCTCGACCATGGCGCGATCGATGCCCTGACCGGCGGCGCTGACGAGCGTGAGATTTCCTTTTAACCGGGGCAAGCTGTCTCCTCTCAGCTTCTGAAGTGAGGGCTCGACGGCTTCATGCTTACTTACTGGGATAGCGGTACCGTTCGAGCGACTCGGGTTTTATGGTAATGCAATAGTCCGGCTCAGTTGGGGAACATAACGACCCAAGTTGATAACGACCGGGTTCAGAAAGTGTTCGTGCAGGTGGTCGACGTACTCGAGTATCGAGTAACCGGTTTTCAAGCGAAGCCGAAACGCAGATGTAGTCGAAGAGGGCTAGGTGCTGCACCCTCAGGACTTCATCGCTCTCACCTTCCCTTGACCACTCGAAGTAATTTCTGGAGCAATCCCCAGACTAAAAACTCTAGACAGACGTCTGTTCTCAGCTTTTATCGTGTATCTAAAGCATCTCAACAACTGTGTAGACACCAAGATTTCTTACCGTTACCAAGTCTCGATCCACCTCAATTTCCGTATGGGTATCAGGAAAGGTGTGAACCTGTACGCTGCCTGGCCGCCAAGAGAGACGAAACTTCACTTCCGGAATCACTTCTATTTGTCGCGTTGTGCCATTGAACCAATAGTTCACAAGATGTAAAGCATACCCGTTCACTGTCTTATGAAGTCCAATGCCGATATCCTTGTTATATTTACCATCTACGATATTAACGGGCTGTCCACCCTCTATCACCCAAGAAAGGAACGCCTCTGGCTTGTCAAAATGGCTTCTTAAGTTCTTAAGGCGTGCGTGTGTGCGTCCAAGTGTAATGGCTTTGCCCCCTACGTTCAGCCAATGGTCAATTAAGCTGATTTCTGCCTCGGGAAGACAGAAAGCATCTGGCAGAAGCAGCTTTTTATACCCACTTAAACGTTCTTCGGTTAGCGGCTCGTCATCACTGACATGAAGTACATCGTAAAGAACATGATGGTCGCAGAGCGATTGTGTAAGGTCGTGAAACGTTCTAAAGCCCGCCGTATCTCGCCTTTCCAAATAACCACCCTGGAACATTTCAATATCTAGCGCGCTGCGGGTATCATAGAGAACAGCAATCTCGGCAACGGGATTAGGCACAAACAGCGGCTCATGCGCTTTGAGCCACGCCCCCATCTTTCGCTCAATCTCCATATCGGGATAAAAGGAATCTTTAACCCAGTTGATGAGCCAGGCACCATACGGGATAGCAATATTAAACCCCTGCGACAACGGTTCCAACATAAACAGGATATAAGTATCTAGCTTGCCGCTCTTCAAGTCCTCGACAATGCGGAGAATGTGTTCGCTGGGATCTTCGATGAACGACCCCTGCCTGTTCCCAAAAAATGCTCGTCCAAAACGATAAAAACCATCCTGGCGCAGATCAGTGCCACTTCGCTCGCCAATAATTAGGTCACAATATTTGCGTAAGGCAGCAGTGTGCGGAAGGCAATTAAAAAGATTCGCTGCTACAGGGACTTCTTGCCCACGTACTTTAGTTGAATACTCTTTTGCGTAGCGGAGAATATTTGCGAGACTTACCTCCATTTGCTGGAGGTTAAATTTTACAAACTCTCGATAAAGGGGTATCCGACTTTGGTCAACTGTTTGGCTGCCCAACAAGTCGTGATCGGTATAGCCACGTTCTGTTAAGAACGTTCGGTAATCAAAGACGCTGAGGTCAAGCTCTGCTGTTCGTGTGCTGGGATTTGCTTGAAGATAGGCGTGAAAACCTTTCATGCAGTCCTTGCAGAAGCAGCCTGCATTGCGTAGGCCGTGAAGATGCATATCGATCTCGTCGATCATAATGCCACCGGCATGAGCGTCAATCATCATCTCGACTTGTTTCTTCAGATAATCTGCAAAAGCCGGGTTGCTGCCGCAGGGTGTGTAACAAGCGTGATCGTGGTTGGGAACAAGCAGCCAAGCGCTTTGCACATCGTTCCCCTCGAGCGTTCTAATCTTAAATTCCTCTAGAAAATCCCTCACTAATTCGCCATCAGAATTACGTAGGCCTTCAGGAAAATACTGGCGGATAGAGGGGAATAATTTTGGATAGCGGTCGGTAGACAGCTCTCTCATGCCAAGCCACCCAGGTTTCCCAATCCCTTTTAACTTGTTGAGTGCCAAGATTTCGGTCTCATCATCGTTGAACTCGGCGGGGAACTCCCACATCTGAGCTGTCCAAACGACTGCGAAGGCGGTAATGTCCCGTTTAGCACATTCTTCACAGAATTCCTTGTCGTTGAGATAACCATAAAATCGGAGACGTGGCGGAATCGGCTCGTTCGCTTCTTTATCTAGGTATTGCAACCCGATAGCTGCGCTTCCCAAGCAGGACCAGAGCAGCACGTTACCCCCGACATCGACGATATCCTGTACTTGCTGGAGTCGCTTCATCGGCATACTCGGGTGATAATTCCAGTCTTCAGGAAACCAACACATATAGTGCATTCCGCGGATCATATCTATCTCCTAAGGGTTCTTAGACTAGCGGTAAAGGTCAATTTTGCTACTTGAGCGCACCTGCTGTTAGTCCACGTTGGATGCGGCGGCGGAAAATCAGATAGAAAATAATCGGTGGCCACGTTGCGAGCGACAGGGCAGCCATCTGCTGGCCCCATAAGCTGGTGTATCGGTCCCGAAATGCAAACAACCCAAGCGGTATAGTTCTAACGCTCAACTCCTGAGTGTAAAGCAGTGGCCATAAGAAATCGTTCCATACAAAAATGAAATAGAAAATCCCCATCGTGACAACGGCTGGCATGCCCAGAGGAACCATAATACGAGTGAAAATCTGCCATTCATTGGCACCATCAACCCGTGCTGCCTCGGGCAACTCAATTGGAATACTGAGAAAGTAAGCACGAATGAATACGATAGCAATCGAACTCCAGCTGAAGTAGGTAATGATGAGTGATAAAGGATTATTGAGAAACTTTATCGGTAGGTGCAGTGCGGATGCGGAATTATCGAGCAAGGACATTAGCTTGAAACCGGGAATTAACAAAGCCTGTGTTGGTACCGCGATGCCAATTAAAAAGAAGATGAAAAGGGGTGTAGTCCATCTAAATTTGTAACGGGCCAACGCATAACCCGCAGCAGTTGACATAGCCAAGATACCAAAGACGGAAACAAGCGTTACGAACAAACTGTTTGCGTACAACCGGGCAAAATTTCCAATCTCCCATGCAGATTGAATGTTAGAAAAATCTAGACCCGACGGTAGACCAAATGGATCCCGCATTACTTCGGCGTTTGATTTAAACGCTGTGTATGACATCCAGACAAGTGGATAAAGAATGCTGATAGCAAGAACGACCATTAGCAGATAAGCAAGTACTCGTACCCAAATGTTTAATTCTTTAAATACCATCTCTGCCTCCGTCCTTAAGAACGCCGAAACCGGCGTACTAGCCATAACTGCAGTAACGAAATGCCCATAATCAAGAGCATTACCACGAGTGATATGGCGGTGGCATAGCCCTGCCGGGTTCTGCCACCGCCGAGACCAAGGTTGTAAACGTAGGTGATGACTGTTTCGGATGTGTGGTACGGCCCCCCGCGCGTCATCACATACACAAGATCGAATACACGCATTGCGGAAATCGTTGAAAGCACTGCAACGATAATGAGTACGTCTGTGATCAAGGGCAAGGTTACACGCGTTGTCAATATCCAAGGGGATGCCCCGTCCAGTCGCGCCGCTTCTAACAGTTCACGTGGCACCGATTGCAAACCGGCAGTTATCAAAAACATCGAGAACCCGAAATGTTGCCATATATGAACACCAATCACCACGAAGAGATTTACAGTGGGCGTTCCCAGCCAACCAAAAGCTGGGCTCGGCACCCCAATCGATTTCAGAAAGAGGTCGAGAATGCCAATGGTTGGATCTAGAATGAAGCCAAAAAGTAAACCGATTACTGTTAGAGATAGCACGGAAGGTACGAAGAAGATGCCCCGGAACAATTCTGCAAACCGCAGGTTTGAATCGAGGAGAACCGCAGTTAAGAGCGCTAATGCAAACTCAATAGTAAGGACAAAAATGACGAACAGAAAGGTGTTCCCTAGAGCTGTCCAGAAGAATTGGTCATTGACCATCTGGGCAAAGTTATCCAGCCCATTGAATTTAATTGTTGCAAAGTTTAAGCCACTCCATTCTGTAAAGCTGATGATGATGGTACTCAGCATCGGCACAATCAGAAATACTGTATAAAAGAACAGTGCTGGCGCAATAAGAACTAACGCAAAACCTCTATAGCGCCGATCAGCAGCTGGAGTGAGGCTTTTTTTAGGTGATGGTGCCACAGCACTTTCATCCACTATGTTCTTAGGGGGTGCTTTTTGCATCAAGACGTCCCTCTTAGCTAGATCCGGTTAAATGGTCGTGGGTGTCGACACCCACGACCATTCTGATTATTCAGGATGGGTTGCTTGCCACTCACTAACGAGCATTTCAGCGTTTTCAGCCGCTTGCTGCGGCGTCAGCGCGCCGATCCACAATCCTTGAGAGGCTTGCCACAGCGCTTCTACGCTTAGATCGCCGTCCAGTAAGCTGTCGATAAACATTGTCGAATGGTCTGCATTGTTAAAGAACGCGAGGAAGTCGTTAACCTGTGGCAAAGCATTATCCAACGATGTGATCGTCTTCATCGCTGGGAGGTGTCCTGGCAGGTTCTCTGACCAAATTCGGTGCGGTGTCTCCGAGCTCAACCACCACTCGAGAAATGCCAGCGCTTCTTCGGGGTGCTTGGCGTTTTTGGGAACAGTTAACGCCACGGCATTAAACACAACATCGGTGACATCACTTTTGGGCACATCGTCAAACGCTGGCACGAGCATATAGCCAAGCGGGAAGTCTGGTGCAAGTTCAAGTTGCGTGGATAGTAACCATCCACCGGTCTGGAAAAATGCCCCTTGGCCGTTAAAGAACTTTCCATAGGCAGTCGGAAAATCGTCGGATACGAGGCCTTCTGAGAAATACCCCTTGTCCTGTAACTCTTTCATGAGTTCCCAGGGTCGCGCGGCGGAGGGATCTGTGAATTTCAAATCAGTAGTGTAACCGGGTTGCAGGCCACGTTTAACAAGATCATCTGCTCCCTCAACTCCCATGCTGCGAACCAGGAGATGCCCAAACAAGTGCGAACCAGGCCAACCTTCTTTATTGCCCGCAACAAGCGGTGTGATCCCCGCTTGTTTCAGCTGCTCGAGTGCAGCGGTAAAGGTACTCCACGAGGTAAGCGTAGCTGGGTCAATCCCCTGTTCTTTGAGAATATCTTTGTTGTAGAAGATGAAATTGCCAGGCTGGATGCCGAAGGGCGCAGCCCAGATCCGGTCACGATAGGTGACCACACTCCAAGTGCCCGGTGTAAAGTTATCCCGATACTGGCCTGCTAAATCGGTTAAGTCCATGAGTTGATCGGCGTCGACGTAAGGCGCAAGCCAACCCCCGGCATTCAGTTCAATAACGTCTGCTACTTCACCCGAAGCGAATGCTGCTTTCACCGCTGATTCGTACTCGTTGTTCGACGCGAAGGTAACGTGGGTAACGCGAACGTCGGGATGCTCAGCATTGAACGCTGCGACAACCGCATCCATAGCACTTTTTGCCGGATCCGAAGAAAATTCGCTCCACAACTTAATTTCGACAGGAGCCTGTGCCGCTGCTAGGGGCGTTAGAATCGAAAGGGTTAAGACCCCATATAGAGCCATTAGAAAAATGTTTTTTGCTTTCATCTTTGAACCTCCTGAATTAACTCAGTAACTGGATGTGAACCTGTTCGTCTTGATGTATTGCTCTCCTTTCTCGACTATTGTTTGTGACATCCAATATCTGGCATGTCGGAATAGGGCAAGTGGGAACTCAGCTTCCATCAGTGCGTGTTCAACCTTGCTGCAGCTGTTGACTCACGTAAGATAAATTTAGCTTCGACCATATGTGTCCTCAAACTATCTTCTTGAGTTGGGTTGCTTAAAAGGTCTAATAGGGAAGACACGCATAATTCACCGATGACAAAACCAGGGAGAGCAAGGGTTGTAAGTGACGGGGTTATTTGTGAAGCCAGACCGATATCATCGACACCAACCACGGAAAAGTCATCCGGCACCAATAAACCGAGTTGCTTTGCTTCAAAAATCAAGCCGATCGCTGTCAAATCATTGACGGTAAAAACCGCAGTTGGTTTAGCGGGAGTGTTCATAAGCTGATGTAAAGCCCGACGACCGCCTTCAATTTTGAAGTTTCCTTCGACGACCGGAACCGTCGCCGGGCTGATACCATACTCACCAAGAATTTTGAGGTAAAGGTCTCTTCGAATTCTTGCTGTCCATAGGCTGAGATCACCCGCCACATGGGCAAACCGACGATGTCCAAGTTCGATTAGATGGATAACTGCCTGGCGAATACCTCTCTCAAAGTCGAAATGAATGGCTGTTGCGTCCTGAAATGCTACCTCATTCCAATCGAGGACGACCGTCGGTATTTTGTGACGGGTTGCTTCGCCTACAATTTCCATGGACATCCGACTGGACATTAAAATGATTCCGTCTGCTCTGCGTTCAATCATGGAGCGGACATATTTGACGCTGCGCTTTTGATCGTAACCCGCATTCAACAGGTACACGTCGTAGTTGTTCGCGTGGGCGACGCTCTCTACGCCTTGGATGATGGGGTAATAAAAGGGATTCCCCACATCTGAGATGAGCAGTCCTATGGTCAAGGTGCGCTGAACACTTAGGCTACGCGCAATCTGGCTGGGTCTATAGTTCAATTCCTCGACTGCACGCTCAACGATCTGCTTCGTCCCGTCGCTAACGAACCTTGTGTTATTCATTACATGAGATACCGTCGCATTCGACACCCCAGCCAACTTCGCGACGTCTTTGATGGTTGCTCGTTCCATAGTTGCTCTCCCAATCTTCTGAACCTTTCCTATCATGGCAGAAGACTGGTCACGTAAACGGTTAACTAAAAGAACGTTTTGGACTTGATAATCTACTGTGTTCATGCCTGCTCGATATTTCTATCGGTTTGACGAACGGCTGTTGTTGACGATTGCTCGAGCTGGGAAAGGCGAGAAATACATTCCAACATCGCCCGGCCAGAGTGATATGCGACCTTCCATTCGTTGCCGAGAGTAGAGACGAGGGGCTGGCCCTCGCGACTGAGTAAGGCATACCACTCGCCAACCTCATGATTGATCATCTTGCTGGAAACGAAATGCCAGGTGTTGCTAAAAGCTTCCCAAAAACGATCTTCTTTGAAAAGAATATACGCTTCTAAAAACCCAACCATAGCCTCGGCTTGCTGCCACCATTCTTTCTCATCGACAAGGACAGTCCCAGAAGCCGTACCATCACGGTAAATACCACCATAGGTCGTATCAATCCCATATTGAATGGTGTGATCTACAAGGCGATAGAGCGTATGTTTAAACGGAGAAGTATCGATGTGGATCGTTTCCAAAGCGTGCGACATCAACCATGCCAATTCCACGTTATGACCAAAGGAGGTCGTGTCTACGGGAACAGTCGTAGCATTACCCTGCCGTTCGGCATTCCACGTACGCTTGATGGCAATTGCAGGAATCGGCTTAAAAGCAAGGTCAACCTGATTTCGCCCACTACCTGAAACAGGATCGATCATGCGATTTATAATCAATTCAATCAAGTCGAGCAATTTGCGGCGATGGAGAGCCTGTTGCGAAACGGCATAAAGTGCCGTGAACGATTCCATAAGGTGCATGTGAGTATCAAGGCTCTTACGATCACCCCCGGCAAATCCAGGTTTTGACACAGACCAATTACGTTCTAGGCTTTCGTAGTAGCCTCCATAAAGCGTATCTGTACAGTAAATTTGTAACAGGTCGAATGTACGTGTCGCATACTTTAGACCTCGTTTATCATGGGTTGCCAAATAATATTCGGACAGTGCATAAATGGCAAAGCTCATTCCATAAACAACCTTGCCGGGATCGAGGCAATCTCCATCACGCTCGACTTTCCAGTACCACCCCTCATGTTGTTGATCCCAAAACGCAGCAATGAGAAAGCTGCACCCCTTTTCCGCAAGTTGATGGAACTCGGTGCGGTCAGGATAGCGATGTGCCAACCTAGAAAACCACCAAAGGAGACGACACTGGCTGTTGAGATATTTCTCTGATTGACCAGTTTTCTTGCCCTTGCTGTCAAAATTAGTGAGAAAACCACCATACTCTGTGTCCCAAGCACGCTGCAACCAAAATGGAATAACTCCCGACTCGAGGTGAGTCAAAAGCGTCTGTAAAGCAGAACGAATGTCCATATCATGGCTCTTCATAAAACCCCTGTACAAGTTAGTTAATCGGTTACGTAAGCGGTTACCTAAATGCTACAGGTTGTTCAGCCGTTTGTCAACAATGCCTCGTCCGAGCCTTGCTGCTCCACCACATATAGCCAGCGCAAAACAAATCCCCTAGATTTGGTAATCGTAAGTTCTTGAGGTAAGGGAGGTTTCGAACAGGTCTCTGAGTTCAGAAAAAGAGGAGAAGTGCTTACTCCTGATTTGGTCTTTGCCATAGCGCCACACATGCTCTTGAGGATTTTCATCAGGGGCGTAAGGAGGAAAGTTGATAAGGTGGAAATGGTCTAGGGATTGAGCCGGCTCGAGCTTTTCGCGTAAGACTTGGGATTTATGCCATTTAGCGTTGCCCCAGAGGAGGCAGATATTTTTGTCGGGATAGAGGCACGCAAGGTTCTCAAGTGCTTTAATGATATTGTCGCTGTCTTGCCCACAGGTAACCAACACCTGCGTATCTCTTCGTCATAGTCGATTCTGATCTCATCGGCACTAAGAACAACCCAATCATCAGCTTCAAGATAAGGCTTGATCTCGCGGCATATCTCCTTCATCCGCTTGCGAACATAGTCGTCGTCTCTGCGGCGATCGAAAGCAGAGGGTAGTTTCCAGGAAAACCCACAGTGCCGCAAGAGGTAGTGATAACTACGCTTTGATTCGTAAACAACACCAAATTCAGCATGAACATAATCTTTTAGCTCGGGCATGCTCCAGAACTTAGCGGGTAATCCGCCCGGGCTTTGCAGGACGCTTTTAACCTCTTCTTTTTGCTTGTTGCTGAGCTTGGCCGCATTCTGATTGTTGTCATAGCTAGGAAAAAGACTTGCCATGCGCTCAGCGTTCCAGGCTTTAAGCCAGTCTCGAACTGTACCTTCATCGCGTAAGAGTATGCGGGCAATCTCTGGGGCGTGGTAACCATTCTGACTCAAAAGCACCGCGTGAGCACGCTCTTTAATGAGCTGATTACTCCCTTTTTTGTAATGCTCCTGCAAAAGATGGCTTTCTTTCGCTGTAGCTGCACTAATCACTACCCGAATTTACATCAGTCAATCCTGGGAATTTGTTTTGCGGGAGCTATACCTTCAAACTGACGCCAGTTAAAATCTTGCGCCCAACCGACGTTAAGTAGTGCGACTACGACTAGGCCAGTTACAACTTTGAACTTCATAATTCACCCCTCCGGCGAGACACGCCGCCTCTGCCCAAACGCTAGACTGTGTTACGCTTTCAAATTAAATATACGTTAAGCCCGTTTTATTTTGCAAGTGCGCGAACGGTTCCAGGTTCAGCTTGGCATGAGGAGAAGCGATGAAAGCAGTGATGAAGGTTGCCAAGGGGGTGGGTAACGTTGCACTTCAGGATATCGCCGAACCGAGTCCGGGGGCGCGCCAGGTTCTGCTCGAGGTCAGCGCAGCGGGCATCTGCGGTACCGACCTCCACATCTTCCACGATGAATTTAAGACTGACCCACCTGTCGTTCTGGGCCACGAGCTGTCAGGCCGAGTCGTTGCCGTCGGCTCTAAAGTCGATGAGTTTTTACTGGGCAGCCGGGTCACTACCGAAACCTATTTTTCAACGTGCGGGGTATGCCGTTACTGCCGGAGTGGTGCGCCTAACCTCTGCCTCTCTCGCCGGTCTATCGGGTCGGCAGTCAACGGGGGGTTTGCTCGGTACGTGGTTGTTCCCGCCGCCAACATTCACGTGTTGCCCGACACCGTTGACCTTGCTGCAGGTGCCCTGAGTGAACCGCTGGCTTGCGTGGTGCATGGGGTTCTCGGCACGCCGACTACCCGACCTGGTGACCTTGCTGTGATTGCAGGTCCTGGCGCTATCGGACTCTTGACGTTACAGGTCGTAAAAGCAGCTGGGGCGACGGTGGCTGTTCTTGGTACCGAAGCTGATGAAGCGCGTCTTGGCCTGGCCCGCACGCTTGGGGCGGACTACACGTTTGACGTAGGAGACGAAACGTTTGCCGACACGCTGCGGTCGCTTACCTACGGCGGTTATGGGGCCGACGTTGTTTACGAGTGTTCGGGTGCTGGGCAAGCGGCTCAGAACCTGCTGACGTTGGTCAGGCGCGGCGGTCGCTACGTGCAGATCGGTCTTTTCGGCAAACCAGTCAGCTGGGACGCTGACCTGATCCCTTATAAAGAACTTCTTGTTACCGGAAGCAATGCCAGTACGCCCGCTTCCTGGCTGCGCGCGTTGGCACTCCTTGGTACTGGAAAGGTTGACACCGCACCACTCATTAGCCACCGCTACCTATTAACTGAGTGGGCTACAGCTTTCAGAGCCTTTGAGCAAAAACAGGGCGTCAAGCTTTTGTTTCTGCCAGGGACAGAAACCGGGGCGGCGATAGCTCCGGCAAGTGCGGTGTTACGGTAACCCAACGCGCTGCGCCTAGCGGTCAAGGTAGTCAAGTCGTCCCGCTTACCGAAAAAGCGGTCTACACACTTCTAGTTAGAGCGTTCACCCAGCACGTGTTAGCGAACCAGCGGGTGCTGGTTATTATTCCCGATCTAACAAGGAGTGCTCCTATTCCGCTCCTCTTTAGGCTGCTTTACGAGGTGCTTGGAAAACAGGTAGCGCGGCTTGACTACCTGATTGCACTTGGTACTCATTCACCACTAGAGGGTGTTTTGGAATTCACTTTCTCGTCCCAGACAGGCCAAAGTCACCTGCCAAATTATCGAAAACCAACTCAAACTCACGGATATGTAGGGGCGTTTCAGGGAGTCATTGCTCCGTCTCAAAGGCCGGAAAAGCCCAAATCTATTTCCTAAACACCCTCTAGGTGAGGCGGCGATAACCAAAAAAGATACAGCCGTCCGGCGGGTACTACACTACGGGGCGCGTTTTGTCGCTGAGCACAAGCTGGTAACGTGTCTTAAACTAGTGATGAAAAATAACGCACTTCATGGTCTCTAATATTGGTGATTATCTAAGTGCCTGGGAAGCTGCCGCTGACCTCTCCGCCAAACTCAACATCGTTTACAAGCCGAAACCGTTTAAGAGCGTGCTTTCGCTGCCTTCGGTAAAGTACGACGATCTGTGGACGGCTGCCAAAGCCATGTATAAGACCGAACCCATCGTCGAAGACGGGGGCGAAGTCATCATCTACGTCCCACATATAAAAGAAATCAGCGTGACCCACGGTCATCTTATCGAAGCGGTCGGCTACCATGTACGCGACTACTTTTTGAACCAGTGGGAACGTTTTGAGAGTGTGCCCTGGACAGTACTGGCCCACTCGACATACGTTAAAGGTGCTGGCAGTTACGAAGGCGGCGCTGAACACCCGCGTATTCAGATCACGCTAGCGACCAGCGTCCCCCCTGAGACTTGTAAACGGGTAAATCTCGGGTACCGAGACTTTAGAGAACTGAATCTAGATAACTGGGCTGACCGTGAGGACGAAGGACTGCTACTGGTGCAAAATGCTGGTGAAGTGCTCTATCGTCTGGCGGGCAGTGTATGACGGCTACTGGATCACCCTTTCCAGCCAAAGTCAGCTTGAATTTTCTAGAGTTACGGTCGCGCTTAGGGCAACTCGAGCTGCCGCCAACGGACGTCGTAGTAGGCATTGCTACAGGGGGCAGTGCCAACTGCCTTGGTTGCTTACAAGCTTGGCTGTAACCTTACGACGGTTCAACTTAACTTCCGTGCTGAAAACAATACCCAGCAGCACGCCGCACCGCTGCTGAAGGCACCTTTTGACGGAAACGCGCTCGCGGGAAAACGCGTGCTATTAGTAGACGACGTAAGCGTATCTGGCAGTACCTTAGCAGCAGCTCAAAGCTTGCTTATGCACTCGAAGGTCACAACTTTTGTGATGAAAGGAACCGCTGAACTGGTGCTTTTTCCTGAGCTTAAGACGTGCGTTCACTGGCCTTGGAACGCAAAACCTATCTAATTTTCGTCTAAGTTACTCACAGAACTAAAGGATTGCATTGTGACAGCGCTGCTCTATTCGGTTAACACAGATCAGAAGAAGTCATGGAGGGGCGTCAAAGTAGCTGCTACGCGCTGTTTCCCAATATGCGTTTGAGAACGCGTCCTCGGCTTTGTGAGAAGAGTCTACAGAAGGCTTCGCTTATACCTTAGCGATCTTGAACCCTTCGACTTGAGCGACTTCTAAAAAGCGCGTCCAGCGCTCAAAGTCGTGCAGCACGATCACCCGGCTGAGGTCGCCGTCAACGTCTTGCATCATCCGGTCGATGACCTTGAGCGATTCGTAATGGCTGCCTACGCCGAAACCTAAAGGAATATAGGTTTCCCTTCCGTTAAGACCAGTAAAGTTTGCGTAGCTGTACGCGCAATCGCCCGCAACAATGACCTCACCGCGCTCACGCGTGTTGACTCGGACGTACTGTGAGCCAAAGGTATGAGAGTCAGCCCCAAGAACCACATGAATCCCTGGCAAGACGTTGTCTTGGTCGCCTGCTAGTAAAGTAACTCGGTGTGCTGTAGCTGCACGAAGCACTTCGTGTATGTCATCCGGGTCGAGAGCTGCTGTTAGAAAGCCAAACTGTTTGGGCAGAGCCATGACCTCAACCCATTGGAGCAGCTCACGCTTTTGCAGATAGATATGAGCGTTAGAGAACTGTTCGATAGAGCCCATGTGGTCGTAATGGGCGTGCGTCAAGACGATGTCCGTGACTTGTTCGGGGGTTACACCGAGGGTAGCGAGGAGGCGTAAAGGCGAGACCCATTCGGCGATGGCAAACTTCTCTGCCATCGCTTCGCCACGCCCTTCGCGCATAAAACCGGTATCGATAAGAACCACGCGCTGATCGTTCTTCGCGAGCACGAAAGAGAAGGGCAGGTCAACGTCGCCCTGATCGTAAACCCCTAGCAGCAAACTGGCGACGGGTTGGTTTCTACTCCTGGCGTACTCGATAATAAATACTTCGTAGGTATCTGACCCATCGCTCACAGTGTAGACTCCTCTTTTAAGGCGTTATCAAGTAGATGATAGTCACTTACTAACAATCTAATGGGTGACGCATCTTCCAAGATTTTGGGAAACCGCCCCGAAGCGTCTAGAAATAAATTGTCAGTCGTGTCGTCGTTGATACTCGAGACCTCGCCCGCCAGGACGTCTCCGCTTTCGGCCCAAAAGCTGTGAAAGCAGTAAGGCTCGAGCGTGATACTTTCGCCAGGTTTAAGGGTAATATATCCGCCGCTGGGAACGCTCCGCTTTTGGCCATCTACAAAGACTGTCGCGTCTACGTCGCTAACCCTACCTTCGCGGGAACCTGAACGAAGTTCGATGACCAGGGACGCACCGGAACGGTTGATGATATCTTCGGTCTTGCGGTAGTGACAGTGCATCGGCGTCCTTTGATCTTGTTTAATAATCAGTAGCTTTTCGGCGTAAGCCTTAGTAGATACGCCAGTGACTTGGGTGCGAACGCCGTTTCGTAGAGTAAAGAGTACTAAACCGGAGTTTGAGAAGTCGCCACTCCCGAAATCAGTAACGTCCCAACCTAGCTGTGGGAGAACGAGTCCGGCAATATCGGTTGCGCTCTGCCACTCGTCAAGTGTCCAGGTCGCAAAAGGCGGAAGATTAAAGCCGTGTCCACGGATAAAAGTAGCTGCTTCAGTCAAAATATCATTGATGTCCGAACGGTTCATGGGTTCACCTACTTTAATGCCAAGGCATTAGCAGGCGAACCTGCACCACCAAGCTTATTGAGCGGCGCTGCTGTAAACAGTCCGCAGTACGTGCCGTCTGCGGCACAATCGGAGGCAAGCTCGTCGAGGACAAACATTTCGCCGACGGCAAACCCAAGAAGCGGAATGATGCGAAAATGTAGGTAATTGTCGTAGGTAGAAACTGGATCAGGTGAGTTCCAGGGTCCGCTAGGGAGAACCTCGAGCGCAGGTACGTCACACGCAACTACGGCGAGATGATGATCCCATAACCACTCGGCCATATCCTCGGTGCCTGTAAGTCCGGGGGTACGCAAGTTCTGGCCAGCGCGAGCCAAAGCCTGCTGTGTTTTGGACGTGGCACGTTCGTACCAGCCTACCCAACCGAAGCGAATGAGTAAGATGTCGCCAACCTCAAGCTCGACGCCTTGACGATTTAACGCCCCGTCCAAATCTTCGGGTGTTACCGCGTCGGATTGATCGAACTTTAGAGGACGGCCGATCTCTTCTCGGTGACGCCCGACATCAACAAGTACAAATCTCCCGGCGACGCCCCGGCGCGCCCAGTGCTCTATTCCGTTGCGACTGCCAGGCTCTCCAGTGATATCTGCCTGAGTGCGACCATTATAGTAGCCGTAGTGTGGATGGGGCATATGGCATAGAGCGTCCCACTGACTCGACGCCTGTGGAAAAAAGCTGTTGTAAAAGTCGTCCGCGCCTGGTTTTAGATCAATGATGTGATGCTCGAGCGGCTTTCTGCCGAGAATGGGTGGGTTGGGTTTTTCAACGTCCCAGTTAAGCGAGAAGACGTGGCCAGCACTTACCAAACGAGCGGCGTTGGCAATGCGCTCAGGGGTTAATAGGTTAATTGTCCCGAGCTCGTCGTTGTCTCCAAAAAGCCCCCAGGCAGAGCGGGGTGGCTTTGACGTATCGAGCGGTAGATCCCTATATTTGGGTAACGGGCGCGTGGTCACTTTGAGTATCTCCTGGCTACGGTGCTGAGCCCAACGGCCGTTACTAGTATTGCCCCTTGGAAGACGTATTGATAAAAGGTGGGAGCGCCGAAGATAGCAAGCCCATTAAAACCGATACCGATAATGAGCACGCCGATAAACGTTCCTGGAACATGAAACTCACCGTCGCGCAGCGTGGCGGAACCTAAGAAAACGGCGGCGAAAGAGTTGAGTAGATAAGCGTCGGCCGCAGTCGTCGTACCGCTACCAATAAGTGAGGCCAAAAGGATACCCGTAAGCGCAGCAGCAACAGCGGCGACAACGAAAGCCAAAATCTTGATTCGGTCTACCTGAACACCAGATAACCGCGCGGCTTCAACGTTGCCACCTACCGCCTGGATGCGCTGCCCTGTTTCGGTACGGTTGACAAGAAGCCACAAAAGAATCAGGACACCCAGCATGATCAAGATGTTATTAGGAATTCCGAAGGTAGAACCGAGCGAGATATCGGTAAAGCCGCTTGGCACCCCCGTAGCGATTGGCGCACCTGTCGAGTAGGCGTAGTTTAGTCCTACAATAATGCTGCCCGTGCCGAGGGTCGCAATGACGCTGTTAACCCGGAGTTTTGACACGATCAGGCCATTGATCAAACCGATCAAAACAGCCACGATCAAAACAAGTCCGATAGCAAGTAGGGGGGACAAGCTCTGGCGAACCATCAAGCCCGTGACGAGTACGCCTGCAAACGAAGCTGCGTTACCGATACTCAAGTCGAGCTCGCCCACAATAACAGCCACTGTCAAGCCACCGGCAATGATTGCCGTGAGCGCAGCCTGGTTAAGAATATTGACGAAGTTTGAAAACGTAAAGAAAAAAGTCGGAGCAGCAGCAGCAAAGGCGGCGATCATGATGAACATTCCGATAATCGTTCCGTACTTTGCGAGAAACGCAAATACGCGGCGACGTGACGCCCTCTGCTCTGCTCGGCTGCTAACGTGGGGCGTATTAGACTGCATCGCCATCACCTCTACTTGGTGAGCCGTAGTTAAGCTGCAAAATGTTTTCCTTTCGAATATCTTCTCCGCTTAGTTCTCCGGCGACTAGGCCTTCTACCATCACGATAATGCGGTCGCATAGTTCGGGAAGTTCGTCGTCATCAGATGAAATCACAATTACAGCACTTCCTTGTTGTGCAAGGCCACGGATAACTTTGTGAATTTCGTTACGAGCTCCAATATCTACCCCGCGGGAAGGTTCATCGAGAATGAGAACTTTGGGGTTGCGAGTCAGCCATTTACCAATCACGACCTTTTGCTGGTTGCCACCACTAAGTTGCCGAACGGGAGTCGCTGCAGAATCTGTCTTGATGCCAAGGCGATCAATAACGGTTTGAGCACGCTGATTACCTTGCTGTACGCCGGTAAGCGGAAACGCTGACAGCAAACGGGTCGGACGTAAATACGGAAGGTTAAGGTTAAACGCCACACTTTGGTCGAGAACAAGCCCTTCAGAGCGTCGTTCCTCGGGTACAAGAGCCACTCCGAGTTCAACAGCTTCGTGTGGAGAGTTCGGAGAAAAAGGCTTACCCTCTAAGCGCATCTCGCCCTCTTCTAAGGCGTCGGCTCCAAAAATAAGACGTGCTAGCTCAGTTCTGCCTGCTCCGACCAGTCCAGCAAGTCCAAGTACTTCGCCCTGGCGTACCTCTAGCGTGACGTCTTTAACTCTTGGAAGGCGAGACACCCGGTCGAGTTCTAGAACGACTTTGCCGAAGCTAGCTGACCCTGTACTGGACTCAGGGGTTTTACCTAGCTCAGCCCCGACGATAGCCCTGATCAGCTCTGCTTTAGTCATCTCATGACGCGGTTTGTAAAGGACCCTCTCGCCATCTTTGAAAACAGTTAAGTTATCGCATAAAGCTAAAACTTCTTCGAGGCGATGCGACACATAAAGAACAGCGATCCCATCGTCGGCAAGCGATTTGACGACAGCAAAAAGCTTTTCGCTTTCAGCCGCTGAGAGCGACGCGGTAGGTTCATCCATCGCGATAAACCGGGAGCGGCGGATAAGTGCCCGCCCGATAGAGAGTAGCCACTGCTCTGCGACACTAAGCTCACTAATAGGTGTGTCCAACGAAAAATTGATACCTAAGCGCTGTGTGACGTTGGCAACTTCCGCTTTAAGCTTACGCCAGTTAATCAAACCCAACTTTGTTGGTTTAGGAAGCCCTAACGTCATATTCTGAATAGCGGTGAAGTGAGGTACAAGGTTTAACTCTTGATGGATAAAGCTTAGCCCTAGCGCCGTAGCGTGTTGCGGATTGCCAATGCTAACGGACGCGCCCGCAATGGTGAGGGTTCCTTCATCAGGCGTTTCGAGGCCTGCCATTATCTTGATCAGGGTGGACTTGCCCGCGCCATTAGCGCCGACAAGCCCGTGTACTTCACCGGGGTAGATTTTGAGGGCGACACCTTTTAGCGCACGCACACCGCCAAACGATTTTTGTAAGCCAGCGACGTCGATAATAGGTTCGGAACGGTCTTCTCTACGTGGCATTTTAGCACCGCTATGCTGTATTTCAGAAACTAACATAGAATATTTTGCCAGCCTTATTTCGAGAACCTTGCTTCACTGACCTACTGCGTCAGGATAATCACTCAGAAACTGCTTGACGTTTTCGGCGGTCACCACGATGGCAGGTATTTCTACAGCTTCCGGCTTCCAGGCGTCGCCTGCGTCGATAGCTTTTTGAATCGTTTGTACAAGCAACTTGCCTTCTTCACGGCTTTGCTGCCAAGCAGTGGCGGTCATAAAACCGTCGCGAACAGCAACAATAGCATCGGCATTTCCGTTGATGCCGTATACCTTAACGTCGGAACGACGCTGCTGTCTTAGGGCTGAAACTGCGCCGAGAGCAGGATCATCCCAGCATCCCCAAACTGCTAATGGTTCTCTTCCAGCAGGGTGTGAGGCGAGCCACGCAGAAGCATACTGCGCGCCGTCTTGCAAGTAACCAGGAATACGCACCTCGTTTTTTGTAACTGCAATGTCAGGATATGCCTGCAAAATCTTATCTAATTCTTCTTCCCGCTCGCGGCACACCTGACCTGTACGATAGGTAAGCGCCAAAATCGAACCTTGGCCGTCCATATCTTTGACCATCTGCTCTACGATAGGCACGGCCATAGGGCCACCGGAACCGTTGATAGCTACTACGCCACGCCCCATGCCCCCGCCCCAAGTCGCAACCGGGATGTTCGCTCTTTCGGCTGCAGCTAAACCACCGCCAAGCGAAGTGGTCGGAAACACCATATCGATAATGGCTCCCGCCTTACGCGTGGCTAAGTTTTGAATCGCTGTGTTCGCTTGGTCAGCCGCACCTTGCGCGTCGATAACCTGAACGGTCCAGCCATACTCTTTAGCCTGTTCCTCAGCTCCGTTAATAAATCTTGCGTTGTTGGCTTCGGCGGGCGAGATTGATACTATACCTAACAAGAAGTCGTTTTGGGCATTTCCCAAACTGACTAGTGCCGCACTGAGAAGAAAGATAAAACGCTTGAGATTCTTCATATTTTCCTCGATTCAGATCGAACAGGAGTTAGCAACATTGTGCCAAGAGTGTTTACAAGTCGTCTAGAAGAGTTTCAATAAGCTGTAGGCAATCCTCCTAGTCTGCGCTTCTGGAGAAAACCAGCTGAAAGCATGAACGTCCGACGAGATCAGCATGATCGATGTTGGTAGCGCTAACAATAATACGCTAAGATGCTGTATGTCAAGTAGGGAAACAACTATGACAGGTAATCTGCACGGGCAAACAATAGCCGGAGTAGCTGCGGCAGCTGGTGTAAGTACCATGACTGTTTCTCGGTTTTTTAGTCATCCAGAGATGCTCTCTCCGACGATGTACGAACGCGTGAAGCTTACGGTTGAAGCGTTAAACTTTATCCCAAACGCCACTGCGCGCGCGTTGATGCGTGGATCCACAGAAACGCTGGCACTGGTACTGGCAGACATGCGCCATCCTTTCTTTATGGAGGTGGCTGCAGGTGTTGAAGAAGCAGCCCAACAAGCTGGCTACACCTTGCTACTAGGCAATTCTAGAGAAGACCTAATGAAAGAGCGACGGTACCTCGAAGGATTTATCTCTAGACGTGTCGAAGGCGTAATTGTCGCTCCGACATATGGCGCGCAGCACAACCTAGACGTTCTCGGTAGCCAGGGTGTTCCCACTTTGCTGATCGATAGGCGCTTGCCTGGTTATGCTTTCGACGTCGTTCGAGGCGATACATTTTTAGGCGGATACATACTTACAAAACATTTGGTTGATCAGGGCTACCGCAATATTACTTTCGTAGGGGGCTATCTGGGTACCTCCTCTCTTGTTGACCGTCTTAACGGTTACCGAAAAGCAATAGAGGAAGCCAATTTGGTTGAACGGTCTATCGCTGGACGTTATGACCGTGAGAGTGGCTTTGAGATCATTGACCAACTTGTTCAAGGAGACGAGAAGTTCCCCGATGCGCTTATTACAGCAAACAATATGGTTGCAGTGGGTGCATTACTAGCTTTGCGTAAACATAACCTACGGGTGCCAGATGACGTTGCCCTTGCCACTTTTGATGATTTTGAGATTGCTTCCCTGCTTGATCCCTTCTTAACGGTAGTTAAGCAACCTGCCTTTGAGATCGGGGTAAAAGCGACAGCTATGCTGTTAGAACGTATAAGTAATCCACAGCGTCCAATCAAGGAGCTCGTTTTACCGGTTGAGTTAATCGTAAGGCGCTCAACAAAGAGTTAAGGCGAGGGTATCAGGAATTTTGGTTCTCCCGTCAAAATAGTGCAACTCAAGGAGAGAGCAGAACGCGCTTACGAAGCAGGCTGAATGACCCGCGTCCGTACATCTGCCGTTTAATGAGTTTCAGGCGATTGACCGCCCCCTCGGT
>JAABUN010002429.1_pt1 | contig 33307 bp, 31 predicted proteins | sample 5559311 | NCBI WGS metagenome assembly JAABUN01 (sample SAMN10711877, study PRJNA513370) | rock metagenome | isolation source: Antarctica rocks | place: Antarctica: Victoria Land, Siegfried Peak sud | reverse complement strand
ACGCGCCGTGCCGTTGCGGTTGAAGCCGTAGCGACCGACCGAAGCAATGTCCCCGCAACCGGGGCAGGACAGCGCAATCATGCCCCCAGTCTACTTGGACCCGATAAACGCAATCAAGCCCGTAGCCCCAGAGCGCAGGCAAAACAATTAACGTAGAGCCACTACCGAGGCGTTTTTTTCCACGACAACGGCCGGATTCGGCGCGGCGAACACGCAGGGGTACCGTTTGCGCGTGCAGGGAAACAACTACAATCTTTACCGGATTGGCACGGGCGGCGACGCCATCGGACTGCTGAACGGCCCGCTGCGCGACTACTCGGCCTTTTCCGGCCCGATTGACCCGTACGAAACGCCCGATTTCCTGTTCCTGGGCGACGACACCACGTCGGCGCAAGCCGGCGTGCAGATCGCGCGCGTCGCGCTTCCGTTCGCGGTCGTGCCGGAACCGGGCACGCTCGGCCTGCTCGCTGCCGCCCTCATCGGCGGCGGCCTGCTACGACGGGGGCGGGCGGACGCCGGCCAGCAGCGCGGCGGACGCCCCATCCAGATACACGGTCGTGTTCGCGTGCCGCTGCAAAACCGAGGCGGGAACGTCGGGGGTGACCGGCCCTTCCAGGGAAGATCGAACGGCCTCGGCCTTGCGGGCGTCGGGCACGCTGCAAAGAATGATTTCGGCCTTTAATATCTGCCGGATGGACATCGAGATCGCCTGACCGGGGACATCTTCCAAAGTGGGAAACCAGCCCTCGCCGAGTTGCTGGCGGCGGCAGGCGTCGTCCAGGTTCACGACCAGGTACGGTTCGTTGGTTTCAAAATCGGCGGGCGGGTCGTTGAAAGCCAGGTGGCCGTTTTCGCCGATTCCGACGAAGGCAACGTCAATTGGAACGCCCCCGATAATTCCGCCCAGCCGCCGGCACTCGGCCGCCCCGTCGCCCTCGCCGTTGATGTAATGGAACGCGGCGAGCGGCCAGGGCAGTTTGTCTACGAACCGCTCCTTCAGGTACTTGCGGAACGAGGCGGGGTGCGTGATCGGCATCCCGACGTATTCGTCGAGATGAAACGCGGTCACGCGGCCCCAATCCATGTCGGGAGCTGCCACGAGCTCGGCAAGCACCTCGAACTGCGACATTCCGGTCGCCACGACGATGTTCGCCGCGCCCTTTGTGGCGATTGCCTGGCGGATTTTTTCGGCTCCCTGTGTCGCCGCGCGCCGCCCCATCTGCGTTTTGGTTTCGCTGATCACTATCTGCATAATGTTTCCTCCTCATCAAACGTGGGGCCGTTCGTCCGCGCACGAAACGCGGCGGCCGGTTTCAAACGATTCGATAGCCGCGTGCGCGAGGCGCAGCGCGCGCCGGCCCGCCCGCGCCGGAACGGGCGGATCGCCGCCTGCCTTGAAGGCGGCAAGCAGATCGTCCACGTAGCGGTCGAAGGTGTTCGTGAACTCGCGGTCGCGGTCGTTGAAGTACCCGGCCCGCCACACTTCAGCCGTCTCATTTCCCTTCGCCTGGAACGAAAACGAGCGCACGGTATCCTCGACCACGACGCGCCCGCGCGTGCCGTTGATTTCCAAAAGGTGCGTGTTTTCGTAGGCGTAACTCGAATCGTAGGACCCGACCAGGCTTCCGACCGCGCCGGAAGCAAACTTCAGGGCCAGCACGAGCGTTTGCCAGCCGTTTCCGGGCGCGGCGACGTCGGTCATTTCTGATGAAATGGTCGCAATTTGTCCGCACAAGTATTCGAGCATATCGAAGCCGTGGCACTGTGTTTCGATCAGGTTAGCGAACGGGTGATGCGCGCTCGCACCCTCGCCGCCGAAACGCCAGGCGGCGAAAACGACGTCGCCCAGCCGTCCGTCGTCAATCGCCGCCTTCGCAATCTGAACGGGGCGCGCGTAACGATGGTTGAAGTTGACGGCGAAGAACAGGTTGCGCATGCGGGCTTCAGTGAGTAGGGTATCGGCCTCGGCGAGATCGAAGACGAGCGGCTTTTCCACGAGAAGCGGGTAGCCGGCGCGGATGACTTCGAGCGTGGGCGCGAAGTGGCCCGTGTTCGGCAGGCTCAGGCTGACCAGATCGGGCCGCTCCGTTTCCAGCATCGCGGCAACGTTCGTGTAGGCGCGCACACCATATTCGGCCGCCCGCGCTCGCGTTTTTTCCTCGGTCCGGCCCGCTATGGCGCAAAAGTCCACGTCGGGCCGATTGGAAAAAACGCGCGCGTGCTGCCGCCCCCAGCCGCCCGCCCCCACGAGCGCGACCTTGACACGCCGGTCCGCGAATTGGTTCGTCATTGCTCGATGATTACCTTGCCGGTTTCGCCCGCGAAAAACGTCTCGAAGGCGCGCTGAACGTCGGTGAGGGGAAAATGGTGCGTGATGATTTGCGCGAGGTACTCGTGGTGTTCACGCAGCCGGCCACGGTTGGCTTCAAACTCGTCGAAGCGGAAATACTCGCTGCCCAGAACGGCCCGCTCCGGCGCGATCAGGTCATGCGACACTTCGACGTTCAGCCCTTCGCCGTGCCCGACGCACACGAGCACGCCGCGCTTGCCCATCGTGGCAAGGCAGGCTTGGCGGGCAGCGGCCTTGCCCGACGTGTCAATGGCAATGTCGGCTCCGTCGTTCACGCCCACCGCCTTCAGGGCCTCCTCAACCGTCTGCTCCTCAACGTTGACGGGAACGCCGCCCATGCGTTCGGCGAGCGCGAGGCGGTACGGCACGCGGTCGGTCAGCAAAACGGGAACGTCGCGGCCGAGCAAAATTTTCGCCATCGCCAGCACGCCCAGACCAATCGGACCCGCCCCGGCGACCAGAACGCTTTCGATGTCCGGCCGCACTTTTTGCGCTTGCCCGATGGCGTGGCCGCCCGTGCCCATGATGTCGAGCAGCAGAGTCGCGTGCGCGAGCGGCAGATCGTCGTCAACAGGAAAAAACACGGTTTCCGGCACGAGTTCATACGGGCCGTAGCCGCCGTCGCGGGAAAAGCCCAGGTCGCCGCGCTTACCAAGACACTGGTTCGTGTGCCCCAGAAGGCACGAGCGGCACGCGCCGCAAAAGGCCATCAGGAAGATCGCACCCGGCGTGCCGGCCGGCGTGGTCGTGTTCGGCCCAGCCGCCGCCACGATGCCGGCCGCCTCGTGGCCCGGCGTGACGTTTGGCGAGCCGTTATAAAATTGACCGCGCTCCGACCCGCAAAGCGCGTTCGCCTTCACCTGAACGAGCAGTTCGCCCGGCCCCGGTTGGGGCACGGGCTTTTCCGTCCATTCGATTTTGCCGCCGCCCGCGAAGCGGGGCACGGTCATGGTGTCGGGAATCGTCACCGGCTTATTCCTTTACCGTTAAACGGGCAGGTCTTCGAGGTCTACCCAGGCGCGGCGATGCCACGATTCCAGACCCGCCTCGGCAAGTTGAACGCCCTTTGCGCCCTCGCGCAGGTCATACGGAAACGGGGTGTCACAGGCGACGTGGCGCAAAAACATCTCCCACTGCGCCTTGAAGCCGTTGTCGAACACCTGATTCGTCGGCACGGCCATCCAGTTTTCCCGGAAGTCAATCGGGCTGGGCAGGTCGGGATTCCAGACGGGGCGCGGCGTGCCGCCGTACGGTTGGATCACGCAGTCGCGCAAACCCGCGACCGCCGTTCCCCGCGTACCGTCCACCTGAAGCGTCAGCAGATCATCGCGGCGCACGCGCGTCGTCCACGATGAGTTGAACTGCGCCACGATGCCGTTTTCCAGTTCAAACGTTGCGTAGGCCGCATCGTCGGCCGTGCAGTCGTAGGCGTTACCCTGCTCGTCCACGCGCTTCTTGACGTGCGTTGCCCCGTGGCAGGAAACGGCCTTTACCGGCGCGATCAGGTTGTCGAGCACGTAGCGCCAATGGCACAGCATGTCGGCAATGATGCCCCCGCCGTCCTCCTTGCGGTAGTTCCACGAGGGCCGCTGCGGCGTGACCTGATCCAAACCCTGAAACACCCAGTAGCCGAACTCGCCCCGGACCGACAAAATCTCGCCGAAAAAGCCGCCGTCCACGAGCCACTTCAACTTGAGCAGGCCGGGCAGGAACAACTTGTCCTGCACGACCCCATGCTTGACGCCCGCATCTTTGGCAAGCGTGTACAGTTCGTAGGCTTCCTCCAAACTCGCGCCCGACGGCTTTTCGCAGTAGACGTGCTTGCCGGCCGCAATCGCCTTTTGGACGGCCGGCCCGCGAAGATTGGTCAACTGCGCGTCGAAGTAGACGCTGCTGTCCGTGTCTTCAAGGGCTTCGTCGAGGTTTGTCGTCCAGCGCGCGCCACCGGCCCGGCTCGCCAATTCTTCCAACTTGGCCGCGCTACGCCCGACCAGAATCGGGCGGGGCAAAACCGCCGTGCCGTCCGAAAGCCGCACCCCGCCCTGCTCCTGGATGGCGACGAGCGAGCGCAGCAGGTGCTGGTTTGTCCCCATGCGCCCCGTCACGCCGTTCATAATCACGCCGATAGTTTGGGTTTTCATTGGATGTTTTCAGGATTGTGTTCGTGGATTGCGCGGACCTGATCGAAATCGCTCGGAAGCGGCGTCTTCCGTGATGCCGATGCGCCGCGCGATTTCGGGGGCGACGGCGTAAACGCGCTCGGGCGGCAGGAGCCGTTTGGCGGCCTCGGCGTTCCCAGCCTGCATTAGTCCCTGGATTTTACGCACGAGCGACGTCCGATCGGTGATTTCGATTACCCACTCGTCCACATAACGCCGAATGAGGTGACGGCTGATTCCCACCTGGATCGCGCGATGCGCCAGCGACGCCCCGCGCAGCGAACGCTCTGGGTCCCACTGAATATGCACGACCGCCGCGTCGAACGATGCTCGCCAGCGGTCGGCATCCCCATGAATTGCTAGCTCCGGGTGGGTCAAAACACCGAGTGACAGCGCCTCGTCCCAGCCCGCGCGGGTCAGGCGGACGGCGAGAGTGTGCTCCTGCCCGCTTTTGCGCCCCCAGTTGCTGCGTTCCATCAGCCACAAAAAGGACGGCTTGATCCAGGTCATCCGCTCCAGCGAAAATGGCGGCACGAACGCACCCGCGCGGAGCGCCGCGTCCGCAATAGCCTGCGGAAAGGCCTGATACACAACGATCGAGTCGCGGTCGAAGTCCGCCCGAATCTCGCAAATTGTCGCCATGGTTTACGGCCTGTCCGTGCGCTGCGGGCGGGCGCCATCGGGGAGCGGCGGCGCATCGAGGCCCGCGCGCGGCAGGGTGCCGTCGAGTTCCTGCCGCCAGTGGGCCACGTCGCCAGCCGGGCCGTAGCAATAAATCATGGTGAGCGGCGCGTCGGGGCTGATATTGGTCAGTTGGTGGAACACGCCGGGCGGGATGTGGACGGCCTGCCCGGTCGTGATCGTTTGCCGCTCGTCGCCCAGGCACATTTCCCCCTCGCCGCTGACCACGAAGTAGATTTCTTCCTGCTCCTGGCTATGCCACGGCACCTGGCCGCCGTTCGGTTCCAAAATGACCCAGCCCAGGCAGAAGTTTTCGCACTGGATCGGCGACGCCCCCCCGACCAGGTTTTGGGTGCGCCGCCGGGCTGGATAAACGCGGCCCACGATCTCGTTCAAGTCGGCGATGGTCATGCTGGCTCGACCTCCATTTCGCGCCGCAAAGCGCAGTAGAACAACGGAAACAAAATTTCGTGGTGGCCGACGAAGACGTAGCCGCGCGCGTTTGAGCCACCGGTCGCGGTCGGGCGCTGGGCGACGTTGACCGCCGAGCGGTACTGCGCGATCATGTCGAACACGCCGGTCGTGAACGATTCCGGTTTGCCGTTTTGCACGTTGCGCGCGATGGATAACGCCTTCAAAAACGCTTCCGGCAGGATCACGGCCGACCCCAAGTTCATCAGCGCGCCGCCGTCTAAGTCGGCCACGGTTTGGGTCAGGCGGCGAAAGTCGCGGCCGGTCGCGGTCCCCATCTTCGCCGGGTCCCAGGCGGGGTGCTGGTGGATGATGTCGTTGCCGAACGCGACGTGAACACTCGCGGGAATGCCGAGCCGCCACGCGGCGGCCAGCACGGATGCGTCCGCGTGGGGTAGGTTGCCCTCCACGATGGCCCGCCCAACCGCCGCGCCGTAGCCCAAACCGTCGTCCGCGCCCCGGTTTACGGCCGCGTTCAGGCCCGCGCCGGTTTCCTCCCAGTTGCCGAAGCGGCCGTCGGGCAGGTACGCGGCCACGTCCTCACTGGTCTCGCCGATCAGGGCGATCTCGTAGTCGTGGATGCTGACGGCCCCGTTCGCGGCCAAGTGCGTAACGATGCCGCGCTCCATCAGGTCAATGACGAGCCGCGACAGTCCGGTCTTGATGACGTGCCCGCCGATCATCAGCAGGAACGGGCGGCCCGCTTGCCGCGCGCGCGCGACCGCGCGAACGTAGGCGGGAAAATCGCGCCCGACGAGGATGTCGGGGAGCAGCGAAAGCGGGTCAAGCGGGCCGTCGCCGGGCACGGGGCTGAACTGGTCAAGGCGCACCTTGTTCGCCCGCTCCGAAAGCGGGCGCGTGCGCACCTGGGAAGGGTCGAAGGGCATGATAACGTGCGGGCCGAGTATAACACTCGCGTGCGCGCGCGGTCAACGCACGCGTGCGCGCGTGGGAAGAGAAGATAGGATGACGACGGCCGGTTTTTACCTGTACGAGTGCGCGGCCGGGCAACTGCGCCTCTTCCACCGGTTGCGCGAAAAGGAGCGACGAATGCTCGAAGTGTTCCGACGGTTCCGGCAGTACTTCGCTTTGCTGTTCGGCAAGGGTGGTCCGGACGACGCCCTGCTCGCGCGCGAGCGCGCGGTCCTGAGAATCACGCAACGCAATCACCTGCAAGAGATGCAAAAGGCGACGCACAGGCGCATCCGTGTCCTGGAAAAATGCGCGGACCTCGCCGAAGCGACCGGTGACACGAACGAGGCGCGGCGGCTGCGCGGGGAAATAGTGGAGTGCGAAGAATCGCTCGCCCGGACCCAGGCCGCGTTTCAGGAGGCCGCCGACACGGTTGAGGAAGTCAAGCGGGCTATCCGCGACGAAGAGGAGCGTATCCGGCGCAAAACGGCCGATGCGCTTTTCGCCCTGGAAGCGTGGAAGCGCGGCCAGATGCCGCCCCGCCCGCCCGACAGCCTCAGTCCGCCTGACAGTCTCCGTTTCATCGCCGCCGCGCTGCTGCTCGTCCTCGTGGCGTGCTGCCTTTTGCGGTTGTCGTGGTATCGCTGAGGCGCGCAAATTACACGCGCGTCACGGGAGCACAGGAAAAGGAAATGCACGAGGAGTTAAAGCGGAGTTTTGATCGGGTCGAGGAGCAAAAGGCGACTCTGCTGGCGCGCGTCGCCGCCCGCAGCGAGGCGGAGCAGGTGCGCGAAAGGGCCGGGGGCGGCTGGTCGCCGCGCGCTCTGGTGCATCACCTGATTCTGGCCGAGGAACAGGTGCTCAATCAAATAGGCGCTGCGGCTGCCGTGGCGACGCCGAACCGGGTTCCCGCCTCGCGCCGCCCGCTCGTCGCGTTGCTGGCGGGCGCGATGCGCGCGGGCGTGCCCCTGCCGGCCCCGCCGCAAATGACGCCGCCGAGCGACGCAAACGATCTGCTCTCGCCCGGCGAGGCCGTTGTTCGCTGGAACGCCGTGCGGCGCACACTGCGCGATCGTTTGGAAGCGGCCGCGCCCGAAACCGTGCGCAGCGCGCCCCTTGCGCTGCACCCGGTCGTCGGCCCGCTCGACGCCTTCCAGGTGCTGAACCTGCTGGACGCGCACCTCGTTTACCATCTGCGACAGGCCGCCCGCTGGGGCGCGGCGGCGGAAGCGCGAACGAGCAAAAAACCGGGTGGGTAAACGGCCCGTGAGCGTTTGCGCCCGGTGATAAAATCAGCCTGTCATGGACACCCCGGCCGCCCTCTCCTCGACCGCGCCAACGCTCGCCCAGAAACTCGAAAACCTACCCACGAACCCTGGCTGCTACCTGTACAAGGACAAAGAGCAAGCCATCATTTACGTCGGCAAGGCGGTTAACCTGCGCAACCGGGTCCGTTCCTATTTCCAGAAAAGCGCGAGCCATTCGCCCAAAACGAAACGTCTCGTCGCGGCCATCGCCGACATGGAGTGGATCGTCGTTGACACCGAACTCGAAGCCCTGATCCTCGAATGCAGCCTGATAAAAAAACACCGGCCCAAGTACAACATCCGGCTGCGCGACGACAAGCACTACCCGTACCTGCAACTCACCACCGCCGAGCCGTTTCCGCGCCTGCTCATCACCCGGCGCGTTAAACAGGGCGACGGCAACAAGTATTTCGGTCCGTTCACCAACTCGCACGCGGTTTACGAAACCAGCCGGCTCATTTATCGTCTGTTCCCGCTCGTGACGTGCCGCAAGTACTGGACGAACGCCGAGCATCAAAAGCCGTGTTTGTACCACCACATGGGCCGCTGCCCCGAAGCGCCCTGCGCGGGTTTGGCCGACAAAGATCGCTACCACGCGGCCGTTCGGGACGTGGAACTTTTCCTTTCCGGCCGGCAGGACAGCCTCCTCAAGGAGATGGAGCGGCAGATGGAAGCCGCCGCCGAAAACCTGGAGTTCGAGCGAGCCGCCAAAATCCGCGACCAGATCGCCGCCATCAAAACCATCGCCGAGCGGCAAAAGGTCGTCAGCACCACGACCGGCGACCAGGACGTGATCGCGGTCGTCAACGACGCGACCGGCGCGTGCGTCCAGATGTTTTTCATTCGGGGCGGCAAACTCATCGGCCAGGAGCACTTTTTGCTCGACGGCGCGGCCGGCGGCGACGCTGCCGACCTGGAAGGGGAACGCTCGCTCGAAGAGGCGACCGCCGAATTCCTGAAGCAGTATTACCAGGACGCCTCGTTCGTGCCCTCGGAAATCCTGCTGCCCACGCACGTCGAGGAGATGGAAATCATCGAGTCGTGGCTGCGGCAGAAAAAGGGCGCGAAGGTTTCGATCCAGGCCCCCAAACAGGGCGAAAAGAAGCGGCTCCTGGAAATGGCCGCGACTAACGCCCGTCTCGCGCTTGACCAGATCAAGGCGCAATCGGCGGCCGAGCAAAGCCGCGTGGACACTGCGCTTCGCCAGCTCGCCGAACGCCTCGACATGCCCGACAACCTGTTGACGCGCATCGAGGCGTACGACATCTCAAACGTTCAGGGGCGGCACGCGGTCGGCGGCATGATCGTTTTCGAGCAGGGCAAGCCCAAAAAATCGGAATACCGCCGCTTCAAGATCGAGCAGGAAACCGGCGAACCGAACGACTTCGCCATGATGTACGAAGTCCTGACGCGCCGCTTCAACCAGATGGCCGAGGGCAACGTCAAGTTTTTGGAGGAGCCGGACCTGATCCTGATTGACGGCGGCAAGGGCCAACTAAATGCCGCCCAGGCCGCCATGAAGCAGTTCGGCTACGATTTTCCCATGATCGGCCTTGCCAAGCAGTTTGAACTCGTCTTCGTGCCCGGCCGCGACGAACCCATCGAGCTGCCCCGCAACTCACAGGCCTTGTTTTTACTTCAGCGCGTACGCGACGAGGTTCACCGCTTCGCCATCACCTACCACCGCAACGTGCGCGGTCGTGCCGCCCAGATGAGCGTACTGGACGAAATCCCCGGCATCGGCCCGACCCGCCGCCGCGAGCTGCTCAGATTCTTCGGCTCGGTCGAAAAGATGAAACGTGTCAGCCCCGAAGACCTTGCCAAAGCCCCCGGCATGACCCAAAAGGTCGCCCGCGAGCTCCACGACCATTTGCGCGGAACGAGCGAGCCGCCCGGCGAAAGCAAAGCAGCCGCGTAAACAAAAACAGCCGCCGTCCGAAGTTCGGACGGCGGCTGTTTTTCAGGGTATGCGCGGGCTACTTGGTCGCGTCGTGAACGGCCTTTTTGGCATCGCCGAACGCTTCCTGAATTTTGCCTTCGACCTTTTTGGCCTTGCCGGCCAGATCGTCTTCGGGCCGGTCGGTCAGGTCGCCCTTGGCGTCCTGTACCTTGCCCTCCGCCTGCTTGATCTTGCCCTGCACCTGATCCTTGTTGATACTCATGGGAAATAACCTCGTCGTCTTTCTGCCCATCGGATACCCGGCGACGGTGCGCGGCAAACCGAGGCGGCGCGCGGCCCGGAAAAGCGGCGCTTCCTGCTGCGCTACCTCACCGACCATCCCGAAGAACTGCGCCCGATCAACGCGTCGCCAGCCGGCCCGGCAAGCCGTGCCAGCCGGGTGCGGGAAGCAACGCGCGAGTCGTAAAAAGCCCCGCCATCCAAAATGGATGGCGGGGCTTTTTCGCATTTTGAACGCGCTCTGGTCAGTTAGCCGGGGGCGGTTCTTGCCACTTCCCATCGGCCTTGATGAGGTTCACCAATTCCTGGACGCCGTTTTCCTGGGAAATGCCGCCCTTGACCATTTCGCGGCCCCGGTACAGCGCAATAATGCCGCCGGCCTTGCCCACGTAGCCGTAGTCGGCGTCTGCCATCTCGCCCGGACCATTGACGATACATCCCATGACGGCGATGTCGAGGCCGACCAGGTGCTTGGTGGATTCGCGCACCTGGTTCAGCACGGTGGGCAGATCGAATTTGGTCCGGCCGCAGGACGGGCAGGCGATGAATTCGACCTGCGTTTTTCGCAAACCCAGCGCCTGCAAAATCTCGTAGCAGACGGGCAGTTCGTTCACGGGGTCCTCGGCAAGGGAAACGCGAATCGTGTCGCCGATGCCCTCGGCGAGCAGGGTGGCGATGCCGGCCGTGCTTTTAACGCGTGCGTATTGCCCGTCGCCGGCCTCGGTGACGCCCAGGTGGAGCGGGTAGTCCATGTTTTCCGCCTCCATGCGCCGAACCATCAGGCGGTTCGCCGCGAGCAGAATCGGCACGCGCGAGGCTTTGAGCGAAAGGACGATGTTGCGGTAGTCGTGCTTTTCGCAGATGCGGATGTATTCCAGCGCGCTTTCGACCATGCCTTCGGGCGTGTCGCCGTACATGACCGTGAGGCGTTCGGCCAGGCTGCCGTGGTTGACGCCGATCCGCATGGCGATGTCGCGCTCGCGGCACACGGCAATAACAGGTAGCAGGTTTTCCTCGATAGCCACCAATTCGTCGGCAACCTCGCTTGCGGAATACTCCTCGGCCCGACCGCGCGGTTTCCGGAAAACGAAAAGGCCGGGATTGATCCGCACCTTGTCCACGAAGTGAGCGACCGCAACCGCGATGTCGCTGCCCTGATGATGCACGTCGGCGACGAGCGGCACGTCCACCAGGCGCTTACGCAGTTCCTGCTTGATCTCGCCCAAGCAGTGCGCTTCCATCAGGGTCGGCGTGGTCACGCGCACGATTTCCGCGCCGGCCCGCGCCATGCTCATGATCTGGCGCACGCACGCGCCGACGTTCTTCGTTTCCTCAGTAATCATGCTTTGCACGGCGATGGGTGCACCGCCGCCGATGGTCACCTTGCCGACGCGCACGGCCCGTGTTTGACGGCGCGGAAAGGCGAGCGGGAGGCTATCATAAAGGTCGCTCATGAGTTATTGTTCGTCTCCGTTTTCGTCTTCCTCATTATACGGGGCGCGGCGAGAGCGGCCACGAAGCCGAACGGCCTTCCGCCGAAAGGGGAAGGCCGTTGCGTTTCGCGCGCTTTGGGTTTGTTTACGCCGGCTGCGGAGGGCGTGCGGGCGGCACGGGCTGAAGGATGCGGCGCCGTTCGGGCGTCAGGCGGTCGAGCAGGGCCTGCGAATACTCGTAGCCGAAGCGGGTTGCACCCCACAGCGGGCCGTAGCGGTAGATCGTGATGCGCCGCTCGCCCGGATTCGTGCGGCTCGACCCGCCGTGCATCAGGCCGTCCACGAAAAGAAGCGCGTCGCCTTTTTTGAGGTAAGCGGGAACCGCGCCGGGCAGGTGATCCATCCGGTCGCCCTTCTGGTAGTCGCCCGGGAGCGGGTGCGGAAAGTTGGATTTGTGGCTGCCGGGAATTATCATGGTCGGCCCGTCGCCCTCGCCGATGTCGGTGAGCGCGAGGATGACATTCGCCTGGCCGCAGCGGAACACGCCGTTCTTGTACTGATACGCGCCCCGCAGCGCGCCCTTGTACCCGCCGCTGTGGACGGGATGATGCCCGCCCGACATTCGAATGGACGCGATGCACTCGTCAATGAACAGCCCCTGGACGTAACTTTCCTGCTCGCCGCAGTAGCGGCGCACGTAGTCAATCCAGCCGGGGTGGTCAATCAGTTTCTCGAGTGCGGGATCGGCCTCGACGCAGTTGTGCAGCTCGAATCCGGTTTCCCTGGTGTAGTCGCGGCGCTGGGCGTTGCCCCACCACGCGCCCGATTCGAGATTAGGGAAGCGGTCGAAGGCCGCGTTCAGTTCGTCCACCAGGCTTGGCTCGACCGCGTTTTCGAGAATGAGATAGCCTTGCAGGTCGAAAAAAAAGTCGTCAAGCGCGCTTGGAGCACGCGGCGGCGGCGTTGGGTTCATAAAAGTCTCCGTGGCTGAGTATATCAACTTGGAACGCGGGTGTAAATTGCCGCTCCCCAGGCGGCATGTTATACTGACAGGCGTTGTCTGAGCGCAGATGGTGATGAGGGGAGCGTAGCAGGAATGGCGACGGCGGCCGAGCCGACGATGGGCGAAACGATCCAGGAAAAGGTAAACGAGTTCGGCGTGCTGGTCGCACCCGTCGAGCAGGCCATTCGCGAGCTGCAACTGGCGCGCGGCATGCTGCGCGCGCGGGCCGAGGACGAGATCAACACGCTGTCGCCCGCGCTCGCCGCGCTGTCCGACGCCCTCAACGTTTCTACCCTGGACCTGCTCACCGCGAGCGACCGACCGGCATTTTTGCGCGAAGCCGTCGGCCATTCGTCGCTTCCGGTCGAGGAGATTCGCCGCCGCGTTCTTTCGGCGGGCGCGGGCGCGGGCGAGCAGCTACGCGCACTCGGCTTGCCGGAAACCGCCGCCTGAACAAGAGCGCGCGTGTGCGCCCCCCGACAACTCATGAACCGTTCCCGCAACACGCTTTTGATCGTCCTTGTCGCCGTCGCCGTCGCCGTTTTTGCCGGGCTGAACATGGCTATCGGACGTTTGGCAGGTACGGGCGAGCACGATCATGAGGCGGAAGAAACGCAGGCCGCCGCGAAGCAAGGCGATAGAAGCAAAGGGGACGCCGCGCCGGGCGGAGCGGAACAATCCGCCCTGGCCCGGCGGCCAACCGACGAAACAATCGGCCCTAAAGACGCGAAAAATGACGTGGTGATCGGCTGGTCCTGGACGCCCGAAGTGCAGGCGGACCCGGCCCGGCTGGAACAGGCTCTTGCCGTTGCCCACCCCGGTGCGCCCTACGTTCGCGTGCGCATCGTTAACGCCGACGCCGTGCCCGATGCGCCGCGCGGCATCGTCGTGAACGGCCAAAAAGTACAGGACCTGCCGCCCGACGGCCTCCTCAAATCAGGCGACATCGCCTGGGCCGTCAGCGGCAAGGCCGACGTGCCTCGCCCAGCCCTGACAAAATAAGAACCCGAAGAAGAATCGGAAGGAATCAAACCCAAGTGCCCAATATCAAGTCGGTCAAGAAAGACGTTATCCGCTCGCGCCAGCGCCGCCTGCGCAATCAAGCGGCCAAGTCGCAGATCAAGACGTTTGTGAAAAAGGCCCACACGGCCATCGCGGGCGGCGTCGCCGAAACGATTGCCGTCGCCGTGCCCCAGGCCGTGAGCGTGGTGGACAAGGCCGCCAAGCGCGGCATCATCCACAAGAACCAGGCTGCCCGCCGCAAGTCCCGTCTGATGCGAAGAGCCGCCGCCCAGGCCGCCACTCAGACGCAGCCTGTCGCGTAGAACAAAACGCACCGACAAAAAGGCCGCCGGGGAGAAACTCTCCCCGGCGGCCTTTGTTTTAGCACAGTTCGAGTACGAGGCGTTGTAGCACGAGGCGGGGAGCGTCGCCGCCGGGCAGGATGCCTTTCAGGGCAAGGTCGGCCTGGAGCAGTTTTTCCATGCGCTCCAACAGTTCGGCCCCGGAAAAGTTGCGCGCCTGAGCGGCGTACTTGTCGGCCATCCAGGAAGTGCGCGGGTTGGCAATGGTGGCCGCCGCGCCGTCGCCGGGAAGCAATTTTGCAGTTTCGGGCGGGAGCGGCGGGGCGTTGCGGCCGATCAGGTTTTTGCCGGCCAGGTACTTGAACTGGGCGAGCAGCCGAATCTGGCGGGCCAAAAGAACGAGGACGCGCGGCGCGACCGATTCGGGCCGCGTGCCGCTTTGAAACAGCGTGGCGACGTGGCCGAGGGCCTCGGCGGTGCGGCGCGCGCCCACGGCGTCGCACAGTTTGAAGATCACGTCGTCCGGCCCGCGCGACAGCGTCGCTTCAACGTCGGCAATCGTGATCGTCGGGGCGTCGCCGGCGTGGGCGGCGGCCTTGGCGAGTTCGGTTCCCGCGCGCATTTGGTCCTCGCCGGGGAGTTGCGCGAGAAGGGAAAGCGCGTCGGGGGCCAGGGTTTTGTGAAGGCGTTTGGCCTCGGCCGCGAGCCAGCCCCGCAAGTCTTCCGCGCGCGGAAGACCGAAGTCGAGGATGCGCCCACCCGTTTTTTTCACGGCGTTCGTGAGTTCGACGGCGACGATGCTGCCGCGCTTTGTTTTGCCATCCTCGACAACGGGCGTGCCGGTGTGGAGGATGAGCAGGCCGGATGCGGGAATGCGGGCCAGGCCGGTTGCGAGCCGCTTTTGCTCCTCCGCGTCCATCTGCTGCGTGTCGCGCACTAAGACGATCCGGCGGCCCTCACCCATCGGGGCCGTGGCGACGTTTGCAAGCGCGTGGTCGGCCGTCACGCTGCGGCCGTCCAGGGTTTCGCTGTCGAAGTCGGCCCAGTCGGGCGCGACGTGGGCGCGCACCAGGTCGGCGGCCTCCTTGGTTTTGCGCCCGGCCTCCGGCCCGGTGAGCAAAATCACGCGCTCCGGCCCGGAAGGGGTGGGGGCGGCTGGCACGGCTTTCGTGCTGCGGCTACCGGGCGGCATCGGCGGCGCTCCCGGCTAATGTGGGTACGGCGGGCTTGCCCAAACGCTTCAAAACGGATTTGACGTTCGCGCTTGCCCGGCGCGCGGCGGCAACATCGTCGGCGGTCAGCGCGGCTGGGCCGTACAAAGCGCGCTCGACAATGCGGGTCAGATCGTCGAGGGCGTCCCCGACCGCGTTCCCGAAATAGGCGCGCACGCGGGCCGCGTGGCCGCCGGGCGTCGAATCCGGCGTGCGGCGAACGCCCCGGCGCGCGATGGTTCGCACCGTGCCCGCGTAAACGCGAGCGATCTCGGCCGCCAGAACGTCGCCCGGCGTCATGCTTGCTTGCGTCGTGCGTCCTCGCAGACCCAGCCGGCCGGCCAGTTCGTTCACCGCAACGCCTACGAGCAGCAGCAGGGCGGCGGCGGCGAGCGCGGGCGGCAGCCAGCCCCGTGACAGCAGCTGGTCCCAAAAGGTTTGCTTCGGGCGATTCGCCTCCTGCGCTTCACTTTCCCCGCTTACGCTGGTAACGGCCGTGGCGTCGAACGGAATCCAGCCGTAGCCGGCGAAGTACACTTCGGCCCAGGCGTGGCGGTCCGAACCGGTAAGCACGTATTCGCGCGGCTTGTCCGCGCGCGGCGTGCCGGGCACGAAGCCCGTGGCGATGCGGGCGGGCAGGCCGGCGTAGCGGCACAGCACGGCGACGGCCGTCGCGTACAGGTCGCAATAGCCTTCGCGCGATCCGTTGAGGAAAAATTCGGCGGCGTCCGCGCGGGCCGGAACGGGCTGAGCGTCCTTGCGGTATGTGCAGCGGTCGGCCACGAACGTGCGGATTGCCTCGGCCCGGCTGTACGGATCGTCGGGCGCGTCGAGCGTGGCTTCGTCGGCGAGCGCGCGCAGGGCCGGATTGTCCTGCGGGAGCGACGTGGGCGCGCTCAAATAAAGCCGCCGGATTTCCGAAGGATAGTTCGAGCGCGTTCGGGCGAGTTTTACGGGCTGCGCGTCCACGATCTCGGACTCAATCTCGTACGGGCCGAGCCGGGTCACGCCGCGCATGTCGAAGACCATTCCCATCATCGAGGAGGTGGACAGCGTGTTGTCGCTGCGCCACGACAAATGGTCCGTATTGGGCGATGCGCGCACGACGCGCGGCTCGGCGGCCGAATACAGCACGCCCGACGCGCCCGCGCGCAGGGGCGTGAACGTGTGACGAACGCGCCGCGTTTTCCCCTGGATGGGCTGGCCGAGCGCGGCGTAGTCGGGCAAGCGGAACAGGTTCTGGTTGGGCGGCGACGGCTCCGCGGCGGCAATGCGCTGCGAAAATTCGCCCAACTGGGTGTTCCAGCCGTGGCCGTCGTATTCTTCGTAGGTTCGCCCGCGCCAATAAAACGCTTCGTCGCCCGTGACCGTCAAAACTTCGGACGGGTCGTCATCCACCGGTCCGATGCCGATGGCGAAGCGGCCCCGGTCATCAAAGGGCAGACCGCGCCGGCCGGAAACACGCGAACCGGCCTGCCCAGACGGTACGGCCAGACGCCGGATGATGCCCGCGAGCGACAGGTGACTGCCGACCATCTGAAACGGAATGGCGATCAGGAAGCCGATCACGATGGCCGTCAGGCTGCAAAGCGCGGCCATGCCGATCTGGGTGCGGATGAGGTGGCGCGCTTTTCGGCCCTGACCCGGCCCGCTTCCCCGGCGCGGCCGGAACGTTAGATACGTTTGACGGACGAGCAAAAACGAGGCCGCGCCCAGGAACAAAACGAATTGGGCGATCAAAGGCCAGTTAATCTCGACCGTTCCCGTCAGCCCAATCAGCGCGATGGAAAACACGCAGGTGAACACAACCGCGTCGTCGTTTAAGAGGGCGAACGAATAAAATACGGCGATCAGGGATAAAGCGGAGGCGATCAGCACGTCCTGTGGCCCCTGCGTGTCCAGGCCCATCACGTCGGCGAGCGGCCCGCGCGAACTGAGCGTGAACAAAAACAGGCCCGCGAGCGCGAACGCCCCGGCGCGGATGAGGAAAACCGGCACGCCCACGCGGCGCATCAGGTACGAGGCCGCGACGCCGATGCTGCACAGCCCCAAAGTGAAGCGGGAAAAAGCCGGGTCCTCCAGATGCTGCGCGACCGCCCCGATGCCCGACATCAAAACGAGCCAGCCGGCTATGTAAAGCGTGATGGAAGGGGGGACGGCCGGCGCCGGGGAACGCTCAGGCCCGGTCCGCACTGCCGCCGCCGCCGCCATTGCGGCGGCGGGCGCCGTTGTCGCGGTTCTGGAAAAGATAGGCAAGTTCCCGACCTCCCTCGCGCCACGGCGAGTGTTCACAGGTAATAACCGAAAGCCGCGCGCCCGCGATGGCGGGACTCATCACGTGCGGCCCGCCGAACGATGACGGCTCGAAAAACATCACCTCGGCGCTGTCGCCGCCGCGCGCCATGCGTTCGGACAGAAAAACGGACAGCCGGCCGTCGCCGCGCGCCGTGAGAATGGCGAAGTGACTCCCCGCTTCGGGCCGAGCGGCGGCAAGGGCCTCGGCGAGCGAAGTCGCCGCGTTCGCCTCGGCGCGGGCGAGCAGATCGAACAAGCGGAACCGGCCCACGCTTTTGTCGCTGTCGCCGGGCCGGATGTGGACGCGCCCGCTTTGCGTCACCAGCAAAACGCCGCCGCCGCTCGCAAGCGTGCGATCCACCAGGGTCGCGGCCACCTTGACGGCGTATTCCAGCGTGGTTTCGCGGCCTTTGCCGTAATGGGTGTCTTGTGCGGCGTCCAGCCCGATGACCAGATCGCGCTGGTAAGCGCGCTCCCACTCGACGACCGCGAGCGCGCCCGTGCGCGCGGTGGTCGGCCAGTGGACGCGCCGCAAAGCGTCGCCGTGCCGGTACTCGCGGACGCCGTGAAAATCCATGCCGTCGCCGCGAACCATTTTGCCGTCGCTTTCGCGCAGCCCCTGGATGCCCGCCCCGCCGTACGCCGTCGCCACCGCCGGTATCGGCGTGGGGTGGACCACGATCTCGGTCAGGCACGTCGTGGGCAGCACGAAGGAAAACAGGCCCAGCGCATCGGTCGTCGCCAGGCGGGCCGGGCCGAACCGGTACACGCCCCGCTTGAAGGGCGCGACGTGATAGGTGCGGCTGCCCGTTTCGCCGTCCCATTCGTCCAGGGCGAGCAGGGGCGTGGCCGCGCTGGCGTGCCGAAAAGGCGTTTCTTCCCGGTTTCCCAGCCCCTCATTTGCCTCGGTCGCAGCCAGGGGCAACTCGGCCGGCAGCGTGTCGCCTACGCGCAGACTGGCAAGCGGAAGGCCGCCGGTGGCCGAAAGACGCAGCGTGATGGGCGTCAAACGCTCTTCCTGCGTGGTCGCCTCATGCGCGCGCGCCACGGAAAACTGGGACCGTCCATAGCGCGCGAGCAGGTACGAGGCGAGCGGCAAAACGCCCAGCGACGCGGCCATCAAGTACAGGTATTGCAAATCGAGCAGAACGGCAACGATGATCAAAAACAGCGCGGCCACGCCGATCACGAGCAGTTTTTTATCGGCCGCGCCGCCGGGAACGCCTTCCATGTCGAGCAAACTCCTTACCCGCGCGTGCGAAGCGGCCTTCCGGCGGCCGTTTCCCTGCATGGATTATACGTCCGGTCCAACCCCGCGCCCGCACCGGCGGCAGGGAAACGGCGCGCGCGCGGGGAACACTGGTGGCACGACTCGTTTTGTTCTGCTTTAGTTGGGGAGGTATCCATGCCCGTTTTTTCCTCGTTTTTCGTCATTGGCGCTGCCGCCGCCGCCGCCGCCGCGCTGACGCTTGCCGCCGCTCCGCGCGCCGCGAAGGCGGCTGGCCCGAAGCCGGCCGTACCCGCGCATTCGCCGCTCGCATTCACCGTCAAAAACATTGACGGCAAAAGCGTGCCGCTGTCACGCTACAAAGGCAAGGTCGTTTTGATCGTCAATACTGCCTCGCTGTGCGGCAACACGCCCCAATACGCCAGCCTCGAAAATTTGTACCAGAAGTACCAGGCGCGCGGGCTTCGCATCCTCGCCTTTCCCGCCAACAACTTCGGCAGCCAGGAGCCGGGCACGAACGACGAGATCAAAACGTTCTGCTCGGCCAAGTACAAAACTACCTTTGACTTGTTCAGCAAAATCTCGGTCAAGGGCGACGATCAGGCCCCGCTGTACCACTTCCTGACCGCCAAAAGCACCAACCCCCAATTTGCCGGCGACGTGGAATGGAACTTCGCCAAGTTTCTGGTCGGGCGAAACGGCCAGGTGATCGCCCGTTTCCCGGCCAGCAAGGACCCGCTGTCGGATGACGTGGTCGCCGTTTTGGAAGCGGAACTTGCCAAACCCGAAAAGGCGGCCCCAGCCAAATCCGCCGCCGTGCGTTAACAGGGCCGGCAACGAAAAACAGGCGCATGCCGATGACACCCCAACCCAGCCCGCAGCATACCGGTGACGACAGCAGTGGCGGCGGTGATGAGTTTGCGCCGCTGCTGCGCGGCATCGTGGAGGCGGTACCCACGAACGCGCTCGCCGTTTTGGACGAAGAGTTGCGTGTGCGGTGCGCGAATCGGCCGTTCCGCGATCTGTTCGGCCCCCAAACGCAGCCGGAAGACGAGAACGGCGCGGCGCGGGCCGGCGGCGTGCCCGCCGTGGTGCGGCACGGCGGGCTGTGGAGCGTGCCCGGTTTGCGCGCCCAGGTGGAGCGCGCCTTTCACAAGGAACTGGGCCGCCGGGAACCCGGCCGGGCCGCTCTTCATGACCTGCCCGGCCACGGCCGCCGTTTGCTCGTGCTGAGCGTTTCGCGCCTTGATCTTCCTGCAAGTGCGCCGCCGTGCGCGCTTCTTGTTGTGGAGGACCGGACCGAGCCGGAAGCCGCGCGCACGCGGGACGGGCGCATCGCGCGCGCGCTCCAGCGTCCGCTCAGCCTGGAAGTCGCCGAAAACGTTTTCGCCGACCTGTCCGTCGCCATGCTGTACGAGGCCGCGCTCGATGCGGCAAGCGCGGGCGGCGATTTTTTCGATGCCTTCGCGCTGCCGGGCGGCCGGGTCGCGCTCGTGGTCGGCGACGTTTCCGGCAAGGGCCTGCCCGCCGCGGCGCGCATGTCGCAGGTCAAGGACGGGCTGCGAACTTTTCTGGGTCTGTTTCCGCAAAACTCCGGCCTCGCGCTTGCCGGCCTGAACGATTGGGTGTGTGACACGCGCGACCTGGACGACGAGCCGGGCCGCCCCTCCTTTGTTGCGCTCACGCTTGCCGTGATCGAGCCGTTTTCGGGCCGGGTCGAGGTCGTGTCGGCGGGCTGCGAGCCGCCGCTCGTTCTGGGCGCGGCCGGCGGCTCGCACGTTTTGATGGCCCCCGGCATGCCGCTGGGCGTCGAGTGCCGCGAAACCTACCAGCCCGCGCTCACCACGCTCGTTCACGGCGATATCTTGATCCTGGTCACGGACGGCATCACCGAGGCGCGGCGGGCAGCCGAACCGGGCGAATCGCGCCGCGCGGCCCGGCTGGGCTATGACGGCATGGTCACGCTGGCCCGCCGCGCCGCGCAGGCCGCTCCACCCTCCCTGCGCGCCCTGGGCAAGCAGGTATTGGACGACGCGCGCGCCTTTGCCGGCGGCGCGCTGTCCGACGACGCCTGTCTCCTCCTCGCCCGCCGCCGCTGAGAAAAGATTTAAACGCAGAGGCGCGGAGGGGAGGAGGTTCGCAGAGGAAAAAGAGAACATTTTTAATCTCCTCTGCAACCCTCCGCGCCTCTGCGTTTAATCCCCTCCCGGCATCGTCCTCAGGCTTCGCAGAGGCGAGAAAAAGACGAAAAGGGCCGCGACGAAGCCGCCGCACACGCCCACGCCGAGCGCGGCCCGCACGCCGAGCGTTTCGCCCAGCACGCCGCCCGCGAGCGTTCCCACGAGCGCCATGCCCAGGCTGAGGACGCGCAGCGTGCCGTTAACCCGTCCCCGGAGCGCGTCGGGCGTGACGGCCTGCCGCAAACTGGTTGCGTTTATCTCGAATACGGTCCAGGCTGGGTCCGTCACGACCTGGTTCAGGAGCAAGAAGGCCGCGCCGAGCAAAGTCGCGCCGGGCGCGAGCGGCGAAAACAGCGACCCGATGCTGGTGACGATCAGGCCGCCGATGAGGGTGTTGCCGACCCCGAAACGCTTCGTGACGCGCCCGGCAAACAGCGCCCCCAGCAGCGAAGTGACGCCGCCGACCGCGAAAATCATGCCCAGCACGCCCGGCGAAAAGCCGAGCGTCTTGGTCACGAACACAAGGTAGACCGTGCCGACGATGCGGCTGAGCAGGTCGAGCGCGGACTGGCCGAGCGCAAGGGCGCGCAGGCGCGGGTCGTGCCAAACCGTTCGCAACCCTTCGACGATCTGCGCCCGCAAACTCACGCCGAGAACGAGGTCGTCGTTGACATCGGGTCCGGGAACCATCTCCTGTTTTTCCGGCAGTCGAGTGCTGCCCAGGAACAGGGCCGAGGCGACGAACGAGGCGGCGTCCACGAGCGCAGCGAGCGGGCCGCCCACCCACTGCACCAGCCAGCCCGACAAACTGGACGCCCCGAACTCGGCAACCGACGCGCTCGCCGTCAGTTTGCTGTTGCCTTCGACCAATTCGTCGCTTTGAACAAGTGAGGGCAGATACGCCGCGTAGGCCACGTCAAAAAGGACCGTCAGCGCGCCGCCCAAAAAGGCGACGACCGCAAGGTGCGTGATGGTCAAACGGCCCCACAGCGCAGCCACGGGGATCGAGGCGAGCAGCAGCGCGCGGCCCACGTCGCAGCCGATCAGGATCGGGCGGCGGGCCAGACGGTCCACCCACACGCCCGCGAACAGCCCGAACAGCAAACCGGGAACGAGGTCGGCCGCGTTCAAAAGCGCGATGTGACGCGGCGTCGCGCCCAGCAGCAGAACGGCTGTGAACGACAGGGCCGCCCGCGAGATCAGCGAGCCGAAGACGGAAACCGTCTGGCCCGCCCACAGTTTGACGAAATCGGGATTGACCCACAAACCGCCGGGGCGGGGCAGACGCACGCGGGTTTTCTCCTGAGGGCAATGCGGCGGGCGAAGGCGCCCGTCCGCCCCTTCACTTGCTGTGTCGTTTGCGTGCGGCTTCCGGGTAAACGCGCGGGGCATGCGCGCCTCGTGCGCGGGAGGCGTGCGCGCCTCGCGTTGAACGAAGCCGCGCCACGAGGAAATCTACGGTAAAATTCCTGAACCCGCCGCGCTTTCTCGCGCCCGCGCGGGTGCAATGACCGCGATGTTAAATAAGAGTTGCGAAAGAATACGCTATGACGACAATAGACGTGAATGAAGCACAGCCGCATCTTTCTGAATTGCTGGCGTTGGCTAAGGCGGGCAACGAGGTTATCCTTGCCGAGGGCAGCACGCCCATCGCTCGTCTGATTGCCGTCGCCCCCGCTTCCGTCCAACGCCGGCCGCGTGTTGCCGGTCTGCATCAAGGGGCTGCCTGGGTCAGCGAGGATTTTGACCAACCCTTGCCGGATGAGTTCTGGATGGGCAATTCGTGAGGGTTCTGCTCGACACGCACATTTTTCTCTGGTGGGACAATGATCCCGATCATCTCTCGGTCCAAGCCAAGAACCTGTGTCAAGACCCGGCTAACACTCTGGTGTTGAGCGTGGTCAGCGTCTGGGAGATGCAAGTCAAACAGCAGTTGGGCAAACTGACCCTTCGGCTGCCACTCTCCGAGTTGATTGAAGACCAGCAGAAGACAAACGGCGTTGAAATTCTGCCGATTAGCCTGGCTCATGTTCTGGCTTTAGAAACGTTGCCACTGCATCACAAAGACCCATTCGACCGTTTGCTCATCGCCCAATCTCGTGCGGAGGGTGTCGGCTTGCTCAGTGTTGACCCGATCTTCAAGCAATACGCAGTCACACTGCTGACGTGAAATAAATCATCAGCGCCCGAACAAGGCGCCGCGCCGGACGCCCACCGTTTGACGAAGGGGAAGCGTCGCCTTTGGACAGTAGTTACCGCGTTTCTGGCGTATTTTCCCGACCGCCGCCACCACGAAGAAATCTGCTGTAAAATTCCCCAACTAGCCGGACATCTCTGCGCCTGTGTGGGTGAATACCTGATGGGCCACAGTGGAGTACAACGGCCTCATCACCCCCCAACCAAGATGGCGGAAAAGACAGAATGATAGGAGATATATGATGGCTGACCCAACGGCTTTGGTGAGTTGCCTTCGTAACCTTAAATGGCTATGGATCGGAGCGCGTTGTTACCAGCAAAGGTTGCCTGCTTCCGAATCTGAAAACCTGTGCTCGGAAACGAACCCGGAAGCAAGCAGGCGTCTGACTCGAACAACGCGCTCCGATCCATAGCCCCTTAAATCCTACATGACGGCTGACTACTCGTTAGTAAGTAGAGAGAAGCAGGACGAAGCTGTCGAGGAGGTCATGTGGACAGGTGTAATTGCATGCGCGATAGCCATGTTCATCCCGATTCCTTTTTGGAAGGTGTTTATTCTCAGCCCACTTCAATACGCCATGGTTAGAAGTATTGGCAACATCAGGGGGCACAAATTGACCAAGGAATCGGCAAAAGAAGTTATAGGCACTATCGGGGCTGGTATTGTTTTTCAGCAATTGTGCTTAGTCATTGCTGACGTTGCCGTCCCAATTTTAGGAGGCATGATTTTCGGCACGACCTATGTTGTTGGAGCGACTTGGATGTTAGGAAAGGCTGCTGATTACTACTTCACGATGGGAAAAGCGCCATCAAAGCAGCAACTCGCTGATTGGCAGCGAGAGGGTAAGCAGAAGGCCAAATCAGCAAGGCAGGAGGCTAAACAAGCCAAATCCGAGGAGTCATTCGTGATTGACTCACAGGATGGAGTTCTCCATTATGCTCACTGCCGGAATGTCGTCGAAGAGTACCTGCATGATGCAGAACATCGTTTTAGAACTTTCAACAATTTGCTTGACGCAGTAGGTTATCTCGCAGACCACAGCATGCAAACTAAGCGCTGTGCGATTTGCATCAGTAAAACCGAGGCTTAAAGTCGAAGTAGACCTGGGAGGTTCTTAGACTCGCGGTTAACAGAGTCAAGGGCGACGGGGTCGAAAACAGGCTATGGATCGGAGCGCGTTGTTCGAGTCAGACGCCTGCTTGCTTCCGGGTTCGTTTCCGAGCACAGGTTTTCAGATTCGGAAGCAGGCAACCTTTGCTGGTAACAACGCGCTCCGATCCATAGCCGAAAACACAATAGCAAACAAGGCGAAGGGCTTCGTCCCCGACTCCGAGCGTGACAGTAGCCTGACCCGCCGCGCTAAAAACGAGGATTTACCCCTGGTCGTTTGAAGGTCCGCACTGCCTCTTGAGAATTGAGCAAAACGCAAAAAAGACGAGGCATCGTCCCCTTTACGGGACGATGCCTCGTTGTACTTTGAGTGCGAAAACAGCGCGCCGCAGACGCGCGGGCGCCGAAGCCGTTACACGGCAGCGTCGGCTTCGGTGTCCGGAGCAGGCAGCAGGTCGCGTACGGGCAACGGAGCGCAGCCTTCGGGTGCGCTTACCGGCTGAACAAATTCATCTTCCGTGAACACGCGCACGTCGGAATAGTCGCCGCCGTTCGCGCCGCGATGCACCTCGACCTGCCGGTTCCTCAGGTTCACGATCCAGTATTCGCCCACGCCCGCGCGCGCGTACAAGCGCGCCTTATCCGACCGGTCGAAGGCAAGCGTCCAATCCGACACCTCGACAATTAGGAGAATATCCGCCGCGGGGGGCGTGATGGGGGCGTCGTCCTCGTCCCCGCGCACTACCAGCAAGTCCGGTTCGGGAGCGCGTCGTGTTCCAAGTCGCAGCGTGGTCTGCACGCGAATGTGGGCGACGCCCGCGAACATTTCCCGTAATCGCTTGTTGGTCCTCATCATCGCGCGGATGTGATCCGCCCCCTGCGCACTCATTTCGATGATCTCTCCTTCGATCAGTTCGGTCCGCACGTCGGGCGCGAACACGCCCGCTTGAGCCGCGCGCAGGTATTCGTCGGTCGTCCACACGTGACGCGCTGCCGCTATCGTCGCACTCATCGTTGTTTTGCGCTCCTTTTTCGCCGTTTGTAATCCGCATTGTACCGGCCGTGCGAGCGTGAAGGTGGTAGCCGCGCCCGGCGTGGTCATGGTACAATTGCCCACCAAACGTTCGTTTTCGTCGCCGTTCCCTTCGCCTTTTTCGACAACAAAAACCGGTCGCGTTTCGCGCCGGTTTTCTGCTTGTTTAGCCCCTTCTTTCAGGAACCCCGCCCATGCCGCCCGCCAAGATCGCCCCCAACGCGCACGACAAGATTTCCATCCGGGGCGCGCGCCAGAACAACCTCAAGAACATTGACCTGGACATCCCGCGCGACAAGTTGGTCGTGATTACCGGCCTGAGCGGGTCGGGCAAATCCAGCCTTGCCTTCGACACACTGTACGCCGAGGGGCAGCGCCGCTACGTGGAAAGCCTGTCGTCGTATGCGCGCCAGTTTCTGGGCCAGATGGACAAGCCCGACGTGGACCAGATCATCGGTTTGTCGCCGGCCGTCTCGATTGACCAGAAAAGCACGTCGCGCAACCCGCGCTCGACGGTCGGGACGGTGACGGAGATTTACGATTATCTGCGCCTGCTCTACGCGCGCGTCGGCAAGCCGCACTGCCCCAACTGCGGCCGGCCGATCACGCAGCAGCAGCCCGAACAGATCGTGGACCGCGTGATGGAGATGGACGAGGGCGCGCGCCTTCAGGTGCTCGCGCCGGTCGTGCGGGGCCGCAAGGGCGAGTACAAAAAGGAGTTGGAGGACATCAAGAAGGAAGGCTTTGTGCGCGTGCGTGTGGACGGCGAGGTGCGTGAGGTCACGGACGACATCCAATTGGATCGCTACAAGCAGCACGACATCGAGGTCGTGGTGGACCGGCTGGTCGTCAAGCCGGGGATAGAAAAGCGCCTCGCCGACAGCGTCGAGGCGGCCTTGAAAATGGGCAAGGGCCTGGTCGTCGTCAACGTGATCGGCGGCGAGGATTTGACCTTTTCCACGCAGTTCGCCTGCCCGGTCTGCGGCATTTCGCTCGAAGAGATCGCGCCACGCACCTTTTCGTTTAACTCGCCGTTCGGGGCCTGCCCAACCTGTCACGGCCTGGGAACGCAGACCGAGTTTGACCCCGACCGGGTTATCCCGGACAAGAATTTGAGCATCGGCGAGGGGGCCATCGCCTACTTCGTGCTCAAAAGCGGCAAGGAAACGCTGTCCGACCATCGGGCGGCCCTGTTCGCGGCCGTCGCCAAGAAACTCGGCTTCACGATGGAAACGCCAATCCGCGATTTGTCGCCCGAACAGTACGAAGCCTTGCTGCGGGGCGTCAAGGGCAACGTTTCGATGGAGTTCCGCAACCGGTGGGGCCGCGCGCGCCGCTTCGATACCGAATTTGCGGGCGTGCTCGAAATCATGCAGCGCCAGTACGCCGAAACGACCAGCCCGACGGTCAAGGAGGACCTCGAACAATACATGAGCGCCAAGCCGTGCCCGACCTGCAACGGCAAGCGCTTGAAGCCCGAAGCCCTCGGCGTCACCTTCGGCGACAAGAACATCGCCGACCTGACCGCGATGAGCATCGAGCGCGCGTCGGGCTTCTTCGACGGCGTGGAACTTTCGGACCGGGACCAGACCATTGCGCGCCAGATCGTCAAGGAGTTGAAAACGCGCATCGGCTTTTTGATGGACGTGGGCCTGAACTACCTCACGCTCGACCGGGGCGCGGCCACGCTTGCGGGCGGCGAGGCGCAGCGCATCCGGCTCGCCACGCAGATCGGGTCCGGCTTGCAGGGCGTCTTGTACATCCTCGACGAACCCTCTATCGGCCTGCACCAGCGCGACAACACGCGCCTGATTGATACGCTTCTGCATTTGCGCGACCTGGGCAATACCATTCTCGTGGTCGAGCACGACGAGGAGACGATGGCCGCCGCCGACTGGATTATTGACATCGGGCCGGGCGCGGGCGTCCACGGCGGCCAGGTGGTGGCGCAGGGGCCGCTCAAAAAAATACTCGCCGACAAGAAGTCGGTCACGGGCGCGTACCTGTCGGGCCGCAAACGCATCGCCGTCCCAGAAACGCGCCGCGAAGGCAGCGGCAAATTTTTGACGATCAAAGGCGCGCGCGGGCACAACCTTAAAAACGTCACGGTTCCGTTCCCGCTCGGTGCGTTCGTGTGCGTGACCGGCGTTTCGGGCAGCGGCAAAAGTACCTTAGTGCAGGAAACGCTGTACCCGCGCGTGATGAGCGCGGTGTACGGCTCCCACACGGTTTGGGAAGCCCACGACCGCATAGACGGCCTGGAAAACGTGGACAAGGTGATTGACATTGATCAGTCGCCCATCGGCCGCACGCCCCGCTCCAACCCGGCCACCTACACCGGCGTCTTCGATCTCATTCGCGACCTGTTTTCGCAAACCGCCGAGGCGCGCATGAGAGGCTACGGACCCGGCCGGTTCTCGTTCAACGTCAAGGGTGGTCGGTGCGAGGCGTGCAAGGGCGACGGCATCTTAAAAATCGAGATGCACTTTCTGCCCGACGTGTATGTCCCGTGCGAAGTGTGCAAGGGCAAGCGGTACTCGCGCGAAACGCTCGAAGTCAAGTTCAAGAACAAAAGCATCGCCGACGTGCTCGCCATGACGGTCGGCGAGGCGTGCGAGTTTTTTTCGGCCATCCCGGCCATCACGCGCAAACTGGGCACCATCGCCGAGGTCGGCCTGGACTACATCCGCATGGGCCAGCCCGCCACCACTCTTTCCGGCGGCGAGGCCCAGCGCGTCAAGTTAGCCACCGAACTGTCCAAACGCACCAACGGCCGCACGCTCTACATCTTGGACGAACCCACGACCGGCCTGCACTTCGCCGACATCGAGAAACTGCTCAAACTCCTGCAACGCCTGGTGGACACCGGCAGCACCGTGCTGGTCATCGAGCACAACTTAGATGTCATCAAGACCGCCGACTGGATCATTGACATGGGACCCGAAGGCGGCGACAATGGCGGCAACGTGGTCGCGGCCGGCACGCCCGAATCGGTCGCCGAGGTGAAGGAAAGCCACACCGGCCGCTATCTGCAAAAGGTGCTCAAAGGCCACAGCCTCCTCACCGGAAAGTGACACCTGCGCGCTCGTTGCTGAGGCAGGTTTCGCCCGCCGCCCGTGCGATCTCCGTCATTTTTCTGCGGGAACGGTAGAGAAAAACGACGCACTTACCAACCTCGTATGTATAAGGAGGGCCTTTCCGATGGCGCAGCGTGTTGTTGTTTTTCTCATCACCGTTCTTATGGCGGTTTGTACCGGTCTGTTCGTGCGCCGGGGCGAGCAGGAGGCTTCGTCCGGGGGAAAACTGTGGCCCGGCCCGGCCGAACTTGGAGCGCAGGATCGGCTGGTTCGGCTGCGTCCCCGGCCCGCGCCGCGTCCTGACATCGTGATTGTCGCCGCCGACGACAAGAGCGTCGCCAAATTCGGCAAACTTCCGTGGAACCGGGCGACGTGGTCGAGCGGGCTGGCGCGCGTGCAGGCCGGCAGCCCGAAGGTTTCCATTTTCGACATCGCCCTTGACAAGCGCACTACGCGTGAGGCGGATCGGCGTTTGTACGAACGGCTTAGCGCGCAGGGGCGGCGCATCGTGCTCGGCCTGGGCTACGATGCGAGCCGGCCCGCCACCTTCACGCCCGGCGACGTGCGGGCGCTGCGCTTCCTGGAACGTCACGCCCTGACCAACAACGTCACGCTGCGCGGCGCGTCGGCCGTTCAGCCCTTCGCGTGGCCGCTGTTCGAGCCGCCGGTTTCCGATTTCACCCAACAGGCGCGCGGCGTGGGCGTCTTTGTGCGCGAAACGGATCAGGATGCCGTCATCCGCCACGCCCGTCTTCTTTATCTTTCGCAGGTCAAGACGCCGGCCACGACCCCGCCGCTGAGTTCGGCGTCCGGGGTTCCGCCGTCGCCGCTGGACGGCTTCACGGTTGCCCTGCCCGGCCTCGCGCTCGCCGGCGCGCGTCAGGCGCTTGGCGTGGACAAAACGAGCGTTTCAGCCCGCAACGACGCCGTGACCATCGGCGGCGGCTTCGGCAGGCCGTTCGTCGTGCCCGTGGATGGTTCGAGCCGCATGGTCATCAACTACGCCGGCCCGGCGGGCACGTATCCGGTCTATTCGCTTGCCGACGTGGCGAGCGGAACGGTGCCCGCGACAACGTTCAAAGACAAGGTGGTGTTGTTCGGCGCGACGGCGGCGGGGGCCGAAGAAACCGACCGGCGACTTACGCCCTACGGCGGAATGCCGCGCGTCGAGATCACCGCGAACGCCATCGGCTCGATTCTGGGTCGCGCGCCGCTCGTCCGTTCGCGCGGCGGCGACGTTCTGGCTGCTCTGGTCGCCGTGGGCGTGGTCGCCGGCCTGCTGCTCGCGCAGTCCCGGCCCGCGCGCGTTTTTCTAACCGGTCTGGGTTTGACGCTGCTTTACTTTGTCGTTGCCTGGGCGCTGCTCACCTACGCGCGCCTGCTCGCGCCCCTGCTTCCCGCCCTCTTCGTTCTGGCCGCTTCGACGCTGATTGCAACGGCTGTCGCCCTGGTTCAGCAGGCGCGAAGCCGTCGTTTCGGCGAGTCGTTGATTTCTGGCGATCCGGTATAAGCGGAACTAACAAAAAACGCCCGGCCTCGTTGAAGAGGCCGGGCGTTTTGTTTTGCAAGGCGTTGCAGGCTACGCGGCTGTTTTTACCAATTCGGTCAGTGCGGCCGGGTCGCTCGTCGGCTCCAGGCACTTCGTCGCCACGCACACATAGGCGATGGGGGAAGCGGCGGGCGGGTAGCCCAGGTCCTTGATGTAATCGGCGTCGTCCGGATTTTCGGGGTCGAGCGGCTGGACGAAACGCTCCCACCGGAACGGCCGGTGCGCGGCCTGAAGCAGCGCCTGCGTGCGCGGGTCGCCGGGCGCACCAATCAGATGAACCTGGATGGGCGGCAAAACGGCCCGCTCGGCGGCGAGCGCGAAGCCGGCCGCGAAGAAACCGAGTTGGCCCAGGGCGGGCAAAAAGGCCTGCATGATCCGCTGCGCGAGCCGCGCATGCTCCTCGTCGCCGGTTCCGAGATACAGCCGTAGCAGCACGTCGGTCATCTGCATGTTGTCCGTCAGGTCTTTGGACGGGTACTTGAGGTTTCCGATGGCGTCCGGGCGCGTGGCCGTGTCAAACAGGCCGCCGCCGCGCGGGTCCTCCAGGTGGCCGCGCACCCATTCGGCGAGCGCCTCGGCCCGGTCGAGGTAAGCCGTTCCCTGACCCGCCTCGTACAGGTCAAGGCAGGCCGCCGCCGTGTCCGCCAGATCGCCCAGCAGCCCCACGGTGACGTGGGCCGTGTCCTCGTCGCCGCCCGAAGCCAGAAAGTGGGCGAGGGTGCCGTCTTCCTGAAGGTGGTTAGCGAGCAGGAAATCCACGGCCCGCTTCGCCTTTTGGAGCGCGTCCGCGTCGCCCGTGACCTGCCACCAGGCGACGTGCGCGCGAGCGGCCTGAGCGTTCGCGCCGCAGAAGATCGTTTTGTCCACGGCGGGCGGGTTCCACTCGGCCCGCTCGGCCAGCGGCTGCGCGTAATACTCGGCGTCCGCGTCCTGCGACCCGAACCAGACGCCGCGCGCCACGTCGTACAGCATCTCGTCCAAGTACTGGATCGTGCGCTCGGCCGTCGCGCGCCAGCGTTCGTCGCCCAGCACCTGGTAGGCATAGGTGAACGTTCGGGCGATCAGCGCATTGTCTTCCAACAGTTTCTCGAAGTGCGGCTCGCGCCAGTCCGGGGTCTGGGTGTAGCGAAAAAAACCGCCGCCGTCGCGGTCGTTCATGCCGCCGTCCACGAGCGCGGTCAGCGTCTTGTTCAGGACGATGGAAAGGTCTTCGTCCGGTTTACCGGGTTGCACGGAACGCGCGTACTGCTCCAGGCAGAGCAGAATCGCGTCGGGGTGCGCGAACTTCTGCTCGCGTCCGAAGCCGCCAAACGCAAAGTCGAAGTTGTGCTTGACGCCCACCACGGCCGCCCGCGTAATCTCGCCGGTCACGGCAAGGGCGGGGTTCAGGGCCGGCCCCTGCGACTGCTGCTTGAGTTGTTCCCGCTGCTGCGCAATGTGCTGCCCCAGCCCTTTTTTGTCGTTGTGGAATGAGTTAAGCACCTGCGGCAGCAGTTGGGCCATGCCGTCCGGCGGAACGAACGTGCCGCCCCAAACCACATCGCCATCCGGCGTCAAAACAGCCGTGGTCGGCAGGCCGCCCATCGCGTAGCGCGTGTTGATGTCCGGCCGCCATTCCGAGTCCACGTGAACCGGGATTAGGTGCTCGTTGATGTACTGCGCGATCGCCTCGTTCGCGTAGGTCTGCTCATCCATCGCGTGGCAAAACTGGCACCACGAAGCCGTCACGGACAAAAGAACAGGCTTGTTCTGGCTCCGAGCTTCGGCAAACGCTTCGTCACCAAAGGGCCGCCAGGAAACTTCAGTCATAGGTAGTTGGGGTCTTCCGTTGGGGTTAGGAGGGAGTCAAGGGAGTTGGTTGGGGGTGAAAAGAACGAGCGACAGGACTGCCGCGCGTTCCACGAAAGTATACAGCGGCCCCCTTTGAGGCGGCAAGGGCCGGCGGCGCTCCATCACGTAACCGCGCAGTCTCTTCGACCCGCCTCGAAACGCTTTCCAGACAGGCATGACAACTACCCTTGACACGTTCTCATCGCCGCGATAGACTTCTCCTCGTGCCTGCCGCCAAGACGCTTCTCATAAGGAGTGAGGAAGCGGCCCGTACACCCTGCCCCTTCAAAAGCCCCAAGAAATCCCCTCGTTGTCATCTTGACAGGGCGGGATCGAGGTGGTAAATTGAACTTTGTGCCTCGGACCTAAACGGGTCCGTCGCGGCGCAGGCAGGTTCCGTGTGCTCCTTGACAACCGAACAGTTCGTGAGAAGAAAAAGACAGTAACAAAGAGAGTAAGCAGTGACGTTGGCGCGCTGTTGTTTCGTTGTGGCGTTCGCGTGACGACAAAACAAGAGTGCGAAAGCAGCCAGGTCGGTTCAAGCCAGCCCCTTTGGGGTTTTGGCTAACAAAACTCTGTACAGCCTTTTGCCTCCTGCCTTCGGGCTGGCGGCATTTGTGTTTTTTGTCGGAGAGTTTGATCCTGGCTCAGGACGAACGCTTGCGGCGTGCCTAAGAAATGCAAGTCGAACGGACATTCCCGCAAGGGAGTGTTAGTGGCGAACGGTCGCGTAACACGTAGGCAACCTGCCCTGAAGTGGGGGACAACAGCCCGAAAGGGCTGCTAATACCGCATGAGAACAACGAGTCGCATGGTTTGTTGTTCAAAGGCTTCCCGCAAGGGAGGTCGCTTTGGGATGGGCTTGCGGCCTATCAGGTAGTTGGTGGGGTAATGGCTCACCAAGCCGACGACGGGTAGCTGGTCTGAGAGGACGATCAGCCGGATTGGGACTGAGATACGGCCCAGACTCCTACGGGGGGCAGCAATTAGGAATCTTGCGCAATGGGCGAAAGCCTGACGCAGCGACGCCGCGTGCGGGATGAAGGCCTTCGGGTCGTAAACCGCTTTTAACGGGGAAGAAGAATGTGACGGTACCCGTTGAATAAGCCCCGGCTAACTACGTGCCAGCAGCCGCGGTAATACGTAGGGGGCGAGCGTTGTCCGAAGTTACTGGGCGTAAAGCGCGCGTAGGCGGTTGCCTAAGTCTGGGGTGAAAGGTTCAGGGCTTAACCCGAACAGTGCCTTGGATACTGGGCGACTTGAGTGCCGAAGAGGAAAGCGGAATTCCTGGTGTAGCGGTGAAATGCGTAGATATCAGGAGGAACACCGATGGCGAAGGCAGCTTTCTGGTCGGTAACTGACGCTGAGGTGCGAAAGCGTGGGGAGCGAACGGGATTAGATACCCCGGTAGTCCACGCCGTAAACGATGAGTGCTAGGTGTCGGGGGTATCGACCCCTCCGGTGCCGCAGCTAACGCATTAAGCACTCCGCCTGGGGAGTACGGCCGCAAGGTTGAAACTCAAAGGAATTGACGGGGGCCCGCACAAGCGGTGGAGCATGTGGTTTAATTCGTCACTAACCGAAGAACCTTACCCAGGCTTGACATCGCGTGAAAGGCTGTGAAAGCAGTCCCCTCCGCAAGGAGCACAAAGACAGGTGTTGCATGGCTGCCGTCAGCTCGTGTCGTGAGATGTTGGGTTAAGTCCCGCAACGAGCGCAACCCTCACCCCATGTTGCCAGCGTCAAGTCGGGCACTCTTGGGGAACTGCCCGTGCAAGCGGGAGGAAGGTGGGGATGA
>JAABUN010002428.1_pt1 | contig 33312 bp, 7 predicted proteins | sample 5559311 | NCBI WGS metagenome assembly JAABUN01 (sample SAMN10711877, study PRJNA513370) | rock metagenome | isolation source: Antarctica rocks | place: Antarctica: Victoria Land, Siegfried Peak sud | reverse complement strand
AGAAGGCTCCGGAGTCTGGGTGGATCTCGTAGAGAGGAGTGTCAAGGACTAGGGTAAACAGGCTTCGTACTAAACTGGTCTAATACAGGTGGAGTATTGTATTCAGTGTCTAGGAGATATCTAGGTTAATAACATGAGTTGAGCACGAAGCTCCTATCTAAGGGAAAGATCACGCTTTCTATATAGACATAGGAAAGTCCATGCTCGCGCTGGTCGCCAGTGATCGACCTGCGTCGACCCGAGCGACCAGGTCGAGCGATCGCTCGACCCGCCATGCCAAGGCATGTTCGACTTTGATAAGCGCCTATGGCGTCTGCCAAGGCTCCACTACCAAGGTCGTAACACTCTAGCGCTACCTATATCTTACCTACTCCGCTAAGGCCTACTACGGCTAGCTTCTAGTAGTCTTTATAGATTATTAGCCTCTCTTCTAGCTCTTTTAACTTTTCGGTCCTACCAGTAAAACGCCGATTCCGGAGGAAAGGAAGGTAAGAGGAAGAGGATATAATTATAGAGTAAGCTATAATTTATTAATAGCCTATAAACGGCTAGAGTTAACAAGTCTTAATAAATACTAATAAGCTTTAACTTTAAATACTTCTATAAATATTTCTTACTATATATACGTAGCTAGCCTAACCGGCGAATTTATATCTAGATTTATATTCTTTAGGAACTACTTTAATACCCCTATAATAAAGCGATAGCTTTTATCTAACTAGTCTTTATACTAAGCTATTTATATATAATTTATATTAATACTCTTAACTCTCTTAATTATAGGTAAACTAAGCTTTAATAAGAAATTGCTAACTACCTAAATTTTCTTATATAGATTAGTATAATTATTAATAGTATATTTAAGAGATAGATAGTATACCTTTCTATTTAGCCCTTTAATCCTAGATATCCCTTACCCCTCTTAGAAGGAATAAATATAGATACTATAATTAAATATTATATTAATAAATTACTCGTAGATATTATCTAGTACTTTACTATCTACTTCTAGAGTCTCTATAATCTTCTTTTATAAGTCTTATAACGCGAGTTAAGTAAGATTTAATATAATCTCTCCCTAGCTTACTAGTATACTACCTTAATATAAGGTCTCTAGGAAGATAACAAGTCTCGTTTACTTGCGATACGCTTTAGATCTCTATAATACCTATATTAATAGTTAAGATTATATATAATTTAATTTAGGGATAGTACTATTATCTTATATCTTTAATAATAATACTGCTAAGGTTATAAGCTATAAAAATAATAGGATCCTAGTATATAATAAGCCTTTTATACCGGCCCTTTAAAGAGAATTAAGTCCACCTTATTATCTATATTACGCTCGAGTTAAACCCTAAGGTCGCGCTTATATCCTAATACGCTATTCTTATTATTCGCCTAGAATAGACCCCTAATAACGTCCGTATTATATCTGTATATCTATACTCTTACTTAAGAAATATCCTCAGCGAGATATTCTTTAAGCTAGAAGACCTATTACAGTCGTAAGGTTATAGGTTCTTAGCTACTATTACTTTTATAAGGGGGAGGTATAACTTTAAAAAAGGTCCTAATATATTAGCGCTGACTTAATAGGCTAACTACGCGGTCGTTACCTACTTATAAATTACTCGCCTACGTCTAAAATAGATACCCCCTTAAGTTATATATAAGAATAATACTACTTTCTATTAATATAAGTATATCTCTAATCTATAAGCCTTATACTTTACTCTCTTACCTCCTTATAAATAGTCTCTAGTATCTTCGCTATTAAAAAGCTTAGTAAAACTAATTTAGTTAACGTCTAGTATTTCGTCTAATTAAGCTCCTACTAATAGCTAATAATTATATAGCGTTAATATAAGATATTAGTTAAACGTCTTAACTAGGACGCTAGCTATCTTTAACTTAATTAGAAGTAAGGTGAAGTATAAAGCGGGGTAAAGGCTTAGTACTATTTAAACGCTAGTCTAGCGAGCTAATAAATTAGGATAATATATTCGTAGTTATAAGCTTCTACTATAATTAAGATTACGCTTATTTATTAAGGTAAAATATAATATATTCCTTACGCGGGGTATACTAAGTTTTCTTACATAGGTATAGTATCCTTAATTACGTAATTAAAGGTACTAACTAATATAGCGAGGTTATATTATATAGCGCCTTACAGCCGCTATAAAGCTAATAATAACTTCTTAGCCTCCCTAGAGGATTCTAAGACTTAAATAAAGGTTACTTATAGGTTCCGATAATAATAAAAGCTTAATAGTAGGACTATAACGGATGAGTATAAATACTCTATAAAATTAAGACTCGCCGTAAATTTTAGGGCCGGCGATGATGCGAATGTAAATTTCTAGTAACTACTTATAGAACTATTTAGGATTAGCCGCATCATAGGACTGATGTAAAACTACGGGAGACTATCATGCATTTACAAATTAGAGTCGCTTAAGATCAAAGTACCTATGGTTTGTCTCGCGATGGGGTGCGTCTCGCGACGCAGGGACGGACGTTATCTCTAGAGAAGCCCTTACCTGCCTCCCTGCGTAAGCATTGCCACCCCATCAGCACTTTGACACTCCACGCCAGCAAGCCCAGCCAACACCAACTCCTTCAGCGACAAGACAGCAGGGTCCAGACAACCCCACAGATACTCTTGTTTGGAGGCCGCATCATATCCGGCGGCGCGCGTACTTGCCTCCATCACTTCCCTCATCTCCTGAGTATCTGGACGTTGAAGATAAAGGCGCTTCATGCCACCCATGACAAGCCCAACAGCAGCCGCCAAAGCACCAAAGTCATCCTCCAACTCCAGCCAATCAGTCTCCAACATCCAACTTACACGGGCCAAAACTTTGCCTTCCCCATACACAGCTTGCACGCCCCCGAGGTAGGGGCTTCCATCAACACAGGGGGTGTATGTGAGGACCATGCGTCCGGAGGTCGGCGTCAGGAACCCTGCCCAGTGTCGAAGGATTGATTCAAACTGGGATGTGTCGGCGGGCGTTGGAAGGATACGAGAAAGCATTGGGCCCGGACCATCCCTCCACGCTCCGCGCCGTCAATAGCCTAAACTTGCTCACTCGCATTGATCAAAGAGAAGTAGAGTGGATACATCCAAAGGAGTTTGATAGGAATGACAAAGCACACGACACGAATCAGCGTTCACGATTGACTCCATCGACCGCTAAGGCCGTCTTGAATAGATTCAAAGCAGGCATGCGGAGGTGGAAAAGGGGTACCGTAAGGCTATGAATAGGTCTCAGGAAATGTATAATCAGCGGTGTTCCGAAATCGTTGATGGAAATCGTCTTCTAAATCTCGGTTTGCACAAGCAGTCACTCTCATATCATCTCCGAGGCACTTGGAGATGAGAAAAAGGGTCCGTGGACAAGGAAAGAAAGAAGGTGCAAAATGATAGGGTAATAAAGTCATTTCCGTTAGGCCATACCGGAAACACAAACGGCCAAAATAAGCAGTGTTTGAGGGATCAGGAACGGACGTCCGCCTTCCATGCAAGAGCTCCTACGGCTTGCTGAATTTCCCATACGCCCTCCGAGCACAATTCCTTCCAGCGGTTAGGATTCTCTCGTTCCTCAGCAGGAGACCTTGAACGGACCCGTCCCGAACGTATATGCCGAAAACTTGTATGTCTTCCAATCAAAATTTGAGCTCCTGTAAGCCATCACGGTTAGGTGCGTAAGAGGATGACCAATGGGGAGTGATAATCTCCGATGAAGAGATACTTTTGCGACTTCTGCTGCATCACCCGTGCTATATTCTGAGATGATGATGACAAGACAGAGGATACGTAAGGTATTTCAAGGTCCTTCATCTCCCTAGGGTACCCATCTGATCATTCAGGTCTTGGAGAACGAAAGCATTTCGATAACCAAAAGAGTATTTTGTAAGAACGATAAGACCGAGAATGCAGCCGGCAAGGAAGGAAATATCCCCAAGGAGTGCAGCGTGCGTGCAGACCCTCCTTACATGCAGGGCTGTTTCGGAAGGTAATTCAAAATGCATGCAAGTTGCCTCCTTGCACGAGTTTGATCGCACATCGATTCCATAGTCGATACTCCAGAGAATCCTTCTTAAACTGCCCGTGGACCTGAAATTTCATAAACCTTAATGACGACTCTCTCTTCGTAACGAAGCTGGAGGAGCACTAGGCTGGCTCGGCCGTAGATTCGTGCAAGGTTCATCCCAGTCTCACAAAAGCAAAATCGAAAGTTGGAAGCGCCAGGTATGTATAGGACTCTTTCACTGCCCTTCGACCGCTGAGTACTCATGGACCTGGCAGTGACGAATCGAAATGCGAAGCCAGGACGCAGAAGAAAGGTGTACGATGGGTATGGATAAAGAGGTCCACAACCAGATATTTAGGTGCATCTACTCACTAATTAGGAGCGACTCAAATTTGCTCAGCCAAAGAACTTGGAGAAGAAAACATCGGATCACATTAAACGCCAGGAGGTCGCCGAAGCTCGGTACTCGATGCTGGTAATGGTTTAGGTGGTTGTAGCTCCTGAGGCTTCTAGTGGAGCCGCTAGGGAGCTGTCGTTGGACAAAGTTGTCGTAGCGCATCCGAACATCTGCGCATGTTGTTGGTGGAGCTCTCGCTGGTGTAGTAGCTACCGGAGCTATTGAGCCGCTGAATTAGGTCATGCTTCTAGTAGCGGAGGTGCTAATAAAGAGGTAGTCGAGGCTCTCACGGACGTCGTTGGTGAAGTGGCCTTGAAGCGGCTTCTTGAAGGATTAGCGCTTCGTTTAGAGGGCGATGACCAAGGTATGAACCCTGTGCTCTTTGGTGATATGTGTTGGAGGCTTTCCACTAATCCTTATCGTTATAATAACTGATATGTGTTTTTGAAGAGAGTGATCTGTAGGGAGGACTGGTTTCGGTGTGTTGAGCTGAAGCCCTTGTGGCGATAGTGAGAACAACTCTTGTCCGTTTGCGCTACTACTGAAGATATGTGTACTTTGAAAGGTGATCTTGAGAATGAAAGGGTGCGTAGGATTGCTGAAGGGATTTCCTGTGAGCGATTTGGTGGGACGGAGGATTGGATAGTGAGAGGAAGTATGGTTTTGGTGTAGCCAGCTTTTGACCTAGTGCCTTGGTACTGCCAGCTATGCCTCGCCGTTGCTACCATGATGACACGTGAACCCGACAGGTGACTGCATTACAGTGTCCCAAAAATCTAATAAGACTAAAGGTCTGTAACCTCCGCCGACCTTAGGCCTGCCCTTGGACATCGTTGTATGGAGTATTTACCTTGGAGATCTATCTGTAACGTCGTCTATTACAACCATGGGCACTAAAGGATATCTGATCGTCGCATATTGATCTTCTATCATAGCTTCACCCATAATAGCTATTTTAAGGGCTTAGGCGAATCGCTCGTTAATAGTATCCCGAAAGAGGAAGGAAAGTATTTAACAAGATCTATCGGCATCTATCTGTCTAGTTTAGCTACCGATAAATGACCCTGACTTTACCCAATATACTGTGTTGCTTCCTCCACTCATCGTAACGTATATACTATCTCCCCTCGAGTTACTTAGTAGGCCTCAAAGCTTTAAGTGTCGAAGACCGAGACCTAAATTAAAGCTGTGTCAAGCACGAAGATTAATGCCATGAGTCCGCGCGGTATGATTCTTGAAAGCTACCAACGTCTCCAGTATTACACCTTTTGCCATGCATATCGGATGGTGACAATGGATTGGGGCGTTCGGTTTGCGGTATTTCAGGTGCGCATCGACGTGGTCCATCATAGTAGCGGGCCGGGCGAATTCTCGCACACGCTCGTCGTAAGACTTTCTCTTATCGCCTATACAAATAGGACATTGAGTTGGGCGGTAAATTAAGGGAAACTCTTCCTCAGGGATCTCATGAAGCGCGTCAAGTAGGCTGGACAGGCCGACGCAATTGGGGGTGGCCTTGGGCTGGCGGCGCTGGATCACTTCTTGTCTAGTACATAGAGCGGCCATTTGCGTAATCGTCGAAATTCTCCTCGCAAGCCTTTCCCTATCCGTTAGATCAGGGATTTAGTCATAAATTAACCGTACGACCAAGCCTCGCTCGAGTAGATTATACTTCGTAGGACGTACCAGCGACATGTCGCCAACGGTAGATGTGGAATTGGTACCGTCGAACTGGGCTTTGAGTAGGCGGGTGTCGGCGTCTCTGAAGTGACGCCTGCGCTCGCTAGCCAAGTACTTATTTCGAAGGTTCTGTTTAAAAGTGTGGAGCGCGGCATCTGCACAAATTTTCTCCTGTGTGGCCGGGTCGGTACCAGGGGCATTGCTAACAGAACCATACTTCCCCCTAAGCTCCCCAGTAAGACCGCTGGCACGCTTGGCGAGCTGCTTGACGACGCGATGATTGGCAACCTTCTTCGAACTTTTGTCTGAGTATCTATTTGGCGCGTTACGATCGGCGGTCAACGTCATAAGCCTAGCGAGTTTCTAAACGAGGGTATTAGAGGGGCGTTCAAGGTAGGCGGCTTCGGTGTCTAGTTTAATTTCTTGGTTCAAGTACCAACGTGCGGGCGCCGACGAAGCATGATCGAAGATCTGGTTTCTAACGGAGTCTGGCGCCCTGCCTATAGTAGTTAAGTATCTATTAGCTACAACAAATTGGCCGATGGAGGTGAAGAATGTCAGCTTACCGTTAATAGCATCTAGCGCCCCACGACGGATAGAGTATTGCGTAAAGGGATGCTCTAGGCCAGCATTCAGACCCAGCCTCTTGAGGTAACGAAGCCATGTGCTAGACTTCAAGGGTGCCGTCTGGGGTGTACTCCAGACGCTGGCAGACTTTACCCCGGTGGACTTTGTAGGCTGCCGGAAGATAGGGTTGTCCAGTATCTCAGCCCTCCATTTTAACGCAAGGCATTTCTTATGCAGAGGAATCTCGCAATGAAAGATTTTAGCGGGACTTGTTCTGAAAGCTTCTACTTCGAATGCCTGGTCGTGAATTGCTAGAGCGAGCAGATGGGTGAGGATGCAAAACATGGGGTCATTCTCTCCTGTAAAGACGAATGTCTTTCTGCACAAGAAAGTTAGTATACGTATGAAGCCTGGAGATGATAGCGCATACATTGAAGAATAAGATTTTCTCTCTCCCCCTTTGGTGTTGACGAGAGTAACCTTGGCGGCAAGTACGTTTGGACCCCCTGGAACACTATCGCGCAGCACGAACATGCTTACGTCGCGATACCTGATGGATGCGGTCTCCTGGAGACGCGTAGTATTGCAGTCATCATTCTCGCCGTCATCGCTGTCGCTTTGGGACATAATGTCGTCGCGATCGAAGCCAGTACCCGGGTCAATATCGTCACGAGGCCCATTGTCTCCAGACTCCCATTCGCTAAGCTTGTCTTCGTCGAGCTCGCCATCATCAGAGCAATGGTTCTGCCGGCCAACCGACTCGTCGTCATTATATTTCTTTAGACTCGTGTCGAATAGCGAGCAGGGTCTACACCCAGTGAATGAGGCGAGAAGGATTCCTGTAGCGACTTGAACACGCTGCCGTTCGTCTGCATAGGTGGCGTCGTCATAAACCCAGTGAGTGAACAGGATATGGTAGAGATCGTCGACGCTCATAACAGGCTTCGTCCTTGCAAGCTTTGTGAGGTTGTATTCCTTTGCGAGGAGCTGTTTGTACTACGTGAGGCGAACGTCAGCCAATATAAATTGGGATTAGGGGTAAAACCAACGTTTAGGACGTCCCGTCTGATATTCTCGTCTATATAAGAGCCGGTAGTGTCTGCTACGTGAATTTTTAGCTGTAGCCAGTAAACGTTCAGGCTGTTGGCAGATTTGACTCTAGAATACTGGTCGAGTATCCATCGGAGGAAGGTTTTGTAGTGGTTTGCTTGCGGTGGCGATCGCTGGAGATCGAGGTCTAAGCATGTCTCCTTGCAGAATCTGGGAGGCCTTACGTTATTTGTGAAGGGTTATCAAGAGCCATGGCGACCCTACCTCTCCCATTTCTTAACGAGCGATATAAGGGCCTTCGTCGTATTATTGGCTCGTAAGGGAGCGGTACGCCCTGTCGTTGCAAGCTTCTGATTAAGCTTGAGATAGTAGGAAGGGCCATTCTTAGTAGCTTTCGCTCCAGTTCGAGAACTTTGCTTGACAGCAGTCATAGTAGGCGGAGAGACAGAGGTTCACGGAGGTGAAGCAGCGTAACGAAGGCATATGATAAAGCATAATGCTCAACTCGCGAGGAGAGGAGCATGTACCTCATGAGGAGAGGATGTGGATCGTGCCTTCGGATGTAGTACCTGCCCTCCTGCCTTAGCCTCACAGTGCCTGCCCAGCTGAGCCCCCAACGTCTCAGCTGCTGCCTGCCGACCCGCGCCTGAAACCTCTAGCCTGGGGTCCCTGGAGGCCTAGGCCTGTTGTGGCAGCGTAAAGCGGCTTCAAAGGCTGCCGGAACTGGACGCTCGAACAGCGTCAAACAGATTAATGATATATAAATACCTATTAAATCCTAGGGGTAAAGATTAAGTATATTAATTAATTAAATAAGAGTAAAGTTAAGAATCTATTAATTACCTCTTTAATAATTATTATTAAGTTTATTAAGGCTTATTATATAAATACTACTTAAAAAGGAGGCCTAAGCTAATTAAATTCTATTAAGGGAAATAAATATTATAATTATATTAAATATATTAGAGCTAGCTAGATTATTAAATATTTTTAATATTAAAAACCTAATTATATTATATCTTAATATTTAAACCTAATATTAACTTATACTTATTACACCTAATACTATAATACCTATATATATAAAGATTCTTAAAAGGAAGGATTTAAACTTAAATATATTAATTATTAAGGCGCTTATTTAGTATTTAGCCCTAATTATACTAAGATTAAAGTAATTAATATAATAGTAGTAGAGAAGTAGTAAGACTTTAATATTATATTTTAAATTAAGAGGTATTTAACTTAAAGTTAAATCTATTAGAGTAACGCCTTAAATTATAAAGCTAAGTAAGGAAGGTATTATAATAAAGCTAGGCTAAAAGGCTAGTAAGTTAAAGGTAATAGTATTAATAGTATTAAAGCTTATAATCCCTAAATTAAAGATATTAGTAGTAAGAATAACTTAAGTAAAAGTTATAAAAATAACCCTTAAGATAGAAGTAACCTTAAACCTTATAGGAATAATATAAGTACTTAGTAAGTTAGAGATTATTCCTTTAAATTAGCCTTTTAAGACTCTTTAAGGGATAATCCCTTTACACTTAACTCTAATTAATACCTAGGTTATAATATTAATTTAAGGTATAATAACCCTTTAAGTACCCCTAAAAATCTTAGTTATTAAGAAATTAATAGGGCTAAAAGCTACTCCCTCCTAGTAAAACCTTAAAGTATAAGGGGACTAGTTCCTAATAATACCTATTATAAGGAAAAGGGGTCTAGGAAATAAAAGCCTATTAATATTATTATATAAGAATATTACTTAGAGGAAGGAGAATAGCTAGGTACTTAGAAGCCTAAGTAAATCTATTATCTAGCTAGATAATATAGGCCTTAATAAATTAAATAAATCTAGTAGGATTATCCTATAAACTACCTAATAAATAGAAATTATAAGTACTACCCTTAATAAAATTAATATACTTAAAGACCTTAATATTAATTTATAGATTAAAGTTAATATTAATATTAATTTTAACGCCCTCTTCTATTATACTAATAAGGTAAATAAGGAGAATTAGTCCTAATCTACTTAAAAGTACCCTTTAGAAGTATTAAAGAAGAGACTAGTCTTAATCTTTAAGGCTAAATAGGTAGCTATTTAGAAGGTAGTATATAAAAGTTATATAAAATCTTTATAAGGGTCTAGCTTAAGTATAAAAACTAGTATTTTAAATAGGAATAAACTCTAGTACTTATTTAATGTAAAAGGGAAACTAGTTTATATAAAAATTATTAAAAACTCTAATAAAAAAGATATTAAGGCTATTAAAAGTTTAAATAAGAAAGATACTTTATTAAGATAAATAATAAATAAAGTACTACTATTAATAAAGAAACCTAATAAAGATATACCTAATTAATCTTATATTAAAGTTATAATTAAGACTTAATTTTTTTTAATATAATATTAGTAAATCCCTTAATATAATAATCCCCCTTTCTAGTATTATATAAATATAATATTCTTACTATTTAAAAACCTTAGAAATATATAAAGAAGAATTAAACCTATTATTCTACCTTATCTAAATTCTACTTATACTACCTTATAAGAAAGGATATAATTATAAGGGTTTGTACTTATATTAATATTAAAATTTTAATAGATAAATAGTATAATAGGACTTATAGTAATAAATTAATAATAGTAACCCTTAAGCTTTAAAGGTTAAATTAAAAACTTCTTTATATTTATAATATTTATAACGCCTCTCCCTCTTAAAGATATAAGGCCTACTCTTAAAAGATAAAGACTAAAATTACTTAAGACTACTCTAAGATCTTATTATTAAATACCCTTTATATAGTAATTATAAAGAATACTTATAATAAGTATTTAATAATAAGAGAATTAAACCTTTACTATCTAACTTAGACTAGCTTAAGGAAATATTAATATATAAAAGTAAATAAGTTAATTAAGATTATTAATAGGACTAAGTATATACTTTTAATATCTAAAGGCCTTCTATTCTTTAAGTAAAAGAGATATAATAAGGTTATAATAATTAACCTTATATTTATTATAAGGGAGATAGCTAACTTAATAGTAAAGTATAAAGTTATTAAGAAGCTTAATTATAACTCTAATTATAAGGTAGTTTATATTAAGATTAAATAAAAAGTACTACTACTACCCTTAAAAGAAGTTTATAACTAGAAATAAATTAATAAAAAAGCCTTTTTTACTAATCTTAATATAGTTCTATTAATTATATTTAAGCCTATTAATACTATTAAAAAACTAGATACTTAGGTTACTTAATAAGTTATAATATTAATAGTAGTAGTAATAGAAGCTATACCTATTATAAAGATCTACCCTAAATTAAAGCTATCTATAAATAAGGAGTACTAATAAGTAATTATTAAAGTATATAATCTAGAAAGATTATAATAGTAAATAAAGTTAAATAAAGATAGATAACACTTAAATATATAATAGAATTATAAGAAGAAATTTATTAAAATAAAATAAAAAGAGGGATAGAAGTAATATATTAAAGAATATAATAATAATTAAAAGTTCTAAAGACTAGGTAAGTAAATTAAGGGAGGATAGGCTTAATTTTTATCCTTTATCTTTAAGCTAGTAGGATTAAATAATATAATAGTAATAGAAGTTAATAAAAAGATAATACTTCTAAAGAATAACTTCTTCCCTTTAATATAATAGGTTAAATTAAATAATTTAAAGGGTTTTAAATATTTAATATTAAGGGAATTCCAAATAATTATTAAATAGGAAGTTAGTATTAAAATAGTAGGAGTAGAACACTTAGTTAATTTATCTAAGACTGTAAGAGTATCTATCTATATATGCCAAGACTTTATACTTAGTTATATTAGTAAACCTTCCTTACTAAGAGTACATTTTAATACTCCTATATAATCGCTAGAAGTCTTGAGAATTAATAAGTGAAAAAATCTAACGCTAGGTAGTAGGAGTAAACCCTACTATATCTAAAAATAACTATATTAAATTAAAAGTTAAAAACGACTATTTTTATCTAGAGCTCTTACCTAGAAATTCTACTTTTTATAGAAATATAGTTATTTAAGATTTTTATTTTAGGATAAAGCTATATATACTAGAATTATACTAAAACATAGTTAGATATACTATAAGAGGGTAACTATTAATAGTTACTAGTAAGAGTTAACCTCTAGGCCTAATAGAGTAATAGTAGCTAGGTAAGTATCTGCGAGGTACGATATTATCATTATTATTATACTATTTCAGGGTAGATACCTTAGAAACTTAGCCCGTATAGCCCTATCTAGCTATAGTACTAGTACTACCTTTAGGCTGGCGTCCCCGTTACCTTTAGTTAAGTAGCTGGAAACAGCGTAATAGTAGGGACGAGGTATAGTTAAGGACCTACCTTAGTCTATAAAGTATTAGTTAATTAATAGGTAAAAGGGACGAAATATAATAGGACTTAGGGTAGAAAATAAGCTAGTATAGCGGCGTTTAGCTATAATAATAGCGTTAACTATAGGCTTATATACCTATAGCTATTAGTAGAGTAACCTAGAATAATTATAATAATAATAAAGATAATAGAGCACTTAATTAATAAGGCGTTAGTTGATAGAATAAATATTATTAGTTGATAGAATAAGTACTATAGGATTCCGGGGTAGTTATCCCCTAGAAGCTCGACCCTAGGAGTACCCTAGAATATTATAACTAGGAGAAAACTACCTTCTACTATTTAGGGTATAATAACTTTATTAATAAACTAATAAAGTTGTAGTTTAAACTATATATACCTAGGGGTATAATTAAGCTTTAAGCCTATTAATATAATAATTAATAGTATTATTAGCGGGTAATATTATTATTAGTTATTAATTAATAATATTACTAAGGCCTAAAAGCTCCGGCGATTATAAGGTATTATAGTTCTTATATATAATTAACTTAGTACTCTATACTCCTTAATATAGTCTCTTCTAGATTAATTACCTCCTAGAAGATAATAAAGCTATTATAATAAAGGGCCTTAGTAAGGCTATTAGCTACCTACTTATTAGTAGGAGTCTATTTAAGGTTAATCTTACTATTAGTAATTTAACCCTAGATCTAGTAATACTAAATATCTATATACTTAATATAATTATAATAAAGTAGGTTCTTTATAAGTATAATTATACCCTAATTATCCCTAAAGATAATAACCGTTTAGAGTATATTACTAGTAGGATAGATTTAATCTAAGAGGGTTTTAGGTTAGATAGCTTCCTTTATAATTTATATCTATCTAATATATTTAGCTTTATAAGTTAATAGCGCTCTATTACTTAATACTTAGATAACTAAGAGATAGTACTACTTCTAAGGTTAAAGACATAGCTAGAGGTAGACTTTTAAGTATTATAATTATTAGCCTAGTTTAAGTCTATCTATCTAGTAAGGCTTTCTAGTAACCCTTTATAAGTAAGTTACTAGTAAATTATAGACTAAAGGTAGTAGAAGATATATTTTACCGCTTTAAAGTATTTTATTATAGGGTTTAATAAATAGTAGGAGACTACTAAGATTATATAAGTAATATTAGGTTAAGTACCTAGTATTATATATATAAGGGAACTAATGGTTAATTAATACTATTTAAGGAGGTCTAATAATATTATATACCCTTCTTTAGCTAGTAGAAGCTAGGTAGTAGTTTCTATTAGGGTTATAATAGGCTTTAACTCTTATATTTTATAGTACTTAAGAAAATACTTTATATAAGTAGCTTATCTTAGTTATAATATCTAATTAACCTAATCTTAAGTTACTATTATACTAAGGTAATAGTTATATAGGCTTAAATTAGTTATATAGAATTTAATATTAAAGGTGTCTTTAATCTACTAGATCTTAGGCTTTAAAGGCCTTATAACTAGTATATTATCTATATAAAGAGTAATAATAGTACTTAAAGAGATATTAATAAATATATTAAAGTTAGCGTTAATAGGTTTAAGGCTAATCTCCTTTATATACTCTATAAAGTAGTTATATTAAACTTATAATAACTATTTCAATTTATAAAGGGCTTTATTTAATTTATATACCTTCCTAGGGTATTAATTATTATACCTTATAAGTTATTTTATATAGATTTCCTTATTTATATATCTATAAAGGAAGGCTATCTTAATATCTATCTATTCTAAGTCTTAATCTTTAGTGGCGGTAAGGGTAAAAAAGCCTTATAACTTATAGGCTTAATTATAAAGGTAAAGATTTTATTATAATTTAGTCCCTTATATTATTTAAACCCTTAAATAACCTAATAAGCTTTATAGTAAGTAATTCCCCTTATAAGCTATATTTTAAGGTATAAATCTATTTATTATAAAGGGTAGTCTAATTCTTTAGTAGGTTAACTAGCTCCTAAGTATTATTTTTAATAAGGGAGTTAAATCTATCTATTATACCGGCCTTTTATTACTTTTAATAGGTGTAATTAGTTATAACCTCCTTTAATATCTTAGGTTTATAGTGTTTTTAATTAAATATTATAATATAATATAAGTAGATATCTAGTAATAGATCTTAAGGGATAAGATAAGGGTAATTAGGCTATATACTATCTACTTATAAGGTTTTATCTAAGATTAAGAGCGGAGTTACTAATAGAGTTCCTACTATTAAAGGAGACTCTATAAATTAAGGGGTTTAAATTCCCGCTAATTCTAGCCTTAAATCTATTATTAAGGGCCTTAGCTATATTAATTAAATAAGTTTATTAATATCTATTAGATTTATAGGTAAGAAGGTACTAATAAGATAATACTCTTTAATACTATACTCCTCTACTATTAGTACTTTACGCGTTAGGGGATTAATAATAATAGGTAGTATAAGGAGTAGGCCATCTTTTTCCCTTCCTTAAGTAACCCTTAAGGCTCTAATAACTTACTTATTAAGTATTAATATTTTATAAATATAATTACCTTTAAAGCTAATAAGGGTACTAAGTTTAACTTAATCCTTTTTATAACCCTAGCTAGTAGCTAGTTTCTAGTAGTTAATATAGCCCTTTATCCTAATATATTTAATATAAGAGAGATAAGGGTAATAGCTAGTATAAGCCTTATATAATATAAGCTTTTAGCTAGATATAAGGCTCCTATTTTATAAGTAGTTAATTATAAGGATAAGTTTAAGCTAGAAGTCTATATTAAAACCTATATTATATAAGATAGTACTTACTATTAACTAGAGGGTTTAGCCTAAATATTTAATAGCTCTATTACTTTTAAGGTTTCCTAGAACTATAGGCTCTTATAAGATATTATAGTTAACGCGGTAGGAATTAAAGTTATAATCTTTATATTTATTATTATAATTAGATCTTAGGTAATTTATAATAATATTATTATACTTATTATAAGCCTAATAGTATTTAAAGGCTTTAAAGATCTTACTTTTTACCTCTACTACTTCTACTTTAGACTACTTATCTTAATTATTAAGGAAGGTAATAAAGTAATACCCTCCCTTATAACTTCTAGGGGTATAAGGGCCTAAGATATTATTATAAATAAGGTTAAGAGACTTTCTTCCTAATTAGATATAGGCTTTATATAATACCTACTTTACTTTTTAAATAATATATAACGGGTATAAATCCTTATTAATAAGTTCCTTAGTAAGGTTAATCCCTTTTAAGAAATAGGTAAGTTTCTTAATATTTTAATAACCTAAATAGCTTATATAAGTATATTATAGATTAAGGGTTTTATTATTAATTTAACCTTTTAAGCTAGAGGAGTCTAACTCTAAGTTTAAGTCTAAATATTCTAGAGTAGGGATAATATTATCTACTAGATTAGCCCGCTCCTTCTACCTTAATATAATATAAAGTATAATAACCTTAGTAGGGACTTTAATAGCCCCTTTAAAGGGGGAATAAGGTATTTTTAATACTAGGATAAATATTTATAATACTATCTTTATAAATAGTATAATATAAGGAGACTCTTATATATATAGGTAGTAAAGATTATTATCTTATAACTAGGTTATAATATCTTACTTATTAATCTTAATACTATTTTAAATAATTTAAAGAGGTATTAAAGTACGCTAGAGCTATCCTTATAAGATTAAATTAATAGGTAACTTAAGGATATAAAAGTAGTTAATAAGAATCAAATCTTTCCTTTTCCTATCTATTATAATAGGAATATAGACCTTACTAATATTAAGAGGGTATTAAGTACTATTAATACCTTTAATAGGTTAGATATTATCTAATAAAGGATTAAGTAAGTAGTATTATATAAAACTTATATAAGAGGGTATTAAGTATATTAAGTAAGTAGTATTAAGTACTTATTTCTTAGGCTAAGCGTCTAATTTAGTAGTAAAGGCTATACTAATATTATCTTAAAAAGCTATATAAATTTTAGCCTTAGAGTTATTATTATTATAGCGGCGTCTCTTATTAGGCTTATTATTAGACTTATCCTTATCCCTAGAGGATTATTTCCCCCTATTTATTTTACCTTTAACCTTATTCCCTCTTCCTTTACTACCGCTAGTATTATTCTTTATAGGTAACTTACTATTCCTAAGCTTAAAGTATTCCTTTTAGGTATAGTAATATATATAATAATAAGTATAATATTTAATAAGCTTTTAAATAAGCTAGGTATCAGGTCTAGGTATAGCCCTATTTTAATTTTCAATTAGAATAGTAGGACTAGTAGTAGTAGGAGTATAAATAGCTATTATAGTAAAGTTTAATTCTTCCTAATTAGTTAAGGGGTTAATTACTATCTAAATAAAGTGCCTAGTAGTATACTTAAAGGAATAAGCCGGCTTAGTAGTATTAGTCTTACTTATTAGGTTATAAGTTTAGATATAGTATATAAAATACCCTTTATAAGCTTTACTAAGACTTATATAAAAGAGGAAGATAAGGAAGTTTATTTCTAGCTTTAAGTAGGTAGATATTAAGGTAATTTTATTATAAAGAGACTTAAAGTAGGTTATAAAATCTATAATATCCTTATATTAACTAAGGTCTAGCTTAAGTAGCTAGTAGTATAAGTTATTAAGGGTACTAGAGCCTATAAGTTTATTATTAGTTTTAAGGGCTTCCTATAATATATAGGCATTTTTAATATCCTTATAATTAGTAAAGAGATTATTACTTAAATAGCTCTTAATAGTATTAATAGCTAATTTATACCTAAGCTCCTATTTAGCTAGATCCTTAGAAGTAGATTTATAGGTTTTAATATTATTAATTATTAGATAGTTAGGGAGAGCTAGAATAATAGGGGCTACGGCCTAGTCTACCTTATAAAATTTAAAAAGGTAGATAGATATTAAGTACTTATATATTTCTTAGGTCTATACTTAAAGCCCTTCTAGTCCTTTAAGCTTTTTAATATAAAGTAGGAGGCTATTAATCTTACTTATAATAATAGTATTTTCTTTTAATATTACTTTTTATAAGGGCGAGCGTAGGCTTTAGAGGGTTAATTTAAATTAAGTGGCTCTAAGTTAATAGTAGTACTAAAAAGATTATTACTATTAGGGGCTTTAAGGGATAATTCTTAAATAGAGTTACCTAAGGAAGGGGAACTATTAGAAAGGTATTAAGGTACGTAGTCCTAACTATTTTAATTAATATTTATATTACCTAGCCGCCTTATTAAGTATAGTATTATACCTTAGAAAATTACGCTTAAAGATACGGCGATTTAAATAAGTTTTATTCTACTATTACCTAAACTCTTTAGTGGCGGTATCTAAGGGAAAGATAGGTAGCTAATATATTTATATTAGGCTAGAAGTAGAGGAAGAGCTTATAAATAATAGGCTTAAAGTACTAGAAGATAAGGGAGAATTACTTAAGAGAATATCTTTATTTAATAGAATTATAATAGGATTAGAAGATAGTTATCCTAGAAAAAATAGGGGATCTAGCTACCTTTTATAATACTTATACCTTATAATCTTAGTAACTATTATATTCTAACGGGGCTAGGAGATTATATCTTATATTAGAAATAGTTAGGAGTTATTATAATAGGCTAATAATCTAGTTCTTTTAATTTTTAGCTTAGTAGGAGGTTCCTTACCTTTACTTTAAGATTTATAAGTAGTAGTAGTATTAAAGTATACTAGTAGCTACTTAACTAAGGCTATATTAGCTATCTTATAAGTAGTTTTCTAGAGTAGGTAAAGTAGTTTTAATGTTACTTTTACCTAGTATGTGTGTGTATATATTAATCCTACGCGGAGGGGAATGCCTTCTAGCCTTTATAGGCTAGAGTAGACTAGACCCCACTCGGCCTTACGGCTATATCCGGTTAAGTATTATATAATTAACTAATTAACGCTAGAATAAATCGCGTAAGTAACTAAAGTAAAATAAATAAATTAAATCTAAAATCTAAAATCTATAACAACCCCGTTAAAATATAGTCGCCTAGCGGTATTATACTATTATATAATACCCTAGAGTACTAATCCGTCCCTAAATAAAGCCGTCCCGTCCCCCGTTATTATTATTAGTTTGTGATCTAGTTAGATAAATAGTGCCTCCGCTTATTAGCGTAATAGCTAGATGTTATCCCTATATAGAAAGATCTTAATACTATTACCCTTAGGTAGTTATTATTATTTTAATAATAGTCTCGCTAAAGACCTTTAAGGTCTTTATCTTAATTATAAATTTCGTGGCCTATTTTACTAGTCTTACTATAGTAAGAATTATCTTAATATTAATTAGTTAGCCGCCCTAAGTGGCCTACCTCTCGTCCTTAAATAAGGGATATAATTTAATAATATACTCCTAAGTCTAGCGTCCCTCTTTATAGGGATATTTAGGTGACTTAACTACCTAATATATATATAGGAGGTCTTTAAGAGCTATCTTTATTTATAGTTAGGTGACTACTAAGCTTATAGCCTTCTATACCCCTATATAAAAGGTTATAATCTAGTAGTCTAGTATAAGTACCTATTACTTCAGCTTAGTACCTTACTTATATTCCTCCTAGGTATTAGCCTAACTTTTATTAATTAATACTCTAATATATTACTTACTAGCTAAGAGTAAATAGATCTAGTCCCCGTAAGTACCTTATTATAATACCTATTTAGCTAGCTCGTCTACCTTTTTATTACCTAGGACCCCTTAGTATACCGCTATCTACTATAGCGTCACTAGAATACCTATATCTTTAAGTCTAGAGAGCTTATTAATAATCCTCTTTAGGATATACTATCCTAACTATCCCCGTAGGTTTATTATAGACTTAATTAAGGCCTAATTATCCGTTTATATTATTAGTACTAATAGAGCTATATTAATAGCGAGTTTATAGGCTATATAAATCCCTTCTAGTTCCCTAGCGTATACTATATAGTATTTACTATTATTAAGGTATAATATCCGTAGTACCTCTAGCTATAATACCTATACTAAGGCGCTAATCTTCTTATTAATACCGCTTCCGTTAGTATAGACGTATAAGGAGGTATAATCTATTTTAATAACCTAGTTATACTTTATAATAGATTCTTCCTTACTATTATAGATTTATACTTTCGGGGGTTTCTATTATAGTGGAGTAATAAAGGGTACCCGCTTTTCTATCCTACCTTAAGTAAGTTAGAATACTTTTACCTCTAGTTATTCTAGGGGGCTTTTCTATTTAGCTCTTTTTCCTAGTAGTTTTTATGGCTCTATTAGTGTCTAAATGGCCTTAATAGTATTAAATTTTAGGTAGGTATAGATCTACAATACCGCGTCTACGACCGCCTTTTCTAGCGCTTATTATACTAGAAGTTAGTAGTATTTAATATCTAGAGCTACCCCTAAGATATTCTTAAACCCTCTTAAAATAATATAGGCTACCCTCTTTTAAATAACTTATAGCGTAGTAAGTATCTATTTCTATTTAAGCTTATATTTTATTACTATTAGGGTATACTATACTATATACCTAAAAAGTAGTATAAGAAGGATTATACCTTAGTATAATCTTTATAAGCCTTTATAAGGGATACCCTAGGCTAATCTAGAGTAGCTTATAAGTCTATTAAGCTTCGTTATAGCTTTTACCTTAAGGGATTATAAGTAGTCTTTCTAGTTTAGTCCTAAGTCTAATATTAGACTAAGAAGTCTAGTAGACCTAACTAGTTTAATTATAAAGGTACTAAGGTCTAGCTCTACCTCTAGGTTATTTCTAGGCCGTTTCCTTATTCCTTAGGTTATTATAAGTTAAAAGTAAATAAGTTAGTACTTTTCTACCCTAAATTTAGAGGTATAAGTAGTAGCCTAGTCTTAAATATCCGCGTAGATATCCTTAAGAATCTTATAATTAGCTTAGGCTATAGGTCCCCTTACTAAAATACTAGTATTATTAATATATAGTAGTACTAGGTATCCTTTCTACTTATAAATATCTAAGATATTAGTATTATAGAAAAGGTAGAGAATTAGTAATAGCGGGGAGCCTTAGGGGATTTCTATTATAATTTAGTATCTTTATAACTCTCCTTTAGGTATAATAATAACTATTAACCTATTAGAGAGGAAGCTTTATATCTATTTAATAGCCTATTTACTAATACCTTATTTCCTTAGATTATAGATTAGTCTAAGGTATAAGATATTATTAAAGGCGCCTTTTACGTTAAGTATAAGTAGGGAGGTAACTTAGTTATCCTTAGATTTCTAGGCGTTATATACCCCTTCTAATACTATATAAATAATATTTTTAATTAATAATAGCTTACGTCCCCTTATATATTCCCTTAGGAGGAGCTAGTATTCTTTTATAAGGTAGCTTATTCTTATAATAATAATCTTTTTAAGTCCCTTCCCTAGTATATTAAGGAGGGTAATTAGTTAATATAACTTTAGCTACGTATAGTTATCCTTTCCTAGCTTCCTTAGTACTATTATCTTAGAGTAGCGGAAGTACTAGGGGTAGTATCCTAGGTTAATATAGGTATTAAAAATCTAGCCTAGCTAGCCTTTAATATGGTCTAGGGATAGTTAAAGGATCTAGAAGGTAAGTCTATTATTACTTATAGCTTTATTTAAGTAGCTAGTAAGTATAGCCTATCTAACTTCCTACTTAGTAATTATTAGGAATTCCCTTAGTATTAGATATTTAAAGCCTTTTAAGTTATTTAGTCTAGCTTATTATACTAAGGGGAAGAAGCTATTCCTTAGAAGTATTATCTTTTTATTAACCTTTATTACTATTATATTATCTAGTCCCGCTAGCTTAGGGGTAAAAGAGGATAATTATATCTATCCTCCCTTAATTTACTTAATTAATCTCTAGAGCTTTAGTCGCTATTATATTCTTCTATATATTACCTTTATCCCTCCTTCTATTTTAATTTAATAAGTTCCTTTTTATAGTTCCGCTATATATTTAGGTACTATCTATCCTAACTTAACCTTATTTATTATTATAGTCTTTCTAGACTACGTACCTTAATAATTACTTATTAGTACTCCTTATTTATAAATAGCTTTAATTTAAGGTAGATCTTTATAATTAGTATAGCCTCTATTACTATAGCTATTAGTATTATAACTAGCTAAGTAACCTAGGTATTTAGTCCCTTAATAGTATTAATAGGCTTAAATATTATAGGTAGAGCTATATTAAGGTTAGTAAGAAATGCTTCTTTATTAATTTATTTCTAGCTACGTACCTCTCTTAGGGGTAGGAGTAGTACTTCCTATTCTATTTTAGTATAAACTACCTTATAGTTAGAATTATAGTTAAGCTTCTTAGTAACTCTATATTTTATTATTAAGTCGGCTATTTCCCTTATAATAAATATAAGGTTAATTATTATAGCCTCGCTACGCCTCTTCTACTTAAAGGTTAGAAGACTTTTAGGCGTTAGAAGTATAAGCTTAGCCTTATTAATAATCTTAATTAGCTTATTTACCTCCATATATTAATATTTTACTAGGCCGGTATAGGTTAGATAGTAAAGGTTTAGGTCCCCTACTATTAGATACTTATTATAGGTATTCCTTATAATTACTATATAAAGGGTATCTAGTAATAAGATCTAGGAGTAGTCCTAGGTAGTTCTAGTCCTTATCCTTTAGGAGTAGGCTTTATATCTTTAGAAGGGAGAGGTATTCTAAATATTATAAATATAAAGAGGTTTTTAGTTTAGCCTTTAAGGCTTAAGGGTTACTATTATTAGGTCGCCGTTATAAGCCCTATTATACTATTTATCTATTAGAATTTTAGTACTAATATAGGTATAGACCCTCGTAGCTATACCCTTTCTTATAGGGTAGTATAAGTAGAATTTAGATAGGGTAGGGTAATAAGTTTAGTTCTTCTTTATATATTTCTAGGGTTCCTAAATAGCGAGAATATTATATTTATATAATACTATTTCCTAGAAAAGGGGGATTATTATATCGGGGGATTTACTAATATTATATTAAAGAATTTTAAGTCTTAATTATAACTTTAGTATAGGATTAGTCGGGTATACCTTTATTAGGTTTCTTCGCTAGTAGTAGTACTTTATTTATTATTTATATTAGTATCTTTCCTACTTAAGCTTCCAGTAGCCTTAGTATCCTTTCTGCTAGAGTTTTTAGTAGTTTTTATATAGACTAGTTTCCCTTCTAAGTTAAATAAGTACCGGAGTTTATTCCCGTTAGAGGTACTAGTCTCTATACTTAAGTTAGACCCTTATAGAGATTTTATATAGCTTTTATATACTACCTTTTAAGCGGCTACCTATTTAGCCTTAAAGATTAAGACTAGTCTCTTCTTTAATACTCTAAGAGGGTGCTTTTAGGTAGATTAAGATTAATTCTCCTTATTTACTTTATTAGTATAGTAGAAGAGGGCGTTAAAATTAGTATTAATATTAACTTTAATTCACGGATTAGTATTAAGGTCCTTAAGTATATTAATTTTATTAAGGGTAGTACCTATAATTTTTATTTATTAGGCGGGTTATAGGATAGTCCTACTAGATTTACTTAGTTTATTAAGGCCTAAGTTATCTAGCTAGATAATAGGTTTACTTAGGCTTCTAAGTACCTAGCTATTCTCCTTCCTCTAGGTAGTATTCTTATATAATAACGTTAGTAAGCTTTTATTTACTAGACCCCTTTTCCCTATAATAGGTACTATTAGGAACTAGTCCCCTTATATCTTAGGGTTTTACTAGGAGGAAGTAGCTTTTAGCCCTATTAATTTCTTAGTAACTAGGATTTTTAGGGGTACTTAGGGGGTAGTTATACCTTAGATTAATACTATAACCTAGGTACTAGTTAGAGTTAAGTGCGGAGGGATTATCCCTTAAGGAGTCTTAGAAGGCTAGCTTAAAGGAATAATATCTAGCTTACTAAGTGCCTATATTATCCCTACGGGTTTTAGGGTTACTTCTCCCTTAGGGGTTATCTTTATAGCTTTTACTTAAGTTATTCTCGCCGCTAGTATCTTTAGTTTAGGGATTATAGGTTTTAGTACCGTTACCTTTAGCTTACCGGCCTTTTAGCCTAGCTTTATTATAGTACCTTCCTTACTTAACTCTATAATTTAGGGCGTTACTCTAGTAGATTTAACTTTAAGCTAGATACCTCCTAATTTAGATTATAGCGCTAAAGTCTTACTACTTTTAGGGTAGAGAGCTTATAAGCCCTACTACTTCTCTACTACCGCTATACTAATTACTTTAATCTTAGTATAGTTAGGGCTAAATACTAGATAAGCGCCTTAATAATTAGTATATTTAGGTTTAAATCCCTCCTTTTAGAATTCCTTATATATATAAGTATTATAGTATTAGGCGTAATAAGCGTAGGTTAGTATTAGGTTTAAGTATTAAGATATAATATAACTAGGTTTCTAGTATTAGAAATACCTAATAATTCGGCTAGCTCTAATATATTTAGTATAATTATAGTGTTTATTTCCCCTAGTAGAACTTAACTAGCTTAGACCTCCTTTCTAGGCGGTATTTATATAACGAGCCTTAGTAAACTTAATAATAATTACTAAAGAAGTAATTAATAGATTCTTAACCTTATTTTTATCTAACTAATTAATATACTTAATCTCCGCCCCTAGGATCTAATAGGTATTTATATTAGTAATAATTATAATAAGGGTAGTAGTATCCCTTAAGAACTAGTAGGCTCTAGTTAAAATATTATAAATTACTATCCTAAGAGTAGGTATTAGGATAAAAGCTTCCTTCTTAAAATATACTACTTAATCTCCGCTTTCTTTAGTAGTTTTTAGGGTTTCTACTACCCCCTGACTATTTATTAGGAGATAGATATCCCCTAACTTAAGTTAAGTAACTGCTTCTACCCTAGCTACCTTAAGGGTTAGGTAGGCTTATAAATAGTTTTTAATATAGGCTTATAGCTATTTTAGTATACTTTTATAATAGTAGATAATTATAGTTTAGTCTTTAACTTTAATAGTAACCTAGCGTTCCTCTTTATCTTTTATTCTAAGTAGAGGTACTAGCTAAGAGGAGTAGTAAGTAGTAGTAGCCTAAGTCTATAAGGGAGAGGTAAATATAAGGCCTTTTCTCTACGCGCTTATAGGGCTAGAGCGGTTAGTTATAATTATAACTATATTTATAATATACTTTGTAATAGTAATATTACCTTTAATACGTCTAATAGGCGTCTTAAGGCGTTATAGGGTATTAAGAAGCTCCCTATTATCTAGTTAATTAATTTCTTTACTAACTACTATAGTTACTATTTAGAGGAATATTATAGTAGTAACATAAGGAATATATTCCTACTTAGTATTATTACTATTCTTAAGGTATTTAAGAATTCGTTTAGATATTTCCTATATAAGTAGGAGCTATTTATTAATAGGAAGGGACTAGTAGTCTTCTAGGACCTTTAACTATCTCGATTTACTATTCTTCGCTATAGTTTAATTATAGGAAGAAAGGTAACTAATATAAAGATACGCGAGAGATAATAAATAAGACTAGAGTATTATATAAATGCTATATAGATAGTGACGATGCGTAGCTGTTAAAATCGTTGATAGCGTATAAGTAGAGTTCTAAAGTAATAATAGCGTACAAGTAGAGTACTTTTACCTAGTAGATTAAGGTTATATCTCCTTTCTTACTACCTTAGTATATTTATCCTACTAAGTAGGTTAGCGTTTTATATAAGTAGAATTAGTATTATTTAATATACTTAGCCGATTAGTAGGTATTATTATAAAGAAAAACCTAGTAGTACTAACTTCCTTAGAAGAATCCTAATAGCTAGGAAATTATAACTTTAAGCCTTAAGGCCTCCCCTAACTTTCTTTAATTAATTAATTATTATACGGTAAGCTTACTTATTAATTAAAGATTAAGGGTTACTTATACCTTATAATATAGTATATATATTATATAGCGTACTTATATAGCGCCCTAGACTTTATATACTTAATTAATAAGCTAGTAGGCTAAATAAGAGGTAATTTAAATAAATACCCTATTTCTAGGCTTATAACCTATTAAAATAGTAGGAGTAGAATACTTAATTAATTTATCTAAGATTATAAGAGTATCTATCTATATATACTAAGACTTTATACTTAGTTATCTTAGTAAACCTTCCTTACTAAGAGTATATTTTAATAGTTAGATAGGTTATACTTACTAGCTACTTAAATAAAATTATAAGTAATAATAGACTTACCTTTTAAATCCTTTAATTATCCCTAGATTATATTAAAGGCTAGCTAGGCTAGATATTTAATATTTATATTAACTTAGAATACTACTCCTATTACTTCTACTATTCTAAGATAATAATATTAAGGAAGTTAAGAAAAGATAATGATATATAACTAAAGTTATATTAACTAATTACCCTCCTTAATATATTAGGGAAGGGACTTAAAAAGATTATTATTATTATAAGGATAAGCTACCTTATAAAGGAATACTAACTCCTCTTAAGGGAATATATAAGGGGATATAAACTATTATTAATTAAAAATACTATTTATATAATATTAGAAGGAGTATATTTATATTTATATTTATATTTTATACTCTACTATCTAGCTACTTAAAGCTAATAAGGGCGGTTTATATCTAATTTACTAAAGGAAACTATAATTTATAAAAGAAAACCTTATCCCTTACTCTACTTACTATTATACTTCTAGATCTTTAAATATTATATACTACCCTTTTTTATATTCTTTATATTATATTATTCTCTTCTTTTATTAAGGTTACTTACCTTTTTACCCTCTAATTAGAGCCTATCTACTCTTATATTACTTTAAAGAGTTATTCCCTTATTAGTATAAACTAGCTAAGTATACTTTATTAAATTATTTATTTAATTACTACTTTTAATTCTTTTAAAGTTAATATTATTTAATAGAAGTTATCTAACCCTACCTTTTAAAGTATTTACCTCCTCTCTTTTATATAATTAGGATAGAATATAAGTATATATTTAATATTTTAATACCTCTATTTATATTTATAACTAGTATTATTAACTCTAGATACCCTTCTTTTATATAAGAAGGCGCGTAGTCCTATCTTCTTTATATATAATTAAATACTTATAAAGCTCTTAGCCTTAAAAAACCTTATATAAAAATTAACTCTTATCTTTTAAACCTCCCCTTTTTATATTACTATCTTTATATAGTTAGGGATACCCTTTTAATATCCTAACTACCTCTCTTTTTACTTCTCTTTTACTTATTTCTTAATCTCCTTAAAGGTAGGGTTATTCCTCTTTATTATTTCCCTACCTTTAAGGCTCTAGTCTATTATTCTAATATCCCCTCTCTTTATTATTACTTAAAGGGCTTCCCTTACTTAGGACTACTTCTCTTTTATTAGAGTCTTTATAACCCTCTTCTCTTTTCCCCTCTTTCCTTTTAACTTATAATAGATCTTTATATTCCCTTCTTTAATTAATAACTAAATCCCTTATATTACTAGTATTTATAAAATTAACTAGTTAAGGCTTATCTTTATTAATAAGACCCATAATTCTACCTTTAATACTTATATATTAATTACTTTAAAAGCCTTAAATATTATCTTTAAATATTTATTTTATATAGTTTTTAATATTATAATATTTACCTTCTTTACCTTTAATATCCCTTTTAAGTTATATTATATCTCTATTATATAAATTATTACTAGCTAGATTATAATATTATATATTTATCTTACCTTATTAAGTATAATATTTTATATTAAGCTAGTAATAATTAATAAAGCTAGCTTTTATATCTTTATTTTTAACTTTATTTTATTAATATATAAGCCCTACTTTAATTTATTATTAATATAAAGTTTAAAGACTTATATTAATACTTTAGAATATATTATTATTACTTTAAAGTTTATTATTACTTTTATATTGAACCTCTTTCAACTCTTTAATAAATAAATTAATTTATATTTATAAAGGGTAAAAGTTACTTTATATATATTTATTTAATAAAAATATATCTTATATATTTTTATTAAAATCTTATAATTCTCTTTAATACTTTTATTATATATTATTAAGTAAATATTATTAATAAAGCCTTTAATTTATACTTAGAGTTTTATCCTTAATTTTTTTTTATAAATAGGGAGTTAAAAAATAAAAATATTAATATTAATATTAAAGATCTTTAAGGGATCTTAATCTCTACTATCTTTATCTTATTTATCTCTTAACTTAATATAATTATTATAATTCTTTTTATTAAAAAGCTTTATACCTACCTTATAATAAAAGTTAAGACCCCTTTTTTCTTTAATTTATAAAGTAACTTTTTATAAGAGATATTATTTAAAGCCCTTATAATATCTAATAATAATATATATATTATAATTTTATATTATATATACTACCTTTATTATTATCTTAAAGGATATTACTATTAACCTTTCCTTCTTTACTTCTATTTATTATAAGGGTAGTAGTTTATATTCCTTTATAAGGTTATCTAGCTTTTTTATAATAACTACTTTTAATACCTTCTTTAAAGTATTAAGTAAGATAATTAAATAGTATAATTTTAACTTTAAATAGTCCTCTTTCTTTAATTTTTTTAAGATAATTATATTAGCCTTTTTAAACTTTATTAAGTAATATTTAACTTTTAAATATATTTAAAATAAATATATAAAGCTAGGTAGTAGCTTCCTTTTTATTATCCTTAAAAATTTATTTAAGATCCTATTTATCTTTAATACTTTATTTTATTTTAATTTATTAATTACCTTATAAACCTCTTCTTTAATAACTTTTATATTTATTATTAAGGGTATTTTATATTAAAACTCCTAGATATTACTTAGATCTACCTTTAAAGATAAGGGGAAGAAGGTCTTTTAAAGGATCTCTACCTTCTTTTAAAATAACTTTATCTAAAAACCTTCTTTATCCTTCTTAAGGATAGGGAATTTTAAGAGTTTTTAAAGTAATATATTTCTTTTTTAATTTTATTTAACTAGTTTTTAAAGCTTATTAAGTATTTAAGATACCTTATATACTACCTCTTTAAAATAAAATACCTTTACTTTTTTTAATATCCTCCCTTTAATTTTTTAGGCCTTTTATTATATCTTTAAACTCCTCTAACTTCTCTTATAATTATATTTTACCTTAAGCTTTAATACTATCTTTATAACCTTTATATAATTTAAATTTTAAAAGGACTTTATTTTTAAAGAGGGCTTTACTTATAATATCTCTTTTTTTATAATTTTTATTAAGCTTTAAAGTAATTTAATTAGGTAGCTATTTATTTATCCTCTAATCATTAGCTCCCCTTTTAATAAATAATATTAAAGGGTATCTACTTACCTTTATATCTCCTTTAAATCTACTATCTTTTATACCCTTTATAATTATAAGACTACTACCTCTACCTTAAGGCTAACTTTAATATATATTAAGATATAATTAAACTTATAATAAAGGTTTAACTTAATATAATATTTTAATAATATTTACTTAATAGCCTCTATTATAAATACTAGATTAATAGTACTTTTTACTTTCCTTACCTTTTAAGTTATTATATCCTTTAATAAGGTAAGTTTTATTCCCCTTTTTTTTATAATATTTATTAATATATCTATTACTTTATAATATATATATCTACCCCTATTATATTAATTTAAGTAATAGAGGTTAAAGTCTCCTATTAATATATATTCCTCAAGTTAACTTAACGACTCCTTTACCTCTAATAATATAAAGGGGCTATTTATTAAGGTTTTAAACTTTAAGCTAGGGTTATATATATTATATATTTAAAGGTATATTAATACTCCCCCTTCCTTCCTTATAATTTATATCTTTAAGAAGTATAAGTCTTTTAATATAAATTTAACTCCCTATTTATTAATATTTTAATATTTATTTATAAAGAAATATATCCTTATATCCCTCTTTACTTTATATATTAAATAGAATACTCCTTTATTTAAATTACATATTAAACCTATCCTCTTTATATATAATAGCTTTTAAATAGTTAGAATATTTATTTATTATATCTCTTTATCTTTTAATAATAATAATATTATTATAATCTACTCCCTTTATATATTATATTATAATACTTTTATTATCTTTTATACCCTTATAAAGATCCCTATTAAATATCCCTTATAATCTTTACTCTTTTAATAATTAGGGCCTTTTATATTAATATTTCTTTTAATATCTATTAGCTTATCTTTATTACTTAAAGAGTAATTAGCCTTTTTAACCTATTTTATAATATTATTATTAATAGTAGTATAACTCCCCTTTTTTTAAATCTCCTTAAGAACCTATTTATATTATAACTTTATTAAGGTCTTTAAATTTTAATATAAGCTTCCTCTTCTTCTTTACTACTATTATTATTTACTCCTTTTAAGGTTACTTCTAGGTATCTTATTATTTATTTCCTCTTATAAAGCCTTTATATAACTTTTTTTAATTTTTTACTATCTTTTAATAAAGCTTATTTAACTCCTTTATTTTAATTCCTTACTCTTAAGTTATATAATTATTTTTTTTATAATTATTATATCCCTTAACCTCCCCTTTTTTTACTTTATATTCCCTTAAGTTATATCTATTAATATAGATTTTATATTATATTAAGCTCTTATAATATCCTATTATATACTTATATTATTAATAGTTAAAGTATTATATTATAACCTTATTCCTCTCTTACCTCTTATACTTTAAGAGGTTATATCTCTTTATTAAGCCCTTTTTAATTACTTTATCTATTATCTCTAATATAAGGAGCTTTAATAATAGTAAAGCTCTCTCTTTCTCTACTTCTCCCTTTCTCCTCTCTTATATAACTACTTATAATTAGGCTACCCTTATAATCTTTAGCCCTAGGAGGTTCTTTTTATTTTATTAAATAATTACCTTTTTTACCTCCTTTTATTTTAATATATCTATTACCTTCTTTAATACTTTATATATTATAATTAAGAAGGTTTATTTTAATACCTTTATTAACTTATATACCTTTTTTACCTAATTATTATTCTCTTCTAGCTCCTCCCTTACCTCTATTTCTATTATAAATATATTAAGTTATTTTTAATTAGGTACTTTATTATTATAATCTCTTATATCTTTAAGAATATAATTATCTTAAACCTTTTAATTAGCTACTCTTTAATAAATATCTTTATTGTTTCTCTTTTAATTTTATCTTTAATCTAAATTATTAAGGTCCTAGCCTTCTTATTATTTATTACTTTAAATCCCTTCTTTATAATATTACTTATTATTATTATAATAAATATCCTTTTAAGGCTTATATTACTTATTTTTATACCTATTAGATTTTAACTAGCTATTTACGCCTAGCTCCTTCTACCCCTTTATATCCTCCCTCTTTAAGATTACTCTTCTACTATTTTTTTAAATTTATATATTTCTTTAAGCTATTAATCTACTTTTATAATAAACTCCTTTATATATTTAAGCTCTACCCTTATTATTTATCCTACTTTATATATTATTCCTCCCTTTAATATATCTTATATAACTATTATAGTTTTTAAGGCCTTTACTAATATTCTCTTAACGCGTATTCCCTTATCTTTAAGTTCCTTCCCCCCTATTAAGCTCCCTAGCCCCTATGCGGGTATCCCTCCTCTACTCCCTAACTTACTACCTCTACTATTATTACTATTTATAATTCCTCCCCTTATATTATATCCTAATATTAGGACTTATCTTACTATATATTAAAGTAAATTTAAGTTAAGTATTCTTTTATAATATTATAACATAAAAGGAGTATATAATACCTAGAAATCTAAGGATAACTAAGTTACCTCCCTATTTATACTTAATATAAAAGGGGCTTTTAATAATATTTTATACCCTAGATTAATCTATAATCTAAGGAAATAAAGTATTAAGAAATAGGCTATTAAATAGATATAAAGCTTCCTCTTTAATAGGTTAATTATTATTATTATACCTAAAAGAGAGTTATAAAGATATTAAATTATAATAGGAATCCCTTAAGGCTCTTTATTATTACTAATCCTCTACCTTTTTTATAATACTAATATCTTAGATATTTATAAGTAAAAAGAGTACCTAGTACTATTATATATTAATAATATTAATATACTAACAAGGGGACTTATAACTTAAGCTAATTATAAGACTCTTAAAGATATTTATACTAATATTTAAGACTAGGCTATTATTTATACCTTTAAATTTAAGGTAGAAAAGTATTAACTTATTTACTTTTAACTTATAACTTATAAACTTATAATTAATATAGCTTTACTAGTACTAATAATATAAATAGATAATTAGGCTTTAATTAAGTCTATAATAAACTTATAGGGATAGTTAGAATAATATATCTTAAAGAGGATTATTAATAAGCTTACTAGACTTAAAGATATAGGTATTCTAGTAATATTATAATAGATAGTAGTATACTAAGGAGTCCTAGGTAATAAAAAGGTAGATAAATTAATTAAATAGGCTTCTTAATAGGGTACTTATAAAGACTAGATCTATTTACTCTTAGCTAGTAAGTAATATATTAAAGTATTAATTAATAAAAGTTAGGCTAATACCTAGAAGGAATATAAGTAAGGTACTAAGTTAATATAATAGGTACCTATATTAAACTACTAGATTATAGCCTTTTATACTAGGGTATAAAAAGTTATAAGCTTAGTAGTTATTTAATTATAAATAAAGATAGCTCTTAAGGACCTTCTATATATATATAAGGACTAGTTAGGAATACGGTACTACTATTAACGTGGCGTCTATAGTACGTAGTAGTACTACGCTACCCCTTTCCCTATAATATATAGAGGAGGGAATTCCCCCTAAAGGGAAGGGTAGCGATTAGTCTTACTATTAATAAGAATAGAGAGTTCTATATATATATATATATACGTACTATTTATAATACTTAATAGTTATATTATTATATAGTACCCTTATATTTTAATTACTCTACCCTATTTAGGGGTAGTAGCCTAACTATTAATAAGATAAGTAGAGAAGGGTTATTACGGGCGTAAGGTAAAAAGGTTAGTTAACTAGCGTAGATAACCCGCTTAAATATAAGGGATTAAGCTTATAAAGAAAGTAAGTCTTAAGAGTTAATTAATAAATTAATAATAGATATATCACGATTATAACTAACTATCTAGGGGTAGCTACTAAATATATAAACCTAGTCCCTACTACCTAAAACCTAAGAAGTACTATTATAAAGGATATAAGAACTTAAAGAAGAAGTCTCTAAGAGGTAATAGATATAAGATCTATAATAATATTTATAAAAGTTAGAACGGGAAATATATATTAATAATACTACTTAAGTAGGTTATTAATATTACCTATTATTAATAGAAGAATTAGAACTAAAGCGTCTTTAATATAAAACTTATATTCTTAGGTTATAAGACCTACGTATATATAATAGGAAGTTAGTATAAAAATATTAAGAATAATTTAATAATTAAAATAATATAATTAAAATAAGTATAACTTATTTTTTTTAATAACTCTATAAAAATCTAATACGCGTTATAATATATAGCCCTAGACCCTAAGGCTATATTATATAAGTATATAAAGGATAAACTAAAGGATAAATAGTCCTAGGAATACTTTAATAATTTCCTAATAAATTAAATAAAAGATCCTTAAAATTAATATCTAATAACTAGTAAGCGCTACTTAGAAGCTAAGTAAAAGGAATATTAAAAGATTATAAACTTTATAAATTACTTTACTAGGTTAGAAAGATAACTTAAGTTATTAATAGAGTATATACTTTATAATAACCTTCTAAATAAATTATATAAGGATCTTTATAATTAACTTATAATATAACTTAATATCCTAGAGATAAGGAATACTCTTATTATATTAGTAACCTAATTAGAGCCTTATATAATACTATTTATATATAAAGATTAAAGGGATAATACTCCTACTAAGGGTTAATATCCTTAAAGAGGAAGAGGAAATTTCTAAGGGTAAAGAGATAATAGCCTAT
>JAABUN010002427.1_pt1 | contig 33336 bp, 22 predicted proteins | sample 5559311 | NCBI WGS metagenome assembly JAABUN01 (sample SAMN10711877, study PRJNA513370) | rock metagenome | isolation source: Antarctica rocks | place: Antarctica: Victoria Land, Siegfried Peak sud | reverse complement strand
GTTATCAAGAAACATAAAAGAAAAGCTCATAGCTTCTTTAAATATGGCTTGAAGTTTATTACCAACGCTTTATTGGTACGTTTTGATCAACTTGTTACTTTTATAAATGTTTTGTCATGTACTTAGGCTAAGTATATAAGAATTACTTCAAGGAGTTAATTATTTCTTTTTCAAAAGGTCTCTTAAAAGAAGAGGCTCTCGCCAAAATATCGGAATTGGCAGAAATGTTTCCGATCAATTACCTGGATAAAGAAAGACAGATTATAACGAAAAAGTTCCCTTAAAGGTTTTCTTTATCTGACGAAATTGAATATTCTAAGGCAAAAAATATTTAGCATCACACTGCTTTGCAGGCAGACATATTAAAAGTATATTACATCATGCTTTGCGTCATAACAATTTAAAAAAGCGAAAAGAAGAATATTGATAATCAATAGCAATTTTATTATTAGTGACGGAAAGAAGAGTTAGCGGCTATTCTTTAAATGACATCGTTCTCATGAATACAAGAAAAGATTTTGACGAGTACGTTAAATCCGTTTTTGGAGCAGTAACAGAAACGGCCACATACGAAGAACGAGTTGGTCCTCCAGAAGAATTGCCGGCGGTAATTGGTTTGATTGCAATGAAATTTTCACAATTAGAAGACACATTAAGTGAAACAATAATTAAAATGTTGCAACTTGATGATGACAGAGGACATATAATGACATCTGAACTTTCTTTTAAAGTTAAAGTGAATATCTTCTTTTCACTATATCAAAACTTGAAAGGCACATATTTGTTCAACACTTTTCCAGATTTCGAAGACGAATATTTTAGAGAACTTTGTAAAGCATTGAATAGATGCGAAGAACTTCGCAATCAAGTAATGCATTCCACCTTCGTACAAAATTATCTTACTAAGACAAAAGTTATAAGACAGAAAATAACAGCGAAACAAATAACAGGATTAAAGAAAGTTTCGGAAGAAACAACAATTGTTAATTTATTTAATATTGCTGACTACATTGGAGGTGTCGATTTTGAAATGGAACAATTCGGAATCGACATGATGACAAAAAAAGATAGCCGCTAACAAATAAGGCTTCGTCGTGCCTGCAAGGCACACAATGAAGCTTCGAAGCAAAAATGGGGCAGAGGGAATACTAATGCGGCTACTTTATAAACACCTTTGCCATAAAAAAAGCCTTTATTAAAACGATATGCAGCCAAAAACAAGCAACCTATTTTTTAAAACAATCTATCCGCTACTTTTACAGGATCTTTTTATTGAATAGCTGTGGCGCCTAAATGAATTTCTACAGCCCTGTTTTTAATGAAAAAATAGTTTTTTCACAATCTAACGTTGGCTGCTATTTTACACTCATTCAAAAAACTTGTACAATCGGGAAAGTAAAATGGATTTAAAACTTAAATGGAAGATAGCATATCAATCAATCTGTTTAATACAGCATTACCAGAATGGAAAGTTGATTGCAAGTGGTACAGGGTTCAAAGTTGGAAATGAATTAGTAACAAATAACCATGTTTTTTTTTGTGATTATTCAACTCATACTTTAATAAAATTTGTAAATGCTGATAGCTACTCCGAGAATTTATCTCAAGAATTTTCTAAAGAAGAGTTTCAGGCATTATTAATTAAGGGCTCGACTGAAAATTTTTGGGACTTCGCGGTTTTTGATATTTCGAATACAAAATTCTGTTCCTTACCAAGTCTTATGTTATGTAATAGTGAGATCAATATTTTGATAGGTTCTAAAATTTATTTTTTAGGTTTCCCTCTTTTACAAAATAACTTGACTATTCATGGAGGTAACGTTTCTTCAAAGTATACTACTGAAAACGGAGTGAAGTATATACAAATAGACGGTTCAGTGAATTCAGGAAATTCTGGAGGTGCATTATTTGATTACGAGACTGAAACAATAATAGGTATAGTCACAAGAAAACAGACTGGATTAACTAAGAAGTTTAACGAGCTAAAAAATAGTGTAAAGCAAAATATTGATCATCTTCAACAGGTAACAACTATTGGAGTAGGTGGAATTATTGGAAGTGGTGTGATAGGAGGTATTGACCAGAATAAAGCTCTTATAACCATTCAAGCACAATTAGACTTATTAACAGAGGAAATTTTCCGTTCGGCAAATGTGGGAATAGGCTATGCTTTTGAATTAGATGAAGTCCGAAAGTATCTTTAACAAAGCAGCAGCCAACAGACGGTTTTATGCAAGTGCGACCGGACGGTGGAGCAATCAGCAGTTGAACTTTATTCTGCTTTGGTTCGGCCTGAAGGTTCATTGTTCGGCAGATTTTATCTTGACCAGTAAACAAAATCAACTTCGGCTTTAAGTAGACGTATCGTTATTATCGCACCTGTATAAAAGCCGTAAACGTTGGCTGTAATTTTTGACTTACCTTAAACCTCACCAGAAAAAACAAAATACAATTGAAGAAGAACGTAACATTAATGATGACTTTTGTAGTTTTAATATCTTGCAATAGCAAGACAAACAATAAAAGTCAAGATGATATTCATACATCAACTTATTCAGAAACTAATTCAGGCAATGAATATCCAAAATCTGAAAAAAATGATGAGAGCTCTACAATAACTATTGCTGATGAACTAATAAAAGAAGATTGTTCAGAAACTCACTCTTCTGCCGATGACGCATACACTTATTGCAGAAAAGCTTACAATTCTGACGACTTTGATGAAATAAAATCATATCTAAAAAAAGCAATGAGCAGTTTTGAAGAAGCAATGTCAAATGCAGAGAATTGCAAATGCGATGAGGCAAATTCTTCTGCTGAAGAAGGATATGATTATGCAAAAAAAGGATATAGGACTGATGATTTTGAAGAAATGAAAAACTATGCAAGAAAAGCTAAAAATTCTGCTGACGATACTATGTCAAAAGCTGACGATTGTACAGACTAAGTTATTTTAACAGGTAAGCCGAAAACTGAATAGAGTAGGCAATAAATAAAAAATGAAACGATGAAAAAAGTATTCTTCATTCTTACAACTATGACTTTGTTCATAATTGGAGTAAACGCTCAAACAAAAAAAGACGGTACACCCGATATGCGTTATAACTCAAACAAGCAAACTTATTCAACACCGAGTTATTCAACACCTACGCCAAGTTATTCAACTCCAAGTTCAATGAATTCAAGACCAGTTTATAGTGGACAAACACACACAACTTCCCACGGAGGAACTTACCCTGGAAGTACGAACTCTCACCATAAAAATGGAACTTATGTAAATCCAAAGTCTAACAATAACTATGGGATTCATAAAAAGAGAAATTAAAACTACAGCCAACAAGGCATCGACTTTATAGGCTCAGCTTTTTATGCTATTGGCTTTTATGTTATATCCGACTGACGAAATTCTAATTCCCCTGCAATGCCAATACTCAACCCTTTAGTGGTTATTGTAAACCACACTCTAGAAATCAAGGAAAAAGAGAAATAATTATTGTCACATTCTCCCTCTTAAATTGTCAATGTTACACCCTTTTTTATTCATTATTTGAACAATAGTTTTGTGGAATAAAGCAACGCGCACTAACAGGGTTTTTACAATAACCGTACGGATTATGTATTTCAAAATTATTAAGTATAAAAACAATTCCTGACAGAAAAACCAGAGATGAATTGATAAATAGAATCAATCCGCTTAATGAAAAAAGCGCAGCTGAATGGGGCAAAACGAATTTATATTAAATGTTGGCACATCGTCTATTCTGGGAAGCATAGATATTAGGAAAAAATAACGCTACTTACAAACAGGCTATCATTCGGTATTTTGTTTGGAAAAATGGCTTTGAAAAGTATGACAAAAGATGATAGTCCCTTGAAACGCAATATGCCTTCAGGTACTGAATTTATAGTAAAAGAAAAAAGGGAGATATTGAACTTAATAAAAAGAAATGAATTACTCTAATTCAAGATTATGCACAGTTTTTAAACCCAAACTTCGCACACGTTTTTTTAAGAAAATGCTAAAAGAACAATCACACTTCACCTATTTTTCTTTGCTTAAATCAACTATAATTCTAATTCTTTAAAATACTTGGTAAAAAATTAAAGTTACCGATAAGTCATTTTTACCTTGTACATTGGCATCAGAAAAATTTCATGGGCTACCTGTTATCGCTTTGGCGACAGTAAATGAAAGGCAAAATAGATTTGGAGCTGTTTAAAATTTCACCGGACACAGTTCTGCGTTTTTCTATTACATTTAAATGTCCTGCGAGAATACTCAAACTAGCAAGGGTATGGCGATTTAAAAAGAACAATATGAACAGTAGGAATGTAAAACAAAACTGGCCCGAAATTCCTTTTAATAACTGGAAAGAAACATTTTATACAGTACGGCTATGGTTACAGATTGTAGGTAAGATAAGGCTGAGAAAAATGCCTTGGTTTAATCACTCCTGGCATGTTACCTTATATGTTTCTCCGACCGGGCTAACTACCGGGAGCATTCCTTATGAAAATGGTGTTTTTCAAATTGATTTTGATTTCCAAAATCACCAGCTTCAGATAATATCAAGTGCAGGACGAAATGAGAAAATTGAATTATACCCACGTACAGTGTCAGGTTTCTATAATGAACTTTTTATGAAGTTAGAGAGCGTGGGCATACAGGCTTCTATATATGCAGTTCCTAACGAGATTGAACCTGCCATCCCTTTTAAAGAAGATGAAACGCATAAATCCTATGACAAAGAGAAAATGAATTTATACTGGCAGGCTTTGGTAAATACTCATAATGTTTTTACCAGGTTTAGAGCAAAGTTTATAGGTAAGTGCAGTCCTGTTCATATTTTTTGGGGAGCTTTTGATTTAGCTGTTACAAGATTTTCAGGACGTGAAGCACCAAAGCATCCGGGTGGAGCGCCTAATATTCCGTTAAAGGTAATGCAGGAGTCCTATTCTCATGAAGTAAGCAGTTGTGGCTTTTGGCCGGGAAGTGAGGAGTTTCCAATGCCTGCTTTTTATGCATACTGCTATCCTGCACCCGCCTCGTTTGGCGAACAGAAGGCAGAACCCAAAGAAGCATTTTACAGTAAAGATATGGGCGAGTTTATTTTGCCTTATGATGCTGTGCGGCTTTCCGATAATCCCGAACAAACTTTAATTCAATTCCTGCAATTTACTTATGAAGCAGCAGCTAATACAGCCAACTGGGACAGAGAAAAATTAGAATTTGATTTTTCTGATTTTGAAAAATGATACTTAAAAACATTCTTGTTTCATGCTGTTATCTGTTTTAATATGTTCGCAGATATTTGCCATAATTTATTTATTTACGCTTTTCTTTCTATCCATTTAAAGTCTTCAGATCCTGGCAGCAGTTCACATGTTGGAGTAAACAATTTTGGAAGTACTCTTAATTTTCATTTTACAGTATCTATCCCACCGCTGGTTTAAGGTCTCGCCCACAACGACTTAAATCAAACATGCTATCAGGACTATGTTCGGTAAAGATTAAGGTTGCAGATTAATTATTTTACCTTCACATCGAAAGAAACACTTTGATGAAGAGACAATTTTATTCCCTTACGATGTACTAATTTGCCATTTCTCAATTTCTGAATATTGCACAAACCACAGAAATTGCAGAATTAATTTTTAGCCAAGGCCACCTTATTTTCTATATTAACAGGGTTTATTTCCTATAATAAATATATAGCATCAATGAAATTATATTATCTGCCACTTATATTAGTTTGTTGTTTTTTTTCGGTTAGTAAAAAAACCAAAGACAATTTTCAGAGTAGAAATAATCATCAGGATATAATTAAAAAACAGCCGGAATACTTTGAATGGGAAAAAATCAGTAAAGAGAATGCTGTTATTCCTGGTGATTTTGCAGATCCTTCAATAATTCGGGTTGGTGGTACTTATTATGCAACCGGTACTTCTTCAGAGTGGGCACCTCATTTTCCCATTTTTACATCAAAAGATTTAGAAAACTGGCAACAAATAGGCTATGTTTTTAATCAAACACCTTCATGGGCTGCTTCTTCTTTCTGGGCACCTGAGCTTTTTTATCATAATGAAATCTTTTATGTGTATTATATGGCTAAGAAAAAGAGTGATAAAATTTCCTGTATTGGAGTAGCTACTTCAAAAGACCCGGCAAAAGGATTTACGGATAAAGGTATTGTCCTTCCTTTTGGATCGGAAGCAATTGACCCATATATAATAAATGAAAAAGATCAGTTATACATGACCTGGAAGGCATATGGACTTGATAAAAGACCCATAGAAATCTTAGGGTGTAAGCTTTCAAAAGACGGATTAAAACCAGATGGCACTCCTTTCACTTTGCTGAAAGATGATTTGAGAAAAGGGCTGGAAGGACAGTGCCTGGTAAAGAAAGACGATTACTATTATTTATTTTATTCAATAGGTGGTTGCTGCGGACCAAAATGCAGTTATGAAGTTTGCGTGGCAAGATCTAAATCATTGGAAGGCGAATTTTTGAAGTTTGGAAACAATCCGGTACTCACTGAAAACGACAAGTGGAAATGTCCGGGACATGGTACAGTGGCAGAAACGAAAGAAGGAAGATACGTTTATTTATATCATGCTTACAATAAAAATGATCATGTTTTTACAGGAAGACAAGGTATGTTGGCAGAGGTGGTTTGGGATACAAAAACAGGCTGGCCACAAATCAAAAATGATAGCAAGACAGAAGATAAAAACACGACCGCAAGATCGCCCTTTTTTGATGATTTTTTAGCTTCAAAAATTTCTTTAGCATGGCAATGGGATTTCAGGCATACAAAACCACTGTGGCAGACAAAAGGAGGTAATCTTTATCTTTCCGGTAAAACTGATACTGCTAATAAAACCGGTACGGCGTTAACGGTCCGGCCCATCATAGGTAACTATGACATCACTACTTCTGTTATAAACCAAAATGCATCACTTAAGGGTTTGGTTGTTTACGGAGATGCAGATCAATCAGTTGGAATTGGTATAAGAGATAACATGATTGAAGTTTTTGAAGTAAAAGATAATAAGAGGACGATTTTGAGCAGGGAAGAGAAAGCAAATAAAGGAGAAGTTTTTTTGAAAATAGGAGTTGAAGAAGGTTATAAATGCAGATTTTTTTGGAGCCACGAAAAAAATAGCTGGACTGAAATAAAAGCGGGGGAAGGTTCTTATTATAATGGAGACTTTCTTCCTCCATGGGATAGAAGTCCAAGACCTGGTCTTCTTCATTATGGCGAAATAAAAGAACCGGCAGGTTTTTCTTTTTTTAAAATCGAATATCATTAGTATGTTTAAAAAAACATTCTTTGCCTGTGTCGGTCTTTGTAGAAGCGCCGCCGTTGTAAGGGGTTATCCCTATAATGATAAAAAAATTGCAAAGTCATTTAACCTTGATGTAACAGGTTCTTTAGGGATTATTGTAAAGGCGAAAGAAAAAAATATAATTGCAAACGTAAAAGATGTGTTGACTAAAAATAAAATAAAAGCAACGGACTTCTATTTACCAACTTCTTTGAAAAATCTCATTTTGAAAGTTGTAGGAGAACAGAAATAGTTCTTTAGACGCTACAAAATTTGTAGCTTTAAGTACAATTAGACAATGTTTGAAGTACAATTAGACAATGTTTGGTGAATAAAGATTTGCAGACGAAGCGCATTAACTCTCCTACATCATCCTGGCAGAGAGAACATTGAAAAATTCCGGTTTTTCTCTACACCTTACTACGCATTCAGAGAATTATTTCGGTAATAATATTATAACAAAGACCTCGATGAATACTATCGCTTCAAATAAGCACCCAAAAATCTAAATAGTCTCTTCCGTATCCACTCTGCATCAAACATCTCCCCATAATGTGGTGCATCAGGTACTATAATCAATTCGTTTTTAACACCGGCAAGTGTCAGTGATGAACTTAATAATCTTGATTGCGTATTCGGTACCGATTCATCTTTTTCACCCTGCACAATCAGGAACGGAGGATCAGCCTTATCAATATAGGTAACAGGGCTGGCACGCCTGGCAAGATCGGGGCGGTCTACAGGCATAGCACCTAAAAGCACAGTAACAGGACTGCGGGCATTATTAATAGAAGTATCGGGATTGCTTGATATGGCCACCAAGTCAGAAGGGCCATAAAAGTCGAGCACACATTTAACAGTGAAGCGAGGTTTAGCCCCGTTTACATAAAATGCTTTTACCGTATTATTATGACTAAGGGCCAGTAGAGAAGCGAGGTGACCTCCGGCCGAAAAACCAATGAGAGCAATGCGGTTCTTATCGAGCTTGTATTGCTGCGCATGTTCGTACAGGTATTCCAGCGCCTGGTTACAGTCCCGTATTTGTGAAGGGAAAACAGCGGTGGTGCTATAGCGGTAGTCAATTGATGCAAGGGCATAGCCACTGTCAATAAACCCTTTGATGGTATTTTTCATATAGCCCATATCGGCATATTTGTCATTCAGCATCCAGGCGCCGCCATGAACCCAAACAATCATAGGGGTTTTAGCCCCGGCATTTGGGGGAAGGTAAATATCGAGCAAATGTTTTTTAAGTGTATCCCCGGCATAAGGTAGATTACTATAGGTGACCGTTCCTTTGGGAAAGATGTCTTGTACGGGTGAAGCGGGCTGTGCATGAGCTTTGTGCAGCATAGTAATCAAAAGCAGGAGTAGCAGCAGTACACTGAAACAATGATTTCTTTTCATATACAAAGTAAATAAAATGCAGATTTTATTTTTAATTTTTTATCTACCGATTCATAATCTCAAACAATGCTTCTCTCTTTTCACGTGAATTTTTTGCTCCGGCTATAGGTGCTTCCAATATGTCGTTTTTAATTGCCTCCATTGCTTCTTCGATAAAATCATTAACAGGCATACCGCCATGTGATTGACTTTTGTCTTCACGTCTGTCGCTTCCCAATTCTGTATCAACCGCAGGCGGAGCTATCTCAAATACTTTTATTGATGTGTTTTTTAGTTGATGCCGTAGAGATAAAGTAAGTGAATGAATTGCTGCTTTGGTAGCACAATAAACAGGCATAAAAGAAAGGGGTACAAAAGCCAGGCCTGATGAAATATTAATGATTGCAGCTTCTTTTTTCGTCAGCAGATGTTGAGCAAACAGGGAAGAAAGATGTATAGGTGCTATAAGATTTGTTTCCACTTCATTGTTCACTCTCGGGAGGTTAACAGGTTTAGTAAGGTCAGTCAGCAACTGAACTCCGGCATTATTAATAAGTACATTAACATCAGGATAACTACTGATAACCCGTTTAGCCAATGCTTCCCTGTCTTTACTATCTGCAACATCACTTACATAGGTTACAATTTCCGGGTTCTTTTCTTCTATTTGTGCAAGACGGTCTTGCCGCCGTCCACAAATAATAACTTTATTTCCTGATTGTAAGAATTCTTCCGCAAAAGCTAATCCGATTCCCGAGGTGCCCCCGGTAATCAGTATGGTGTTTCCTGTTGTTTGCATAAATTTTATAAATTAATTAATTCAGGTAGCTATAAAAACATCTTCTTTCATCCGTCAACCGTCATCTGTTAAATAGCATCGTCCACTCCTTTAGCTGTTTTCCTGCTTCCTCAGTAATCTGGCCAGGAAGAAGTCGCCATTGCCAGTTGTTTTCGCCGGAAGCAGGCGTGTTCATACGGGCAGTTTCATCCAGGCCTAATACATCCTGCATTGGCAATATAGCAATGTTTGCAACAGATGAGAATGCAAGGCGACCCATTTCCAAATAAATGTTTTCTTCTGATAATGGCTTGCCTATATACTGCTCCAGTTGGTGGTGATATTGGCTGCCTTCCTGGCGATACCACCCTTTGATGGTGTTGTTATCATGGGTGCCTGTATAGGCTACAAAGTTTTCGGAATAATTATGAGGTATATAAATAGATTTCGGCATTTCATGCCCAAACGCAAACTGTAACACCTTCATTCCCGGAAAAGCAAACTGATCACGAAGCTCATAAACCGCATCGTTTATTTCACCTAAATCTTCTGCTACAAAAGGTAATTCTCCAAGCGCTCTTTTTATTGCATTAAACAAGTCTTCCCGCGGGCCTCTTTTCCACTCACCGTTTCTTGCCGTTTTTTCACTTGCAGCAACTTCCCAATAGTCTGCAAAGGCTCGAAAGTGATCGAGACGTAACAGGTCGAAAAGCTCCATGTTCTTTTTTAACCGCTCAATCCACCAATCGTAGTGATGCTTTTTATGTACATTCCATAGAAATACCGGCATGCCCCACAATTGCCCATCATCACTAAACGCATCAGGAGGCACACCTGCAACTCCTATCATATTTCCTTCTTTATCAAGGCTAAAAAATTCGCGGTGTGCCCAGACATCAACAGAATCATAACTTACATAGAAAGGCAAGTCTCCAAAAAATTTAATCCCTTTGCCATTAGAATAATTTCTTAACTCATGCCATTGTTTTGCAAACAGAAACTGCAGCCATTGTATCTTTTTTATTTGCTCTTCGTTATCAGACAAAAGCTTTTTTAAAGCATGTTTTTCCCGCATCTTATATTCTTCCGGCCATTCAAACCATGGCTGGCTCTCATACTGTTTTTTTAGCAGCATATAAAGTGAGAAGTCATCGAGCCAGTAAGCTTCCTGCCTGCAAAATTCTTTATATCCGTGCTGTAGTTGATGACCCTTTTTATGCTGAAAGTTTTTCCAGGCTTTTTCAAATATTTCAGTCTTAACCTGTTCTGCTTCGGTAAAGCTTGTCTTATTTTCCCGTGGAAGGTGATATTGGTGAAGCTCTTCAAGATCGAGCAGTCCTTCGTTTGCCAACAATTCCGGGCTAATAAACAAAGTATTTCCCGCCCTGCTCGAAATAGAGCTGTATGGTGAATGCCCCTGCCCCTGTTCTGTTGGATTGAGTGGCAAAAACTGCCAGTATTTTTGTCCGCTGTTATGCAAAAAATCAGCAAATGTTTTTGCTTCAGGCCCTAAGTCACCTATTCCGAATGGAGAAGGTAAAGAGGAAATGTGTAGTAAAACACCTGCTCCGCGTTTATTTTCAGTCATAATTTATTTTGATTTGAGAACTGCCAACGGCAGGCTTTTAAAGATTTCTTTTACAAGGATTTCCTTTTTGTAATTTCCTTTTATTTTAGAGAATAAATGTTCATAATCAGCAGGAGCTTCAGCAGGTAAAACAATCCGGGTATCATACCAATCAATTGATACAATTTCTTTTTCCTGCATAGAACCTACGGATGCCAGATGAAGAGGTACAGCAATTAAATACCATGTCTGCTCATGTCTCCTGGCAAATGCCAGAACATTTTCTTTTAATTCGCCTTTTATAGTGAGTGAAACATACTCTCCTTTACTGAAAAGTTCAGCATTTTGCTTCCGCTCGTTTAATAACTTACGTACGAGCCAAAGTTTAATTTTAGCGCTGTACCTGTTTTTCCATAAGTGATGCATCAAATTTTCGTGTTCCTCATTTGCCTGAGCTTCCAGTTCCTCCATCAATTGCTGACGCTCTTCATAATTAACAGATCTTCGATTGTCGGGATCCACAAGGCTAAAATCCCAAAATTCTGTTCCCTGATAAACATCAGGAACACCGGGACAGGTAAACTTCAACAGCACCTGTGCTAAAGAATTTATAATGCCAAAATCAGCAATCTTTTGTTGCAATTTTTTAAAACTTGCCCAAAAAGGTTTGTCTGTTTCTAATAGGCTTACAGCAAAGCTTTTTGCAGCACCTTCATATTCTTCGTTTGAAGTGGTCCAGTTAGAATGAGTTTTAGCTTCACGCATTGCCTTTTGCAGGTATTCCTGTATGCGCGTACTAAAGTTATCCTCGTCCTCTCCGGAGTTTGGATAGGCCCCAATCAAAGTTTGATAAATCAAATACTCATCATTAGCATCAGGAATGTTGTTTTGCTTCAGGGCAGCATTCAGCTTTTGCCACTCGCGAACTATGTTAAACCACTCGTCGGGCACATCTGTAAGTACATTAAGCCGGGCACGCACATCTTCGCCTCGTTTTGTATCATGGGTTGAGGTTCCATTTATAGAAAGTGACCATTTTTGCTGCCGGTCTGCCATTTGCTGGTGAAACTCTGCAGGACTTGCACCAAATGCTTCAGGAGAATCTCCTACTTCATTATGACCAATAAACCGGTTATAGGTGTACATAAGTGTGTCTTCTACCCCTTTTGCCATAAGTGGTCCTGTAAATTGCATACAACGCTGGTAAAATCTTAATGCTCTTGTATTGTATCCGGTACTGTCTTCTTTAGGCTTCACCAGAAGTGCCTCTTTCAAAATTTCTATAGCAGGTGCTAATTCTGCTTTGCGGTTACGCATACTAATGAATATATCGAGCAGATCATGTTCTTCTTTTTCCTGCAAGGGTAGCCGGTTACCATAATAACGGTAAACAGGGCATTGAATCAAAAATTCTGCAATAGCTTCTTTTAATAATCCGGCTGGTACTTTATCCAGTTCCTCTTTTTGAATCAAATCCATCTCAACAAAAAGCCTGTGCAGGTTATCCAGTTCACCGCCCATATTTTCGTGCAGGATGTATGATTTCTTATCGTGCAATTGCTCATGAACTGACCTGTTATCTTCAATGAGTTGTGTATAAAAATTTGTAAACTGTTCTTCACTGTTTTTCTGAGTGAAAACATTATTAACCATTGAAAGAAAGTCATAACCTGTATTGCCTTGTATTGGCCAGTAATCCGGTAATCCTTCACCCGGTTCCAATATCTTTTCTACCACTATATAGGTTTCTTCTCCTGCCAACTCTCTTAGCTGCTGCAGGTAACCTGTAGGATCGTAAAGGCCATCAATATGATCTATACGCAATCCCTGGAATACTCCCTCGTTAAGCAGTTGTTTTATATACTTGTGATAATGTTGAAAGACCTCTTTGTTTTGCATATTAAGGCAAATGAGGCCATTAACAGTAAAAAATCGTCGGAAATTTATCTGATAATCAGTCTTCTGCCATTCACACAACTGGTACACCTGCTCGTTGGCTATTTTTTGAAGGAGTTCCTTATTGTTGTTAACCTGCTGCAAACAACTTTCTATATAATCTTTTGTTTTCTCATTTTTTACAAGGGCGGCAAGTTGAAGCTGAAACTCATGTAAGGGTTCAGTGTAGGCTGTTGGTTCTTCTGCTTTCTGTATTTCCTTTATCTGGTCAATTAATTGTCGAATCGCCTGAACCGGTTCTCCATCTCCGGCTTGTAAAATAGAAAAATAAGAACGCAGACGGATAGGCCATGCACTTTCATAATACTTAAGTACAAACCTTGGCTCATCAAAGTCTATTTTTAGCTCGCCGTTTCTTATAACTTCCTCTATAGGGCTGCCTAAAAAAGGAATCATTATTTTACCGTGATATATTCTTCCTGTCCATGGAACATCAAAAAAAGAGGCATATAAAGATTGCTGACCTTTTTCGAGCACATCTTGCAACCAGGGATTGTTAGGATCAAAAGCCATATGATTTGGAACAATATCCTGCAGCCAGCTTATCCCTTGTTTTCTGAGCCTCCGGCTAATATCTTTAAGCTGTTCTTCTGTACCGATCTCCGGGTTTATTTTATGGGGGTTTACACCATCATATCCATGTACACTTCCAGGTGTGGCTTCGAAGACAGGAGAGGCATATATAGTACCAACTCCCAACTTTTGCAAATAAGGAATTATTTCTTCGAAATCTTTAAATGTAAAATCTTTATGAAATTGTAAGCGATATGTTGAGATTGGGTTATTCATTAGTATTCTTATAAATTGAAAAAGATTCAGGTTGAATGATAACAATTGTTTCACCTGAAATAACATCCGGGGCAGCAGCAAGTCCATTCCATTCAGGATCTGCTGAGTTGATAAGGCGTTGCCACCCCTTTTTATAATTTGGCAAGGTTAGCTGTTGTTGCTCTTTTGAAAAATTCATGAGACAATAAATATGTTCACTTTTGTGCCATCTATGCAATAGAAGGGTTTGGTTTTCCTCATTTACTTCTGCATCAAGTTGATTGCGATCTAATTGACTTAAAGCAGGTTGCTGTTTTCTAAGTTCAATAAGTGTTTTATAAAAATTCAACATCGTTTGGTGGGGTTCCTGTTCAATCAGTTCCCACTGCAGCTTTGACTTATTAAATGTTTTTTGAGAAACGGGATCCGGTGCTTCACCCTGGGCATGAAAGGCGGCAAATTCGGCTTTACGTCCTTTTCTTACTGCTTCTGCCAGTTCGGGACCTGTATGGCTGACAAAGTAAAGAAAGGGGTGAGGCTCACTATATTCTTCACCCATAAACAACATAGGTATATAAGGGCTTACCAATACCGCCCCTGCCATCAGTTTTTGCATCTCAAAACTTACCAGCGTACTTGTTCGCTCACCTAGCATGCGGTTACCTACCTGATCATGATTTTGAGAAAAAACGATAAATTGTTTACCTGGATTATTCTCAGCTTTTATACCAAAAAATTTTTTCCGGTGAGGTGAAAATTGTCCATCAAAAACATAAGCATCTTTATAAGCCTTTGCCAGGTCGATTAAGCCATTAAAATCTGAATAATACCCGCTTCTTGCTTCACCCGCTGTTATCCGTAATGCATGATGAAATTCATCTATCCACTGAGCGTCCATTCCAAAACCCTTTTGTTCCAAAGGATTTATAAAACGGTTATCATTCAGATCTAACTCTACTATAAGATAATGGTTACGTCCTGTTTCTTCCATTAGCCGGTTCACCTGCAGCTTTATTTCCTGCAGAATATGAACGGGGCTAAAGTCTTTAATGGCATGAACTGCATCCATACGAAGCGCATCAATATGAAAATCGCGAAGCCACATCAATGCATTTTCTATAAAGTATTGTCTTACTCCATCGCACCTTGCATCATCAAAATTGATAGCATTCCCCCATGGAGTATGATATTTATCAGTAAAGTAAGGCCCAAATGCACCAAGATAATTCCCTTCAGGACCGAGATGATTGTAAACCACATCAAGTATTACAGCAAGCCCTTTTTCATGACAGGACTGTACAAGATGGATAAGCCCTTCTGCCCCACCGTAAGAATCCTGAACTGCATAAGGAAAAACGCCATCATATCCCCAGTTGCGCCCACCGGGAAATTGTGACAATGGCATAATTTCAATGGCATTTACTCCTAACTCTTTCAGGTAATCCAGCTTTTCTTCTATTGCAGCAAAAGTACCTTCGGGAGTAAAAGTGCCGGTATGAAGTTCATAAATGATGTATTGTTCAAGTGGTATATTGTTCCATTTGCCATCATTGCATTTTAAATCATTTAAATTTATTGCTTTTGAAGAACCATGAACACCTTCAGGCTGACTGAGAGAAGCGGGATCTGGGTATTCCTTTTCATCTAATACAATTTTATACAGATCTCCTGGTTTTACCTGGTCTGTCACTGTTTTCCAATAGCCAAATTCATCTTTAATAAGGGTGACAGTACTTTTTTTCTCTGATACGGCAACAGCAACTTTTTCTGCAAGTGGCGCCCATATTGACACTTCTGCTCTGCCTTCTTTATTGAAATTAATTCCTATTGACCGCCTGTTTACATCTGCTGTAATCATAACAAAGAAGCTTGCTGTTTTAGTACTACAATTGAACGACCTTGTACTATAATTGCATCCTTAGCTGCATACGTACACTGATTTTCATTTATAATATTTTCAAAAGTGTCTAACATTTTTATCCATTGAGTGCCGTACTTTTCTTCAGGCAGTATATATTCCAGCTCGTTGTGATAAGCATTGAAAATAACATAGAAGCTATCGTCAACAATGTGTTCGCCTTTCGGTCCCTGTGATCTGATTCCCTGCCCGTTTAAAAACACGCCAAGTGATTTTGCAAAGTCATGACGCCAGTTTTCTTCTGTCATTTCTGTGCCTTCCGGTAAAAACCATGCGATGTCCTGCAATCCTGAATGTAAAACAGGTAATCCCTGAAACCAGCCACGACGACGAAAAACAGGATGATTTTTACGAAAATGAATCAATTTTTGATTAAAAGCCAATAAATCCTCATCTGCATTTTCCCAGTCCAGCCACGATATTTCATTGTCCTGGCAGTATGCGTTGTTGTTTCCAAGCTGGGTTCTGCCCAGTTCATCTCCGGCTACTATCATAGGCACACCCTGTGAGAGAAAAAGAGTTACCAAAAAGTTTCGTTTTTGTTGGTTTCTAAGTGCAATAATACCAGGATCATCTGTGGGGCCTTCCGCACCACAATTCCACGACTGGTTGTGACTTTCACCATCATTATTATGCTCCCCATTTTCGAGGTTGTGTTTTTCGTTGTATGATACAAGGTCGTGCAGGGTAAAGCCATCATGTGCAGTTATAAAATTGATACTTGCAGTAGGTTTACGAAAATCATTCTGGTATAAATCCGGGCTTCCCGTAAAGCGTTGGGCAAATTCTCCAAGCATGCTGTCTGCACCTCGCCAATAATCACGAATACAATCTCTGTACTTACCATTCCACTCTGCCCATCCGGGAGGGAACTTACCTACCTGGTAACCTCCTTCTCCGATGTCCCATGGTTCGGCTATAAGTTTTACCTGCGAAATAACGGGGTCCTGGTGTATGATATCAAAGAAAGATCCCAGCCGGTCTACTGCGTGCAATTCGCGTGCAAGGGTAGAAGCAAGATCAAAACGAAATCCATCTACATGCATTTCTAAAATCCAATATCGAAGGCTGTCCATGATTAGCCTCAGCACGTTAGGCATCATTACATTTAAGGTATTACCCGTACCGGTATAATCCATGCAATAACGCTTATCTTCAGTGAGCCTGTAATAAGATGCATTATCAATGCCCCGGAAACTGATGGTAGGCCCCATATGATTTCCTTCACCTGTGTGATTGTATACTACATCCAGAATTACTTCAATTCCGGCTTTATGTAATTCCTTTACCATATTTTTAAACTCAGATACCTGTTCGCCATATCCTCCACGCTTCTGTGAGTACCTAACATCAGGAGCAAAAAATCCTATGGAATTGTAACCCCAAAAATTAGCAAGGTTATTGTCATAAAGATGTTTGTCGCGGATAAAATGATGTACGGGCATCAATTCTACAGCGGTAATGCCAAGATCTTTAAGGTATTTTATAGTAACAGGATGAGCTAACGCTGCATAAGTTCCTTTTATTTCATCAGGAATCTCCGGATGAAGCTTTGTAAAGCCTTTGACATGTGTCTCATAAATAATAGACTTGTGATAAGAAGTTTTAGGGAGCTTATCACCTTCCCAGTCAAAATTTGGGTCAATAACAACACATTTTGGTACATAAGGGGCACTATCTGTTCTGTTAAAGGTTAAGTCCGCATCAGGAGCTCCCATTATATAACCAAAAAGTGAATCATGCCACTCTATAGTGCCTGCAATAGCTTTTGCATAAGGATCAATCAAAAGTTTAAAAGGATTGAAGCGATGGCCGTTTTGAGGTTCATATGGACCATACACTCTGTAACCATATAACTGGCCAGGTTTTGCGCCAGGAAGGTACACATGCCAGATCTGGTGCGTTCGTTCTGTCAACTCTATTTTTGCCGTTTCTTTACCACTTTCGTTGGACTCAAAAAGACATAGTTCAACACCGGTTGCATTATCTGCATAAAGCGCAAAATTTACTCCGCTGCCATCCCATATGGCGCCTAATGGATAAGGGTGTCCGGGATAAACTGTAATATTCATCTGTTTATACATTTGGGTCATTTGTTGAGTATTTTTCTCAACCTGTTTTTTTACTTATTGGTTTAAATATTTAAGAATCAGATTTTAGTTGTTATATCTTTTTATTATTAATACCATTTTTATTATTAAAAACCATTCTATAATCAATTGAAACTCTTTATTTTATTTATTTTTTTGTTTTAATCAATATTCTTGCCAATGCCAGATTTTCAGGTATGAATGAAGATGTGTGTTAAGGAACAGTACTTCAAACATTAATAAAAAACCAACGATGCTTTTATGATCTTTAATAATTTTAATTTTAGGGCAAAAAGCAGTAAAACTAATATCGCCACAACTCTTCTTTATAAGAAATATGGTTATAGAAGCTTCTACAAAATCATCAGGTTGAATTTCTCTTTAAATATAGATGCAGGAATCTGGAAATGAAAATTCCTCGTTAAGTGAGGTTACTTATACAACCTATGTGAAACACGCAATACTGTTTCAAGTCTTATATTTACAAATACATAAAAGAGGTGAAAGTTGATTCTTAAAAAATTATTGAACCTGTATTTTATTCGCTAAGCCTTTCGTTTGCATCAAAATGATGTTTTTTGGTTCTTTTTCCTTGCTGAAGAAGAACCAAAAATCACACGCCTTTCAAACGGGATAAAAATGGTATAAAAATATTGATTAAGTACTTAGTTCTCAAAATTACTTAACACTACTGTTAGCGCAAGGCAGACGGATTAAAATTTAACCAGCTTTAGCTTTACTAAGAATTAAGATTAAATCTGTTGTTCCATCCCGTTCTAAATAATAGTATTTAAACAGCCTCTAAGAAGAGATCGTCAAATGTTTCATTTCCTCCTGTCTGTTATAGAATTATCTTAATTTTACCACCTTACACTTTTGTATCAATGTTATCCTCTTTTTTAATTGTTTCCTGAACCTTTCTGCTTTTTAACCGGAAAACCGGAAAACGCATCGGACTAAGCTTAGGCCTTTCATCGCCAAATAAAACTCCCCACTGTTTTAGATTGTTTGACTTGTCAAGAACAATTTTCAGGATTGCAATCAGAGGCAAAGACAGAAACATGCCTGAAATACCTGCTACTGCACCTCCTACAATCACCCCGACTATACTTGCAAGAGCGTTAATTTTAACTTTTGATCCTACAATTCGCGGCATCAGAATATTGTTATCTAAAAATTGTACAACTGCAATAGTAATTAATACTGCATAAATTGGCCACACTTCCTGCGACGAAGTTAAGGTTAGTAAAACTCCGACAATATTTCCTATTAGTGCACCAACATAAGGTATAAGGTTAAGAATGGCAAATATGACCCCAATCAATAAAGCGTGCTTAATGCCTATTATCATTAATGCTGCACCTAAAAGAATGGTAATATAAGTAATTTGTATAAGCAGCCCCACCAGATAACTTTTAATTATTGTTTTTGTCTCATGCATGCCATCTTTGACTTTCTCGTGGCTGTCCTGAGGAAACCAGAAAAAGATAAAGCGGAGCAGCAGGTTTTTATAAAATAATATTAAAAAGACATAAATAGGTATTAAGCCAACAAAGATAAAAACAGAGGTAAGTGAAGTTGCTGCTCCACCAAGTATTCCACCAGCATAGTTGAGCATTTTCTTGCTCTGGTCATTTATAAACGCCAATTGACGCTCTGTTGAGAAATTTGTTTTCGTGTTAATCCATTTACTTAATGAGTTTAAATGAACAGTTACATTTTCTTTAATTATTGGAAAATCAGCAATAAGCCGGCTTATCTGAGACGAGAAAAACCATACAATGCCGGCTACTACAGACATTAGTATAATCAGGGAGAGCGCTATAGAAAGCGACTCAGGCAACCTTTTTCGTACAAAAAAACTGTATACAGGAAAAATAACAATACTAATTAAAAAAGCCATAATAATGGGTGCAATAATTCCGCTGCCGGCAACTATAATCAATCCGCATGTGTATAATCCAACCAGTTCTATAGATCTTCTTACTGTAATGGGTAGTTCTTTCATGGTTATTATAATGTTTGCTTAAGTTCTTTCACCTGCGAAATTAAAAGGTCATTAAGAGTAACAGGTAAATCGTTATATGAGTCTATAATTTGGGTGTAAATATCTACTAATGTATTTTCTAGCTGTTCAATAGTGCCTGATAATGAGGAAGTATCACTCGAGTCAATATTGACCATTGCCTTATTCCAGGTTTCATGATATTCATCTTCACGATTTACTTCAGACTGTACTGCATCACCAAACTGCGATAGTTCACTCAAAAGTGCTTTTATAAACTGGTCGCTTTGTGCTGCCGCTGATTTCAACTTGTCTTGTAAAGGGTGTGACGCATTGTTATTTCCCATTTTTTCGCTGGCTTCTTTACGTGTAGTGTGAACAGCAATTAGATTTTGTACTATTTCTACCGGAGATTTTTTTTGTTCCTGTTCCATATTCATTTAGGTTAATAAATGCAGTAGTCTGCTTAATTTTTTAAAATAAAACTATTTAAGTATTGCATCAACAGTTGTTTTTCATTATTGTTCATAAGTATTTATATAAATCGTGCCATATCTATGCGACCATTTTTTATTAAACCAATATAAAGCCTGAAATAACTGAGAGCATCTATGGCAAAGAAAAGTTAGCGAAGCTAAATTTTTAACACTGAGAAAAGTAGCTTCTAAAAGTATCTGCAAATTTTCTCTTTTGAAAATAAGCGTTTAAGGGACAAGAAAAGTGACAATTGTCGTCAATTTTTCTCACTTTAGTACCTAAACTTATTTTAGATTTAACATCACTATCCAGGATTAGTGTTTTTTGATTGAGTTCGCATTGACATAGTTGATGAGTAAGTAAGTCTTAAAACATCTTCTTTGTAGTTTGTTACAATGGTTATCTTCCAGGATTTCGAGAAAGTGAAATCAATTGCAAACTATGGTTATTTCACACATGGGTACTATTGATAACAGATACTCTGTCGATTTTATAAAAACTACTTTAAAAGTCAATTTTATTAAAAACGATTGTTTAAGATGAGGCATTTAAATCATTCAAATTTTATTGGCCAAAACTTTTCAAATTCGTGAAATGACTTTTTTACAGGTGCCCATGACCATTTTATCATTTTCCCGCTGTCGTAGTCAAGCCTGTAAAAATTTGCATTCCAAACAGTACCACTAACCGGAGGAACGTTTTCTAACGGATTAAATAGTTTATACGGGAAAAACAGTTCTGCGCTCCAGGAGGTGATAGCAGCATTGGCTTCCATTTTCCCACCAACAATATCAACCATCTTTTTGATTCGCCGTTCATTTTCATAATGCCATGGTATCCAGCCATAAATACCTCCTTCAAAATGGGGGATGATTAAAACCAATTCTTTATTCAATTGATTAATCTCGTATTCAAAATATAAAGGCAATTTTGGATTGGTATGAAAAAAAGCTTCAAATACATCCCCTTCATAAAGGTTTTGAAAATCCTGATCAAACCTTGTAGTTATTTTGTTGTCCTTCCCGTTAAACAATACGTAAATCCCCGTTGAAGAATAGAGAATTTTAAATTTGCTTGCATAGTTCTGCCCACCTGTATCAAGCTTTGTAAGAAGATTCCATTCTGCCTTTTCCCATTCAGCATTATTTCCTTTACCTGTTACATTAAAATCAAGGCATTTTCTAACAAGTAAAGAGTTTGTCTTATAATCCTGCGATTTCTGAGCAATAACATTATTTAAAAGAAGAAAGGTAATTATTATGAATAGTATACGAATAATGTATGTTTTTATCATTTAAGTATGTGGATAGTTATTTTATAAGCCACTTATTATTTTGTTTAATTATTCTTGCCGCGGAATCATTGATTCCACAAATCAATGCAACATTCTTAACCACTGAAATTGGCTGCATGCTTCGCACATTCCCACGAATGTTTAATCCGCTTTCCGGTTGAGATTTATATTTAAAATTTCCTCTGCCATCGCCTAACAATAATATACCATGATTTGCACTGTAACGGCCAAACTTTATTCTTGTCCAGGTATTATTTCCTGCCAGTACAATGTCTTTATTACCATCATGATTTACATCTGCAGCAGCAATAGCATAAACAGGAGCATATTGGGCCTGCAACGGTAATGCGTGAAGTGCGAAACCATTAGTACCAATATTTTCAAGATAAACAGTTTGCATGGTTTCAGCTTTTAGTACGCCTGCATCTTTTAATTGATCTGCAGAAAACAAATCGTGTATTGTTGCATTTGCATAATCTTTATACTCAAGAAATTTTTTCTTCAACCCGGGAAGCTGCTCTGTGATATCATCACGCGAAGCTGCGGGATAAGAAACACCATTAATGTAATAACACAATACAGGATCAACAGAACCATTATTATCAAAATCTTTGAAATGAATTGTTATAGGTTCTTTTTCATTTACATGAAATTGTGTATTTAAACCGCAATTACCAACAATAAGATCTGTATCACCATCTCCATCCATATCAGTTGCATTTATCCTGTTCCACCAGCCCGCACTTGCAAAATGTATATAGGTTGAGGATTGGTCAGTAAGCTTTCCTTTTTGATTTATAAAAACTTTTATTGGCATCCATTCTCCAACCACAACCAGGTCGGGTGTTTTATCTTTGTTCATATCTATCCATACCGCATCTGTAACCATTCCAATTTTTTGCACAGCCGGAGCTATCGTTGCTGTTGCATCTGTAAAATTCCCTTTCCCGTCATTCAATAAAATTTTGCTTTCAGGAGTAACAGGATATTTTCCCGGCACTAATCTTCCCCCTACGAACAAATCTAAATCGCGATCTCCGTCAATATCAGCTTCTTTAACGGTACCTGTGCTTATAAGCATTGCAGGTAAAGCTGTTTCTTTCCTCGAAAAATTTCCCTTTCCATCATTTACATATAACCTGTCTTGTAAAGCCGTATCATCTTCTGCAAATTCATATCCTCCGCTTCCAACGTACAAATCTTTATCTCCATCGCCGTCAGCATCAAAAAATAATACAGCTACGTCTTCACTTACAGAATCTTTTAGTAATGCAGGTTCTGGTTTTTTGCTAAATGTGCCATTACTATTTTGCATAAATATTTGGGACGCCTGATTTTTTGCCCCGCCTATAAAAAAATCATCAAGGCCATCTTTGTTTACATCTGCAACTTCAATACAAGGCCCCTGCCGGGAAAGATAAGCGGGTAATAGAGTTTGCTCTGTAAAATCGTTGAAAGTATTTTCATGGTGTTGTGCACCAGGCAATGTAGTTTGTGTTAAAAGGGATTCACCGGTATTTGCCAAAGTATCATATACCCATTTGTCTTTTGCATCAGCAAGTTTAATGATAAGTTTTTGATTGGGCTTTACATTGATAAGTTTTTGATAAGCATCATTCGGCCATATTACCAAAACAGAGTCAATTGAAGTGTTTTCACCAACGCCAAAATTTAATACAGGATCAGTTGAAGATTGAAAACCACGTACCGGAGATTGCTCTTGGTAATATTGTTGTCCTTTGCAAAAAACTTTCACTTTAGCTCCAATACCTGTTTCATTCTCTTTTCTGCCTTGTAATTGTATCCGTAAAAAATTATTTTTTCCAATAGCTTCATTGTTGTTTCTGTAAATGCCTGCGTAATCATTTGAATTATTTACAGCCAAATCAAGGTCACCATCATTGTCAAGATCTGCATAAGCTGCACCTGATGAAACTCCCGGCTCATCTAATCCCCATTCTTTAGTTGTTTTTGTAAATGTTTCATTACCATTATTTTTTAAGATATAATTGGGGATTTTCAGGGTAGGCATTTTTCTGATATATTCAGGTATCGCATCTACTGAATCATTCTGCATGGTACGAATCACCCTATCAACTGAATATTTTAAAAAATCCATATCAGTATAATCTTTTACATAACCATTGGTAACAAACAAGTCTTTGTTGCCATCATTATCATAATCTGCAAATAGTGCAGCCCAGCTCCAGTCTGTATTAGAAACACCTGCTAACTGCCCCACCTCACTGAAGGTGCCATCACCGTTATTTTTATGCAGCATGTTTCGGCTGTACTGGTAATAAAAGCCTTTGCTAAACAGGTTTTGAAACTTATCGAAATTTTCGGCGCCACTGTGCATCTTCTGTACTTTATTATCTTCAGGCGCCATATCGAGGGTGGCGATATCAATTAACCCGTCGTTATTAAAATCGGCCGCATCAGAACCCATGGAGTACAGGGAAACTTCATCCATACATTTGGAAAGCGATTCTGTAAAAGTACCATTGCGATTATTTATGAAAAGATAATCGTGCTCATTAAAATCGTTGGATACATATATATCGGGCCAACCATCGTTATTGATATCTGTAACTGCCAGTCCTAAGCCAAAAGTAAATACATTGGATGTAATGTTTGCCCGTCGGCTGACATCAGTGAAATGGCCATTATTGTTTTGATAAAGTTTGTCGGCAAAATCAGGATTATATTCCTTACGCAGTTCAGCATTATCCTGTATCCCGGCTGTATATTTTTGCAGTGAATGATTGATTATGAAACAATCAAGGTCACCATCTTTATCATAATCAAAGAAAGAGGCTTGTGTAGAATAACCGGCATCGGCAAGGCCATACTCTCCTGCTTTTTCTGAAAAAGTCAAGTTGCCATTATTAATGAAAAGCAAGTTCTTTCTCATCTGAGGATTTATGTCTGCACTGCGGCAAATATAAATATCTAATTTGCCATCTCCGTTAATATCCGCCATTGTTGCACCCGTGCACCATCCCTGTTTTTCAGCAACCCCGCTTTGTTGCGTTATATCTTCAAATTTAAAATTCCCTTTATTTAAATACAAGCGGTTTTTAACCATATTACCTGTAAAAAGGATATCCTGCAGACCATCATTATTTATATCACCGATACTAACACCGCTTCCATTATAGAAGTAGATATAATTAGCCACATTTAATGGCCCGTCTTCAAAAAGTGTGTTCTGAAATTTAACTCCTGTTTTGTCTTTATCAAGTTTGGTAAATAACTGTAATCTATCATTTCTGCAACCGACAAAAACAATTATAATAAGTAGAATAAAAGCTTTGTAGAAAAGAGATGACATAATTTATTATTAATCCTAACGAATTGTTATTAATCCTAACGAATGATTAATGAATTGCCAGATGCTTTGGTCAGTTAGATATATTGAGCAATTAAATATTAAAAAACTAACTCAACTCCTTAAAAGGGGCTCCATAGTTTCAGGAATTAAATTAAAAAAACTAATGTTCAACTTGTTAGAAACGATAAAAGATTCCACTGAAAAAGTTTTTTCGATGGAACCTTTTGGTAATAGTCTTACGAAATTAATTCTTATCCCACCACAGCGGAGTAGTTACTTTATCTGGCCCGCCAAGCAATGGAATAGCGGCTTCAACTGCTGCCTTATTATTCTGTGTTTCTGAAAGCAGGAATGGTATTCTTCTTATCCATTGAGCATTAGGGTTTGTAATATCAGGGTTATCAGAATTAGCTACAGGATAAAGTGGTAAAGCGCGACTTCTTCTGTAATCAGCCCAGGCTTCTGCTCCGTCCGGAAACAGCGCAAGCCACTTCTGGAGAAAAATTTGCTGTTTTTGTACATTTATATCAGCCGGATCAAACTTAATGGGTATGTTAGCTAAAGCAGGAGAATTAAGAAAATCATTTGGCGGAATAGGTGTACCGGTACTATTTATATAATTTTGAATGGCTGTAGCATCAGGTACTCCCCATTGCTTCATAGAATTTGTAATTCCTGCTTCATACAAATCTTTGGCAGTTCCTCCCATGTTCCATCCCAATAAGGCTCCTTCTGCACGCAGAAAATATGCTTCCGCTGTAGCCATTACATTTTGAGGAGTGGCAAGATAATCACTACTTCCACCGGCGTATACAACAGGGTTGGTCCAGCGCGGACCAACATGTGAATTAGCATCGGCCTTGTTTACATTTTCGGTCTGCTGGGTAGAAGTAAGTCCATTTCTCAGACCTTCATATGTTCCTGTTTTTACAGCAGGTAAGAAATATTCGGGCATCCGTGGATCCTGGTAACCTTTTAAAACAGACTCCATGGCAGCGCTCATTCTGAATTCGTTCCAGTCGGACATGATGGAAAGACCATTATTATCTCCTCCTGTTTCGCTTTTTTTGAGGTAAGCATCGTCACCCGGACTATCTGTTAAAACACCGGAAGTGACAGCAGTTTCACCTTCGGTCTTTGCCCGACCTGGCTCTACCTTTGATATTCTCATAGCCAAACGAAGCCTTAATGTATTTGCAAATTTGATCCATTTATTTACATCTCCCCCATACATCAAATCAGCCGTTCCTCCGAAAGGCTTTTCATTGATTTTTCCTTTTAAAACTGTTATAGAAGAATCTAACCTTTTAAAAAAATCGTCATAGATCTTGTCTTGCGGATCATAAGGAACTGAAGTTGCTGGTTTTCCCGCATTAAAATATGGGATAGGCCCCCAATAGTCTGTAACCCTGTGAAACCCAAGTACCCACACAATATTTGCCATTGCATATTCAGCAGAAGAGGGATCTGTACTTCCAAATATAGTTTGCAACTGCGGTACCATTTGAGTATAAATGGGGTTAAACGCAGCGCCTACCCAATCCATTCTGATAAATAACCTGTCAGAAGGAAAATAAGTAGCAACATCTGCAATATACTGGGCATACTGATCTGCGAAAAGATTTTGTGCTACTTGGTAAGAGCTTGCATTTGGTATTGCTACAGATTGTGCTTTAGAAAACAGAAAAGGCAACTCAGAAGTACCAATCGTAGCAATAGTATTTCTATCTGTATTGATTTGTTCATACTTTTTGGTACAGTTGGGTAGAAACCAACTGAAACAAATTAAGGCCATAGACAACCTGATGTCAAATAATTTTTTTATTATTTTCATATAAACGCGGTTTAGATTATAGTAATTAAAAAGTAACCTGCAGATTAACTCCTAAGCTGCGAGTTGAAGGTAAGGTTCCATATTCAACACCCTGGTAATTGCTATTGCCTAAACTCATGTCAGGATCGAACCACATCTTACGCTTGCCAATGCCGGGGATATCTAAAAGCGAACTGCCACGATATAACCAAAACAAATTGCGTGCAACAACAGATAACTTCGCAGCTTTTACAAAACCAGTCGATGCGACAGGAATTGCATATCCTAATGAAACTTCTCTTACTCTAAAGCTTGTCGCATCATAAGCAAAAAATTCCCCCGCCCCATAACGTTTGCCTGAAGCTATTTGCCAAAAACCCTGCGCATCTATTGTTTTTGTTATAGGTTTGCCCTCAGCATCCACTCCTCCTAAATTCCATCCTCCTTCACGAAATTGAGCAGTAGCTTCGGGTATGCCGCTAAAAGCAAGGTTCATTTCTGTTCCTGAAACAATGGTACCACCTATACGGCCGTCCATTAAAACTCGCATTGAAACTCCTTTAAAATTGAAAGTATTTGTAAAGCCTATTGTTTCTCTTGGGTTAAAATTGCCGATGTATTCCTGAGCGCCGGTCAAAACAGGTTTTCCACCCTTTGTTGCATCTGCCGGATCTAATGCTGTAACAATTCGGTTTCCATTCGCATTTGTCGCCCATTTAAATGCGAGTAAGTCACCATAAGCCTTACCTTCCTCTATAACGGGGGTAGCAGAACGGCCATACCCACCGCCGAGGTAGAATATCTTAACAAGGTCACTTAATGCAACAACCTTACTGCGATTTAATGCAAAATTCAGGGTAACGTCCCAGCTAAAATTGCGGTTTTTTACTGCGGTTCCATTCACTACAATTTCTAATCCCCTGTTTTGAATATTACCTGCATTTATATATTGATTTGAATAGCCGGTAGCCACGGGCAAAGAGACCTGCAGTAATTGGTTAATGGAATTACTTTTATAATAAGTAGCGGTGAAGCCAATTCGATTATTTATAAACCTGGCCTCGAGGCCAAATTCAAGGTTTTTTACGATTTCAGGTTTTAATTCCGGGATAGGAAGTGTTAAACTGCGGGTTAAAAAACCGTTTCCTGCTCCCTGGCCATAATTGTATACTGTGTTTAATAACCCAAACCTGCCTCCATTACCAACTTCTGCATAATTGATACTTCCTTTTAGGAATGATATATTTCTTGGTAAAGTGAGCATGTCGGATATGACACCTGAGATACCGATAGATGGATATTTGAAAGTATGAGGATAGCGGATACGTGAGTCCCAGTCATTACGCAAACTTGCATCAAGGTAAATGGCATCTTTAAACGAAAGATTTAGTTGGCCAAAAACAGATTGTGTCTGAATTTCTGTAAAGCTGGAACTTACAGAAGGTGCCTTCGCAAAATTCAGGCTAAACTTGTTCGTAATATTTAAACCTCCGGCGGCCTGATAATTTCCATCAAACTTGCTATCCTGGAAAATACCTCCTACACGATAATTTATTTTCAGGTCTTTTGTAATGGTATTATTTCCTTCAAGTATTGCATCAAACCATTTTTCGGTAACTATTATTTGATTTTTTAAATAATTTCCTCCGGATCGCTGCCAAAGCACTGTACCCTGGGAATATTGCTCTTCGCCCCTATCGAAGATCCTGTCTAAATTAGCCCTGCCAGAGATGCTTAACCAATCTGTTATTTTATATTTGCCTGATAAAAACCCTATTACCCTGTCTCTTGTTTCATTTATAGCTGTCCTGTTAAGCACCCAATAAGCATTTTGATAAATAGAAGTTAATGTTGAAGGAAATGCGGTTGGAGTAGGTATCCCTAAAATATTTGTGAACTCGTATTGCTGTGCCTGCCCGGTTGAGATATTTCTTGGAATCTGGTATATATCAATAACAGGTGCATTTTCTTCTCCTGTCCGGGGTCTGTTTTTTATGTCTTGCGCTATATAAGTAATTTTACCATCTGTCGAGAAACGTTTACTGATTTGGTTGGTTATTCTAAGATTGACAGTATGCCGTGTCAAATCATTTTTTGGGATTATACCTTGTATAGCATTATTGGTATAGGAAAGATATGCCTGCACTTTTTCAGTTCCTCCTGATACGCCAAGGGAATTATTCAGACTAAGACCATTTCTAAAAAAATCTTTTATATTATCAGGTTGGGCAGCATAGGGTGCCAAATCACCCAAAAAAGTACTGTCTGTTTGACCCGTCATTTTTGGGCCCCAGCTTTCACCTGACTTCCGGTCAAACTTACCACTATTTCCCTGCCCATATAAGTTCTGAACTTTAGGCAAGGCGAAGGGAGATTCTGTAGCTATACCGGAGTTGAGAACAACTGAAATTTTGTCTTTTGTGCCCTTTTTTGTAGTTATAACTATAACGCCGTTACCTGCCTGGCTTCCGTATAAAGCAGCGGCAGATGCGCCACGCAAAACAGTAACTGATTCAATATCATCCGGATTGATATTCGAAGCTCCGTCTGATCCCTGAACCGAACCAAAATCACTGCCTGCTGTACCGTTTGTTCCGTTACTAATTGGAACACCATCTACCACAATCAAAGCGTTATTACTTCCCTGTATAGAGCGGTTACCGCGTAGTACAATCCTGGCTCCGCTACCGGGACCACCAGAACCCTGTGTAATCAATGCATTCGCTACCTTACCCTGCAGAGAATTCACTATGTTATTTGGATCCCTTACTTCTGTAAGTTCTGCCGGCTTTACAGTTTGTGTCGCATAAACAAGTGTTCTTGCCTGCCGCGTAATGCCTAAAGCAGTTACCACAACACCTTCCAATTGCTGGGTCTCCTCTTGTAAAGTTATATTTAAATTATTGTCATTAGAAGAAAGCTCTATTTCTTTTTGTCCATATCCGATAGAAGTTACCGTTAAGGTTACCCTGCCACCTGGAACATTGATAGCAAAAGTCCCATCGGAGGAAGCAGAAACTCCCGCAGAACTTCCTTTTACTCTTACCGTTGCAGCAGATATGCTGCTATTGTCCCGGGCTGATAGTACCCTACCGGTAATCGTACGGTTTTGTGCAAATAACATTGTTCCAAATAATAAAAGCGGAACAAGAAGTAAATGTTTAGTTACTGACATAAGCGCTACATTGTTTTGGTTAATGATATTTTTGTTATTGAGAATATTTTTGTTATTGAGGCTTTTAAGTAAATAATATTATGACTCTTAACTAATATTATTACTCTTAAACAATACTTATTATTATATTATAATTCCCGTCCAAATGCCATACCTCTAATATAGAGTAATTTCGAATAGATATTATAAAACAGACACTTCCAAAAAAATTTAGCAGCATTATAGAATCCTTATTCCCAAATAAATCTTGAAAGAAAATTGCAGTTAACATAGGAATTGGAACACATGTTGTAAAAAAACTTTAAAAGTGTCTAAAATTTACTTTTGGTTGCGGCATTTATTTTTCATAACATCTTCGTCAAACCTGAACTAAATTCATGTCGGTCTACATTCGATACCGGCAGGAGTAATACAATTATGGGTATCATTCATCGAGAAACCGATTACCGTAAGAATAGCTGCGAGGTTTATCTGTATATCTTTAAGCATCTTTAAGGCTTTATTAAAAATTCTATTAACTTCTTACAATTTCGAATACAACTAAAAAAGCCTTAACAGGTATTTTTCCATGTACTTTTTGTATTATATTATATATTAATAATCATTTCAAGCTTCTTATTAAATCAAATAAATATATATGTTAATCCTACCTAAAAGCAGCTTCAGCTAAAAGGAATATTATTTAAACAAATTTAGTTAAATTTAAGATTATTTTCTTTTGAACTATAAAAAAATTTAATTACTCTGATAAAAGCTTAAACAGGCTATAAGCAGTAAGGATTAAATTAAAAGAAATCACATCATCAAAATAAGTGGAAGGGGTTAAGTATTTTGCCGTGATAGACTTTGAAGCTGCTCTGGAAGGTACAAAGAAGGTAAGAGCCTTAGCAGATGCAGCAGTGGAGCACGCAAATGGAAAGGGTCGCAAAATAACTTCTCCTGCTTATGCATAGCAGGAAAAAAGCTCCGGATACTATACCGATTAATATAATCATCCAGTTGGTGGGACAATGGATCATAAAATTACAAACGCCGGTAACCCAAAAACAATTACATTTTAGTACATGTTGATGGTATAGAAATTGAAAACATAAAAAGCTCACGAGTATTGAGTTCTTCACATTTACCAACATGTCTCTCAACATATAATTGTCAAAAACTCCATCAGTACTTCCCTGGTTTTGAAATACTGTTTCAGGCAGGGTAGCTCAATTAGAACGAAGGAGCTTTTTGCCAGGTTCAAAACAATAAATCTAAACTTTTATCAAATACTACACACTCCTCTCCTCTCATACTTCAGGCAATTATTGATTACCTCCACCTACACGGTTTTGTTCTTCCTGCGCACTGCTTGTTTTTCTGCGTTGCTGAACATTTTGACCTTTATTAAATCTGTAAGTGAAGGTTAAGCCTATACGCCGATTATCCCATTTGTTATTTACTACGGCATCTATATTTCCATAATCAATGATCACTTTTGCTTTTTGTATATAAAAGGGATCAATTACACTTAATTTAAGGTTTGCTTTATTTTTAAATAATTGCTTACCAAAACCAAACGATACCACACCCATTGGTTCTACTAAAAACAAACCTGTTTCCTGAGCACGGGTACGATAAAAACCATTTATTTCCGCACTCCAGGTTTTTGCAAAACGAAACTGCTGACTGGAATTACCCATGAAAGATGTAAGACTTACATCTAACGGAAGATTATTTACAATGCCTTCGTAATGACTGTTGTTTACATTCACATAAACGCTTGTAGTCCACCACTTGGTTACCGAAGCATTGTAACTTACCGCAAGACCAATTGTTCTGCGTATGGCAACATTTTCTTTGGTTTGATAGGTTACCTTGGTTTCATCATTTTGCTTTAAAATATCATTTAAAATATCTGAAGTATAAGTGTAATTAAGAGTTGTATTTAAGGCTTTATAATAATTATAGCTTAATTCTATGTTGAACTAAACCTCCGGTAGCCTTTCTGCCCGAGTGTTTAAGAACAGACCTTAGTTGTTCACCAAAAAACTACAACTAATGGTTAACAAAGTAACAAAACAGTACAACACTGTTTTATCTCGGGCAAAGAAAGGCGTACCAGGGTTTGCAAATGCTTACGCCAAATTTATCGAAAAAGTTACGATTGGGCAAAACAGTAAAAGCCTCATTGTCAACTACAGCCGTAGTCTGGCCTACATTTCCCTTCACTTCAGCAGGCCGCCTCACCTGGTAAGTGTTGATGAAATTAATGCTTATCTCTACAGCATGATGGTGCATCAAAATTGCTCCATTACTTATTTTAGACATGCAGTGTTTGCTCTTCGCTACTGGTTCAGGCTCTTTGATATGGAAGACAAAGCCATACAGATGCCGCCAATAAAAAAAGAGACAAAACTGCCGGTGGTATTGGCTAGGCAGGAGTGCAAAGAACTCTTTAAAGCGACACGAACGCTCAAACACAGCTACCTGCTGGCCTTTGCTTATGCATGCGGCTTGCGCATGAACGAGCTGCGGCTTATAAAGATAAGCGATGTGGATGTGCAGCGCATGGCCGTGCACATACGCCATGGCAAAGGGCGCAGACAACGCTACGTTGGCATGTCCGTTTTCCTTGCACAAAAACTGCCGGTCTATTTAAACGAGGTTAAGCCTGTTCTCTATCTGTTTGAAGGTCTTACTCCAGGCCAGCCAATGGGTGAGAGAAGCATTCAGTACATTATCAGCGAAGCCTTGCAAAAAACAAATATTGCTAAGGCTGTTACCATGCACACTCTTCGTCACAGCTTCGCCACTCATTTGCTCGAAGATGGCGTGGATATACAAACCATACAACATCTCTTAGGTCATGCAGACCTGATGACTACGCTCATTTATTTACACGTCGCACAGGTAAAAATCAAACCTGCTCACAGCCCCTTAGACACGTTGTACGGGTTTCTAAAGCTCTAAGCCATGAGCAAGCCGCAATATGAGCTGGCTCAGGTGATAAGAGATTACGGTGAAGATTTTAGCAGAAAACATGCTCCACTAAAACAGCATCTTTCTGTACTTAGTGCGATACAAACATGTCGCACTGCAGCCCTGGGCGGGCATGTAGATGTATGTGAGAGTTGCGCTCATGTACGCATCAGCTACAATAGCTGCAGAAACCGTCATTGCCCTAAATGCCAGGGCATCACCCGTGAGCGTTGGATAGCCGCACAGGAAGCTAAACTGCTGCATGCAACTTACTTCCATGTGGTCTTTACACTGCCACAGGAGCTAAACGTGTATTGCCTCAAACATCCCGCAGTGTTGTACAACCTGTTGTTTACAAGCAGCAAAGAAACCATAGAAACCTTTGCCACCGACCCCAGACACCTCGGGGCATCCCCGGGTATGATAAGCGTGTTACATACCTGGGGACAAAACCTGTCTTTACACCCGCATGTACACATGAT
>JAABUN010002426.1_pt1 | contig 33343 bp, 30 predicted proteins | sample 5559311 | NCBI WGS metagenome assembly JAABUN01 (sample SAMN10711877, study PRJNA513370) | rock metagenome | isolation source: Antarctica rocks | place: Antarctica: Victoria Land, Siegfried Peak sud | reverse complement strand
ATTACGGCTCGTTTGCCAAATTTAAGAAGAAGATTAAAGCCATTTTTACCGGCATCGGAGCAGAATACAAAATCGCATTCAGCCAAATGATAGTCTAAACTAATTTTGTTGGGGTGCTTAAATCTAACAACAATATTATTTTCGGGTATTTTGACGCTACTTCTGACGATTTTTTTCGACAGTTGGTTTCTTGAGACCCAACAATTCGTTGCCGCCGCTGCCGAAGTCAATTCAAGTTATGAATTCAAAACTTTTGATATTATTTTGATTGGCGGAAGTTTTTATGATGCCATTACACTTATCGTTGTTAATATAGTTTTAATTTGGCAAGCATCAATTTTGGCGCGTATTCTAAAAAAAGATTCACAAATTAAACCAAAGTTGTCTTAAATGATAAAACTTCTCGCACTCGACCTCGACGGAACGCTTCTCAATTCGTGCGGCGAAATTTCCGAAAAAAATCTCGAAGCAATTCAAAGAGCCGAAGAAAAAGGTGTTTTGGTGACGATTGCGACGGGCAGGCGTTTCCGCGACGCGCTTCCTGTCGCCCGGCAATTAAATTTGAATGCGCCCGTGATTTGTCACAACGGCGCGTTGCTCAAATATGCAGACACACTCGAAACCGTTGCTGTTTCACTTGTTGCGAATGAAACCGTAAAGGAAATTTTGCGCGTCGGACGCGAGTTCGGCGGCGATGCTTTGATTAGTGCCGACCCGCGCGGCAAAGGCGTTTTGCTATACGATAGAATCTCGGACGAAAACATTCCGCTGCAAAAATATATCGCCTGGTCAAAACGTCTGCACGGAGCGGACGCGGAAGAAGCCGTTCTTCACGTCGAAAATTTGGAAGATATTTTAGACGAAACGGAAACGGTTCACGTTTCTTTTTCGGGAAAATGCGCTCCGATGGCGCAGCTTGAAATGCTTTTGCAAAAAGAATTATCCGTGAGCGCGAATGTTTTGACAACCGTTTATCCGCAACTCGATTTTACGCTGATTGATATTTTGCCGCCCGACGCATCGAAAGGAATCGGCGTTGAAAAACTCGCGCTGATAAATAATCTTTCGGCTGAAAACGTAATGGTGATGGGCGATAATTTCAACGATTTGGAAATGCTCGAATACGCCGGAACAGCCGTTCTGATGGGAAACGCTTCGCCCGAATTGCTTGAACGCGAAGAATTTTTTGTAACTTTGAGCAATGATGAAAACGGTGTAGCATTAGCAATTGAGAAGTTTATTTTGGGAGTGTGAAAATGGGAGAAGTTCGATTAAAAGTAAAATTAACCAACTCGATTGATGAGGCGTTTGCGCGGCGCGGTCAAATCAAAAAGGAAGAAATCCGAAGTTATGAAGCCGATGCGTTGGTCGATACCGGCGCAGTTTCATCGGTTGTTCCCTCAAATGTGATGAAACAACTCGGCGTTTTAGCAATTGGTCATCGCCTTGCCGAATACGCAGACGGCAGAAAAGATAAAGTCGAACTTACCGAACCGATAACTTTTGATATTATCGGACGAACCACAACCGAAGGAGCGATGGTTTTAGGCGATGAAGTCATTATCGGTCAAACCGTTTTGGAAGTTTTGGATTTGCTGGTTGATTGCAACAGTCAAAAAGTAATTCCGAATCCCGCGCATCCAGACCAGCCGGTTGTAAAAATCAAATAAAAATCAATTCAATTTATTGACAAAAAACCGGCTGAATTTTTATCTGAATTTATCTGTGTTAATCTTATGTTTTTATAATTCACAAAGGAGAATTTAATGGCAAATAGAACTGCGGTTATCGAAACAAATAAAGGAACGATCAAGTTTGAATTATTGGAAGAAGACGCGCCGAAGACGACTGAAAATTTTCGTCTGTTGGCGGAAAAAGGTTATTACGATGGCGTGATTTTTCATCGTGTCATCAAGAATTTTATGGTGCAGGGCGGCGATCCTTTAGGCGAAGGTTATGGCGGCGAATCGGCTTGGGGCGGAAAGTTCAACGATGAAATTAATAAAAGCTCCGCGCTTTATCAAGGCGGATATGCAAAAGGAACGGTCGCAATGGCAAATTCCGGTCCGAACACCAATGGTTCGCAGTTTTTTATAATGCACAGCGATTACGCACTGCCACCACTCTACACAAAATTCGGTCAGGTTATCGAAGGTCAGGACATAGTTGACCAGATTGCCGAAGTCCGCGTTAATGAACGCGACAAGCCGCTTGAAAAAGTTGTGATGGAAAAAGTAACGATTCAAGAGTAAATAGTGAATCGTAAACCGTGAATAATTTTTTCTTTCTAATAACGATTTACGATTTACGATTCACTAATATATGCGTGCTATTTTGCAGAGAGTTTCCCGCGCTAAAGTTTCGGTTGATGGTGAAAGCGTCGGCGAGATTGATAAAGGAATTTTGATTTTGTTGGGCGTTTCCCGCGAGGACACTGAAAAGGATACAATCTATCTTTTGGAAAAAATGCTTAATCTTCGCATTTTTGAAGATGCCGACGAAAAGATGAATCTGTCTTTAATTGACATCAAAGGCGAACTTCTCGTCGTGTCACAATTTACGCTTTACGCCGATACGCAAAAAGGTCGCCGACCTTCTTTTATCGAAGCCGCCGCGCCTGAAAAGGCGAATGAGCTTTATGAGCTTTTTGTCAAAGAAGCCCGAAAGCAAGTGGAAAAAGTTGAAACCGGACGCTTTCAAGCGATGATGGATGTCGAACTCGTAAATGACGGACCGGTTACGATTATTATGGACAGCACAAAACTTTTATAAAAATCTTGTTAATTTAGAAATTATGAACAGAAAAATCTCGGTTTTATTCGTTACAATTTCGTTTTTGCTTTTCTTATCCTGCGACAATAAACCTACGGTTAACAAAGCAGTCAACTCTGAAATCAAAAAAGGTGTCGCGCCGGTCGCGAATAATGAAGTTGCTGTTATTGAAATGGAAAACTCGGCGGCATACGGCACAATAAAAATTGAGCTTTATTCAAATATCGCGCCGAAAATGGTGGCGCGTTTTAAGGAATTAGCCAAAGAAGGCTTTTATAACGGTGTGACTTTTCACCGCGTTAATCAATCAGTAATTCAAGCCGGCGACCCGCTTTCAAAAGACAGCGACCCGACCAACGACGGCACAGGTGGCTCGGATAAACCCAACCTTCCCGCCGAATTTTCAGATATTCCATACGACGCGGGAATCGTCGGAGCGGCACGCGGTCAAGCCAACGATACGGCGAATTCGCAGTTTTTTATTACCTTAAAACGAGAAGCTGGTTTTGACAATCGTTACACAATCTTCGGCAAGGTTATCGAAGGTATGAACAATATACGAACAATCAGCGGCGTCAGTCCTAAGGACAGGGAAAGACCGATTGAAAATGTCTTGATAAAAACTGTTACAATCCAGCCGAAATAACTATTGTTTGTATGATTTTTTGAAGTATAGGAATGATATTTACTGTAAGGAGAGAATATGAAAAACAAATTTAATTTAATCATAATGGCGTTCATAAGTTTTATCTTTTTTACCGGTTGTAATAAATCAAGCAATAGCAATGAGGCAGTTAATGGCTCGAATGTAGTGATTACTGCGAATCGCGCAACCCCGCCAAGCGCCACGTTTGGACCTCAAATTGATTCAAACTTAAATGTCGCCAATTTTAACAAGTTGGAAACGGGAATGAAATATGCCGATGTCGTCAAGATGTTAGGTTCGGAAGGCGAAGTTATTAGTGATAGCGACATGTCGGGCGTAAAAACCACTATATATAAATGGAGCGGCGCGTCCGGCGCATTTGTGAAGGCGGTATTTCAAAACGGTAAATTAATTGATAAAGTCCATACCGAATTAAGATAAAATGAAAACCTTACTCTCATTCAACATTATCGTCTGCGGCTTTTGGTCAGCGCATTAGTGATTAAAGAGAGTTTTTTATTAGCATAGTTAAGAAAGTAGAATTTTTCAGATGTAAAAAAGCCGGGAAATTTGTTGAACGGTTCAATGTTTATCAGACTTATGCTCGCGTAGCTCAGTGGATAGAGTGTTCGCCTCCGAAGTGAAAGGTCGCTGGTTCAAGTCCAGCCGCGAGTATTCTTCTTTTTTAAATGCTGAAAATCTCCAGCCGTGATAATCAAAGAATAAAGCAAGCGAGAAAAGTGCGTGATTCTTTAGTTAAAGACGCGATTTTCGCAGAAGGTTCGCGGCTGGCTGAAGAAGTTTTGCGTTCAAACTTAAGAATTTCCGACGTTTTTTTTACCGAAAGTTTTTTACAAACCGAGCGTGGACAAGCGTTTTTACAAAAAGTCGAAGATTTTAATCCGGCTGAAGTTTCCGAAAAAATCTTCGATTCTCTTTCCGATACGAAAAATTCGCAAGGCATCATTATAATTTGCGAAAAGCCCGCGACGAACAAAGAAACAATTGAAGCCGCGTTACAAACCGATTCAAGTAAAATTCCGCTCGTCGTTTTACTTCATCAGACAAATAATCCGACAAATCTAGGCGCGATTTTGCGAACCTGCGAAGCAGTAAGCGTTTCGGGCGTAATTCTAACAAAAAATTCGGCTGACATTTTCTCGCCGAAGGCTTTGCGCGGCGCGATGGGCGCGTCTCTGCGCCTTCCGGTTTGGTCGAATGCCGATTTTTTTGAAGTTATAAATTGGTCGAAAGAGAAAAATATGACTTCCGTTTGCGCCGATGTCAATGCAAAGAAAAGCTATCTGGAGATTGATTGGAAGAAGCCGCGTCTTTTGGTTTTCGGCTCTGAAGCCCACGGTTTAAGCCAGGAAGAGCGAAGCGCAATTGACGAAAGTTTGATAATTCCAATGGAAAATCAAGTAGAAAGCCTGAATCTGGCGGTTTCGAGCGGCGTGATTTTATATGAAGCCAAGAGGCAGAGAGAATAAAAAGGCGGACACGCGCCGCCTGAAATAAATTATTTTTAACAAAAATCTAGTTGTTGTCTAAATCCTGATTGCTGTTTGAGGAATTTGCCGGTTTATTTGCGGAGTTTGCGCCGAAGTTAGCATTTATGCCGTTATTGGCATTCAGTTGCGCGTTGGAATCGGATTTATTCAAACTCATATCCTTTTCAAAGGACTTCTGTGCAGACGGGTCGTTGATAATCGCTAACGCCATAGCAATCTCGTTAGCCAGCATTTTGCTGTTGACTTCGCTGGTTTGCGCCAGCCGATTTTTCGCTTCTTCAAACGCTTTTTTGGCTTCGGGATATTTCCCCGTGAGTAGGCTGGCGCGACCTAAAAGGTAATAATCTTCAGCACTTTCAGCTCTTCCGCTGCTGGCAAAAATATATTGTTCAGGATTTCGATCAACGTTGCGCCGGTTATCCTCAAACGCCGAGTATGGAATGTTCGGAGTTTGCTGCTCGACGATTTGCGGAACTTCCGGCTGAGGTTTGTTTTGAAACAAAAAATAAACTGCGCCCGCGCCGATTACACCGCCTAATAACAAAAGCAAAAACGAAGATAACAGTTTCCCGAAACCGCTCGCTTTTTCGACTTTGTAAGATTTTACATCCCTTTCAACTTCTACTTTTCTAATGTCGGGTTTATGTATATTTTCGGTTTGCAAAACCGCCGAATTTGCATTTCTTACCGAAGCCGGAGCTAAAATTTCATCGGTCAAATCTATATCTTGCCCGGATTTATCTTCCGTTGCGGACATTTGAATCGGCTGCGTCGGTGCTTCGGTTAAATTATCGGCAGCAATCCAATTTTCATTCTGTGGCGGGCGCGCCGTCGCAATCGTTGTTTCCTCAAAGTCTAAAACAGACTTGCGACTGCCGTTATTTTTATCGGCGACTATATCGGAAACCTTTGCAATTACAGCGGTTAGATTATCTTCCGCGCCGCGCTCGTAACAGATTTCCTTCATCCGTCGGCAGATATTGGCGGGATTGTCGCCGGATTGTAAAAGCTCACGAAGCTGAAAATCGTCAATGTGGCGCGTGATGCCGTCCGAGCAGAGCAAAAACGTCGTGCGCGGCTCGAACATTATCGTTTTCATATCGACTTCGACGAAACTGTCTGCTCCGAGAGCGCGGGATATGACGTTGCGGTTCGGATGCGTAGCGGCTTGGTGCGCGGTCATGCGTCCGGCTTGAACTTCTTCTTCAACCATCGAATGGTCTTGCGTTTCACGATATAGATTTCCCTTTTCGTCAAGCCGGTAAATCCGCGAATCGCCAACGTGACCGATGGTTGCGATATTTCCGTCAAGGCGCAGCGCGACAATCGTGGTTGCCATCGTCGAAAGCTGCGGCAAATCGTGCGACATCTGGTAAATTGCTTCGTTGGCGCGTTCGATAGCAATTTTCATCATCTCTTCGGCATCGCCGTTTTCCCGCAAATTGATAAAGGCTTCGGCGAGAATTTCAATCGCCATCTGTGAAGCGACATCGCCCGCCTGCGCTCCGCCAACGCCGTCTGCAACGGCAAAAAGACCGCGCTCGTTCATCTCTAAAAATGAATCTTCATTTTGCGGACGTTTTTCGCTTAATCCTCTGTCGGAAACAGCCGCCGAATCAATTTGAAAATTATTTTCCGTCATTTCTTCTCCTGAATCTGTCCAAAGTCCAAAGCCTCAAGCCCAAAGTCTAATCTCGTTACATATGATTTTGACTTTGGACTTTGGATACTAGACTTTGGGCGCAATTTGTCCGTCAACCGCGTTGCGATGCGAAAAAGCAAGCAGCATTCCGAGCATCACGAAACTCGTTATCAAGCTGAATCCGCCGTGACTGACAAACGGCAGCGTAATTCCCGTCATCGGCAAAGCTCTGGTGATTCCGCCCATATTGACGAGTGCCTGAAATCCGATAAATGCCGTTAGTCCCGCCGCGCAAAGTTTGCTGAAAATATCTCTCGCGTCGAGCGCGGTGCGAACTCCTGCGCTGACAAAAGTTAACAGCGCAAAGGTTATCAATAATCCGCCTAAAAGTCCAAGTTCTTCGGCAATCGCGGCGTAGATATAGTCGGAATCGGCGACCGGAATCAGTTCGACAAATCCTAATCCCAAACCCCTTCCGGTCGTGCCGCCCGAAACCAATCCGAATGTCGCCTGCGCGGGCTGAAAAGCCAAAACGTCAAACCAGGCATCAACGTTAATTGATTTTTGCAGATTCGGCTCGTCTTCCAAAAGCTGCGGCAATTCGGGATTATTCTTTACCAGGTCGGAATAGTATTCATTATATTCCTTTTGCCACCAAACGACATCGGGTTCGGGCGGATTAAAACCGTCGAGCCACAAATGAAATCGCTGCTGAATCCGGTTGGGTAAAACTTCTTTGACCGGCGCGGCAAGCGTCGGCAACAACGGGATTTTCTCCTGCGTTTTGAGCGGCAACGCGCCGACGACTAAAATACTGACCAGCAACGCAACGCTTCCGATTAAAACGATTCTCTGCGGAAATCGCCGCACGGCAATCAAATAAAGCGTGGCATAAACCGAACTGAAAACCATCATTTGCCCGAAATCCTTTAAGACAAAAAACGGAACAAACGGCAGAATCGCCATAAACACAAGTGGAATTACATCTTTTGCACGCGGTACGCCCCAATATGTTCGTGCTAAATTTTTATACAAGACCGACAGAATTGCCGCGAACCCGACAAGAAAGGGAATTTTCGCAGGCTCCCAAGGCGTCATATTTCCGATTGATTTTCCTGCCTGCGAAGTAACTGCCGCAATAAGCAAAGGCACAAGTGTCAATAAAACAATCAAAAAACCGTTTCTCTGCAAAATATCCAAAACGTCGTCGCGCTTTAACAATATAAAAGCGCCAACGCAGCAAACGATGGCAAAAAGCGGTATCAGTGTTCTACCGGAGAGGAAAACGTCTGTTAAATCGCCTTCCACCGGACGCGGTGTTTCCTTCGATAAATCAACAGGCGACGGCGGCACAGCCGGAAGCCCCATCATTTGCTTCTTTTCCGCCGAATAATTTTCCTGTATGTAATGAAGCTGAAGCGTTTTTATTTTCGCTTCACGCGCTTCGGCTTTATCTTTTCGAGAAGTGTATTCCGGGTCACTGAATAAACGATATTGAACGGTCAAGCCGATTGAAAAAAGTAAAACCGCTGAAGTATAAAGCGTCCAATTGCCTTGAAATCTAAGAAAGCGAGTTAAAAAAATCGGCAAAACGGCGAGAACAAAAAGCAGGAAAAGATTTCTTCCCGCAGTCAGCGGCGAAGTTTCATAACCGCGTATCAGTGCGCCGTAATGAACGGAATAATGCGCGATTGCCGTCAGAACGACAATCAAAAGCAAAATTAAGATATTAGTAGATGCACGGTTTTTCATAACTTCTTTTTCAACACATAAACCTTTTAAAAGGATGAATTAGGAACGATGAGTGTTTGGAATTTAATTCATCATTCATCGTTTCACTTATCTGTGTTCATCTGTGTTTATCTGTGGACAATTATCTTCTTTTCTTTGCTTTCGGTTTTGTCATCGGTTTTGGCGTTGGCACTTGCTGTTTTGGTTTATACTGCTCGCCCAAAAGCTCTAAATCTCTGGCTTTCAAAATTACTCTGGCGGCAATCGGCGCGGAAATCGTTGCACCGTAACCGCCGCCTTCGACGACGACGGCAATCGCTAATTGCGGTTTTTCCAGCGGCGCAATGGAAATATACCAACTGTCCGTGCGCTCATACATTTGCGGATACTCTTTGTCAATCAAATTCCCTTTATCATCCTTAACCTTGCGCTTAAAGGTTTTCAGCTTTCCGGTTTTTTCGTCATAAAGCGGTGCTTGTTTTTCCGCCGTTCCAGTTTTGCCGCCGGTGCGAATTCCCTGCGCGAGAACATCGGCGAAAACGCGCCTTCCCGTTCCGCCGCTGCCTTCGGTAACGAGTGCCATAATTTCACGAATTTGCGCGGCTTGCTGCGTGGTGACGACTTGCGAAAACATTTGCGGTTGAACGTCCATTTCAATTTTCGGCTTCATCAATTTCCCTTCCATATTGGCTGGCACGGAAGCAATCAGAGCCATCTGGAGAGGTGTCATTTGTCCCGCATAACCCTGTCCCATTCCCTGAAGCGCAAGGTCGTAAGCAGAAATTTTATTTCCCGTCACGATAGTGGATTGTGCGGGAGCAAGCGCATTTTTGATACGGTCGTTACTCGCGTTCCAAATGTCCGGGAAAAAATTTGCCTGCAAAGCGTCTTCGGGCGCGTCAGTCGCCAGGATGCTGAATGCACCGGCAGTTTCGCGCAGTCTTTCCCGTCCCAATTCAACCGCCATCTTTGAAAAATACTGGTTGCTCGAAGCCTCATAAGCCTGCATTATATTTAATGACGTGCAACCGTATGGCGGTTCGCAGCCGCCGTTGGCATCGGTAATCGGGCGTGAATTGCGATAAGGCACGAAACCGCCGGGCGAGCTTGTAAATCTCGTGTTTTGCATTCCCGCGCGAAAAGCGGAAATCATTGTAAAAGTTTTGAATGTCGAACCCGGCACGTAGTATTCGCGGGTTGCCCTGTTGAGCAGCGGCTTGTTGCGTTTATCGCCTTCCAACTTTAAATAATCGTCGAGAGTCTGCGTTTGGCTCAGGTTAAACGACGGATTTGAATACATCGCCAGAACATCGCCGGTTTGCGGATTGAGAACCACGATTGCGCCTTTTTTGCCTTCGAGCTGCTGCGCCAGAAAAGCCTGTAAATCACGGTCAATCGTTATGCGGACATCGCGCTGTTCATCTTCCTTAAGTTTGATGCGCGTCAAAATTTCCCACGCTTCCGGCGTAGTATCGGCTAATCTTTTATAAATCGTGCGCTCTAATCCGGGCGTGCCGCGTTCCGTCCCCATAAGATGCGCCATTTCTTTTTCCAGCGCGAAGGAGCGTGAAATGTCGCCGTCGTTATCCAATTTGTAATAAGCCAGCGCGTTTCCCAATTTCCCCGAACGGTCGAGCATCCAGCCGCGCAAAGTCGCCGCCGTCGTGCGCCGGTTTCGCAAATCCTTATAGCTTAACGCCTGAAATCGCTCGTTGTATTCGTCTGCGTAATACGCCCAATAAACGTGAAATCCATAAACGGTAAATGCCAAAATCACGAAAACGATTTGCCAGACGCGCAAGCTGCGATTTGCCAAAGTAGTAGTTAATTTTTGCTTGACTTCCTCGGGCAGATTTTCTTCAAAGGCGAATTTCCGGCGGCGAAAATTGCTGAAAGATAAGAGTATGAGAAGAACGATTAAAACAGCGACACCGCCGATATAAACAATACTCAAGCCCGCCGGCGTGCGCTCCAAAACCTGCCCGCCGAATATATTTTCGGGACGCAGCTTTTCCCAATCGAATTGTAATAAGAAAAATAAAAGGTTTACCATTTATAATTCGTCCTTTGCTATTTCACTCCGCATTTTGGCATCGAAATCCGCGACAATTTCCTTTTCGGTTGATAAAGAATCTTCCGCTTTCGCAAAATTATCTTTAGTTATAAAATCTTTCGCAGTCGTCATCGGAGAAATTTTTTCCGTTAAAACTTGTTTGCCTGCCGCATTTTTATTTGCCTGAAAATCTTCTTTCGTCGACTAATCCGCCTTCACCGAAACATTTTCTTTGCCGGAAACATTCCTATTTGGCGGCGAAATCTTCTACGGAAGAAATTTGGATGGCAGAATTCTCTTCGGCGTTTTCCTTTAAGATGTGCCGAAGTTCAACCTCGACGGTGCCGAAACTCAACTTATCCGCGTCTGTTAACACAATCGCTTTACCGTAAGCGATACGCACGCCACCCACAAAAGTTCCGTTGGTCGAGCCGGTATCGGCAACTATTAGCTGACCGTCGCTGCCCAAGACAAGCGCGGCGTGAAGTTTGGAAACACCCGCGTCGTCGAGCCATAAATCGTTTCCCTTTGTTCTGCCGACGCTTTTTCTTTCTCTTGGGGAAAAGGCGAGCCTTACTTGTTTCGGTTGATTATTTACGGTGAACGATGCAATAAAAATTTCTTTTTCCGGTTTGATAATTTCATTTTCTGACGAAGCTATCACGACATTCTTCAAATCGGGAATGGTAACATTTACTTCGAGTTCATCTTCTTCTTTTTCGTCGGCAAATTTATCGAAACTTGCCGAGAGCTTCACGCCTTCGGTAAAATAATCGGGTTTTATTTCAAACCGCATCGGCGCGTAAGTGTGATAACGCCGGTCGTTGATGTGGTCAATCGCGGCGGTAAGTAATTCTGTTTCGAGCTTTTTTAAAGATTGTTCGGCATCAATCGAAAATTTGTCCCACTGCATTTTGAGTTGGATATGGTGCGGAACAATCTTTCCCCTTTCGCCCGAATCATTCGCTTCCGCATCGAGCAGCGTTTTTAATTTTTCAATCAGTTGGCTGGTTGCCAAACTGCTCGCGGGCTTCCAGTTTCTGCCTGTAAAGCGGTCAAACGCTTCGCCTAATTTGGTTAAAATACCGCGCACGAACCAATCGGGCGAAAAGGATTTTTTGGCTGGAGTTGATTCGGGCTGCGACATTGTTTGTAAATTAAAATAACGCTCGTTAATTGAAAGTCATTTTATCTGAATTACTCGATGAAATAAAGACAGACGAAAAGTTTTATGATTTTATTTTAGTTTGTATAAACTCGCGGCATCGGTTTTTCTTGAATAGATTATGTATTTAATGTTTAATGAACTTTGAATTTATAATAAGCGTAATGCTGAATGAAAATTTCTTTTTATGACAGCGTTTGATTTGACCGATACACGATGAAGGAACTTTCGTTAAATAATACACGGCTCGATGGACGCTACGACATCCAAAGCACTTTGGGACAAGGAAGCTATGCGGAAATATATGTAGCGCGTGACTTGCTTGCCTCTCCGCAATCGCCTCATAAATCGGTGGTTATCAAAGCTCTTAATGTTTTTCTGCAAAACGATTTGGATACGGATTTGGAACGGACTTTGGTCGAAAATTTCCAAAACGAATCGATTGCGCTCGACCGCGTGCGCCATCCGAATATCATCAGCCGGCTCGGACACGGAACAGCCAGAGATTTGCGCGGAACGATTTTTCATTATCTGGTTTTGGAATATCTATCGGGCGGCGATTTGGCAAAGTCGTGTCGGGAAAAAAGTTTGAATTTGACCGAGGCTTTATTTTATCTCGAACAAGTCTGCGCAGGTCTCGGACACGCGCACAAAAACGGTATCATTCACCGCGACATTAAACCGCAGAATTTGCTTTTAACTGCCGACAAAAAGACCGTAAAAATTGCCGACTTTGGTGTGGCGCGAGTAACGCAATCCGATTCGCCGATAACGCGCGTCGGGACAAATATGTTTGCGCCGCCCGAACACAGTCCGCTTTTTGCTGGAAACACCGGAACTTTAACATTTACAAAACTAACGCCTGCCGCCGATATTTATTCGCTGGCAAAATCGGCTTACGTTTTGATTACCTGCGAATCGCCCAGATTCTTTACCAATCAACCGATTACCGAATTGCCTTTTGCAATGCGCCAAAAGCCCTGGGCAAGTGATTTAGTGAAGGTTTTAAACCGAGCCACGCAAAATGATTCGCGGATGCGGTATCAAACCGTCAATGATTTTTGGCAGGATTTGTCGCGCATCAAACTGCTCCCCGAAGACGAAGACCACGATACGGAAACAAAAATTTTAACCGCGCCGCATCAAATTCCGCAGCCGCATGTTGCCAAAGGTTACACGCCGCTTGTACCGCAACAGCCGCGTTTTAATACTTCACGCGATTTGAAGTTAAAAAATAATCATTCGATTGCCGAAAATGCGCCGTTAGTTGTTAGACTGGAAAATCAGAATTTTAATCAATCTTTAACTATACAACCGCAACCGATTGTCGAAGAAGTCATTTCCACCTACGAAGATCTTCCTCAATTCAAAGAAAAAACCAGGCAAAAATCCTTGCGTCGTTTCGCGGCATTTATAATTTTTTTCGGCTTATTTGCGGGAATTCTTTACGGAACGCATAATTATTTGCGAGGACGCGGCATTTTGCCGCAAATCAGCAATCCGTTCAAAACGCTATCGGGCAAAACAAATACGGATTTAAATTTGCGCCCCGCGCCGTCAAACAGGAATGAACCGATTGGAATGGTTTCAAAAGATTCGCGTGTTAAAATATTAAATACAAGCGATAATTGGTATGAAGTCGAAGTTATCGAATACGGTCGCCCGAAGGAAAATCCCAATTACGCTGACCGTGGTTGGGTTTATTCAAAATACGTCGATATGCAGGAGTGAGCGGATTTTGGATTTTGGATTAAATACAGATAGGACACTGATTTTTTAGTATAATTAAGATTTATTAGTATTTCTTCTTAATCAATACTAATAAATCTAGGAGTTACGCAGTTGAGCGAGAGCCATTGTAATTACGATGCTAAAGTTGTATTTCAGCTATCTCGTAAAGCCTGTGTTTACAAGGCTTAATGACTTTTTGAAAAAAGGCGGTAAATTGTTCTTACGATGCCAAGGTTATTTTCAGCTATCTCGTAAGTGTATTATTAGCAATAATTGCTATTTTCTCAAGTCCAACTGCGTAACTCCTATAAATCATAAAAATTAGTGTTCCATTCCTACTAATCCAAAATCCAAAATCCAAAATTGAAATGAGCGTTTTAGATAAAGTTAGACATTGGATTGACGGCGAGAGCGCGGAACTCGTCTTGGAAGAAGCCGCACGGGACGCGCAAGTCAAACCGCGCAGTCAGGCGGAAGCGTTTATCGTCAAGATTGCCAAAGCGGTTGAAGATGTGATGCAGAGCGAACTCGTTCCTTTGCCGCAAGGCACGGCGATTATTCCGACCGAGTATATTATTTTCCTCAGCGAGCAGGACGATAAAGAGTGGCAAGGCGTAAAACGGCGCGGGCTGGAACAAGGGCTTTATCACATTTTAGTCGAGCGTGCAAAGGAAATTGCAGGGAAAAAGAAATTGGAAACGCAGTCTTTTGCCGTCGAATTGCGTGTGGACGGAACGCTCGAAAAAGGCGATATTCGTATTCAACACAGTTGGGAGGAAGATTCGAGCGGTAAAACCGGCGTTTTACCGCGTCCAAAAAATTTACCGTCGCCGCAGAATATTCCGCATAATCAACCGGTTATACAAACTCCGAGTTTTGTAACTCAGCAGCCTTCGATAAATTTAAATCAAACACCGCCGATGGTTCAGCACACGCCGCGTCAGCAAGATTCCGCTTTTCAGTCGGAAGACGCGGAAGAAATGACGCACGTTCAAAAACGTCAATCACCGGAGCTTTACCGACTGGAAATCTGGCGCGACGGCGTGCGGCAAACCGTGATGCCGATTTACAAGAACGAAATCAGCATCGGGCGCGGTTCAAAATCACAACCGGTTGACGTTTCTCTGGCAGGCGACCCTGAAATCAGCCGTCGTCATTTAAGTCTGATTTTTTTAGACGGAAGTTTTTTGGTGGTTAATGAAGGTCGAAATCCGGCAATAATCAATGATTATGAACTTCCCAAAGGGCAAGAAATTCCGGTGTCGGGAGGCGTTCCAATCGCTGTCTGTAGTTATGTATTGAGAATTCAGTCTAAATAAAATTTAAATTTTGACGTTTTAATTTTCTTTGTTTCAATAGCAAAATACGGCTAAAATTGTTTAAAAATAAAAAGGCAAACTTGCATATGCGAATTTGCCCTTTTATTTTTTTGATTGACCGTTTGTTAAGCTGATTTCGATGCGGTTTGAATCGCTTGTTTCAGCAGCGTCGGCATACTCATTTCTAAATTCTGAGCCGTGGTTTCTTCTTGCTGCAGATTTTCACTCAACAAGCGTACGACTTCAGTTTGCCCCATTTGTTCCGCGCCGGCAATCAATCCGCGATACGAAGCAATTTCATAATGTTCTACTTTTGAACAACCGCCGACAATTGCTAAATCAGCCAGAGCCGGAACGTCTTTGGTTTCCTTTAGTAGTTTATCGCCTTCACTGACAATGCCCGCCGCGCCGTCGCAACTGACTCGCTTTGCCGTTAAACCCAGAATCTCGTGAACTTGCGTGAGATTGACAATTTGCTGTTCGGTTTCCGCAATGTGTTTTTCAAGCATTGCTTGCACGGTCGATGACGTTGCGTTCGGCAGCATCTTCTCCTGTGCTTCCAAAAACTGATGCTCGGCATCGTAAATATCTCCGAGTCCGTGAACGAATTTTTCTTCTAATGTTTTTATAGCCATATTATCCTCCTTGATTTTAACTCGAATGTATCAAGTCAAATTATTGCATTGATTTTCGAGTTTGTTTCTATCGAAGCAAGTGTTATGCCAACCTCATAAATGCTTATATTCAGATAACACTTAAAAGTTGATTTTCTTCAAACGCACGGTATTCATACAAAGCCGTGTTTCTCAAAAATACATCCAAATAATTTACCGTCGATTTAACTATGTGCCGCCATCCGACGTATTTCCGTTTCGCCTTGCTGTAAATTAATTTCTTCGGCTAACGGCGCGTAAATCGCGCGCATCCCCGCTTCATTCGGATAATCCCATAGACCGTTGCGGCAATGGCGGTCGTTGTCCCAGCCCGGATGATTGACGATTGGATATAAACAGATTCCTTCAACCGGAACGCCGTTTTCCGACGCGATTTTTGCTTCTTCGCAAATGTAGCGAAACCATTCGGGACGCGCTTCGTCTTCGATGCCGGTTTCCGCAATCAAAATCGGGCGTTGGTATCTTTCAAAATAATCCTGCAAAATCAAATTCAAAGGATGATAGTCTTCGTGTCCGCGAAAAACGCGGTTGCCGCCCGGATGAATCCATTGGTTGTCGGAATAATAATTTAATCCGATTATATCCAGATATTTTTCATTTCCTCCGAGTTCTGGAGCGAATTTTCCGCAAATCATATCAAACGAATGATATTGCGACAGATGATATTTTATCGCGCTCGCTTTACTTTGCGGAAGATGTTTTGGCGGGGAGACGCGAATGGCGGGATCAATTTGAACGAATCGCGCGTCGGGTGCAATTTCACGAATTGCGTCAATGCTTGAAATCGTCGCCCGCACAAGTTGTCTTTTTAACTCGTTGCCGCGACGCTTTCGATACGGATGAAATGCGCCGACTCTTCCGGCAATCCAGGAAAAAAAGGAAATTTCGTTAATCGGACAAAAAAATGGTGTTTGATTATTTTCACTCAATAAAAATCGGGTGAACGCCTCTGAAAATTTTGCAAAACGAACGGGAAATTCCGCGCTGAAAATATCCAAATCTTCCGGGTAACCGTAATGAAACAAATCCCAGATAATTTGTATTCCTGTTTTTCTCGCGGCGCGAACTTGATTACTCACGCTCGAAAAATCGTATCGGTAAGGCTCGCGCTCGATTAAATGCCAGCGCGCGCCGTCACGCGCCGTTTTCATTCCGATTTCGAGCATTCGCGTGTAATCGGCTTCGGCTAATTCGTCGTGGCGCGTCGCGGCAATCACGTCGATACGCTTTCCCTGCCAATTGCGATGTGTCGAACATTCAAAACCGCCCATCAAATAACTTTGAAATATACTTTTGCTCATTAGACCTTTTATATCAGATGTTCTTGATTTTTTTATATCAAAACTTAATCCTTTAAAACAATAACATTACAGTTCAAGCGTGGCAATTTGTTTCACGAATAAAACTGTGGTATCTTTTACAAATAAAAATTTCATTCACTTTTTCCGCCTTTTACTATTGCATACTTTCGCGCGTCTTGGCGAAAAAGGAATTTTAAGGAATTTTACGAGCAGATTTTGTATTCTATAATACATAACAAATTGTAAGATTCGGTTATAATCAAAAATTACTTTGTAATTGATTATCTTTTATGGACATTGAAAATAAATTCTTTGCTGGTGATGGTGCGCCCGTCTTTGAAAGCTATGACATCATTTGTCTTTCACATTTGCGCTGGGATTTTGTGTATCAAAGACCGCAGCATTTGATGAGCCGTTTTGCAAAAAACAGGCGCGTGTTTTTCGTCGAAGAACCGATTTTCACAGACGAACAGACACATCTAAAAATCAGTCCGCGCGAAGATAATTTAACGGTTGTCGTGCCGCATATCTCAAACGCCGACCGGGAAACGGAAAATATCGAAGCAATACAAGAAAAATTATTAGACGGGCTTTTCAGCAAACAAAAGATAAAAGATTTTGTTTTATGGTTTTATACGCCGATGGCAATGAGCTTTGCCGCGCATCTCGAACCGAAAGCGGTTGTTTATGATTGTATGGATGAACTGTCGGGTTTCAAATTCGCGCCGCCCGCGCTGCTTGAAAACGAATCGAAACTTTTTGAAAAAGCCGATATAGTATTTACCGGCGGTCAAAGTCTCTACGAAGCGAAAAAAGATAAACACAAAAGCGTTCACGCTTTTCCGTCGAGTATTGATACCGCGCATTTCAAACAAGCTCGAAATATAACAGACGAGCCGATTGACCAAAAACAAATTTCGCATCCGCGTTTAGGTTATTGCGGTGTGATTGACGAAAGATTAGATATAAATCTTTTAGCTGAAACGGCAGCTTTGCGTTCCGATTGGCAATTCGTAATGTTAGGTCCGGTTGTCAAAATCAGCGATGAAGATTTGCCGCGCCGCGCAAACATTCATTATCTCGGCGGAAAAAATTATCAAGAGTTGCCATCGTTTATGGCTGGTTGGGACGTTGCTTTGATGCCGTTTGCGCTCAACGAATCAACGCGCTTTATTAGCCCGACAAAAACGCCGGAATATCTGGCGGCGGGAAAACCAGTCGTTTCGACACCGATTCAAGATGTTGTGCGACCATATGGTGAAATGAATCTCGTTCGTATTGCTTCGACGGCGGAAGAATTTGTCACAGCTTGCGAAAAGGCGTTACGGGAAAATCAAGCGGAGAAATTGACGCGGGTTGATGAATTTTTAGCGCAAAACTCTTGGGATAAAACTTGGTCACGGATGGCTGGTTTGATTGATGATGTTGTGAAAAAAGGCACAAAAGTTGCTTTAGCCTGATTTTACATTTTTTTTGTATTTATTTAATACAAACCTATTTTTTAAAACAAGGGGATAAAAATAATATGTTTGACTATTTAATTGTAGGGGCGGGTTTTGCGGGCAGTGTTTTAGCCGAAAGGTTGGCTAACGGCTCGAATAAAAAGGTTTTGATTTGCGACAAACGTCCGCACATCGCCGGAAACGCTTATGATTTTTACAATGATGAAGGAATTTTAATTCATAAATACGGACCGCATATTTTTCATACGAATTCGCTGGAAGTTTTTGAATATCTGTCGCGTTTTACTGAATGGCGTTCTTACCAGCATAAAGTTTTAGCTTCGGTCGATGGTATGCTCCTTCCGATACCGATTAATCTCGACACGATAAATAAACTTTACGGTTTAAATCTCACGGCGTTTGAAGTCGAAGAATTTTTTGAATCAATAGCGGAAAAATGTGAACATATTCGCACCTCCGAAGATGTTGTCGTGTCGAAAGTCGGACGCGAATTATACGAAAAATTCTTTCGCAATTACACGCGCAAACAATGGGGACTCGATCCGTCTGAACTCGACGCATCGGTAACGGCGAGAGTTCCAACGCGCACAAACCGCGATGACCGTTATTTTACCGATTCCTATCAAGCGATGCCTAAACACGGCTACACGCGAATGTTTGAAAAAATGCTCGATAATCCGAATATCAAAATCATGCTTAATTGCGATTATCGGGAGATTGTCAATCAAATCGAGTTTAAGGAAATGATTTACACGGGACCGGTTGACGCATTTTTCGATTTTCGTTACGGGAAACTTCCTTATCGTTCTTTAGAATTCAAACACGAAACGCACGATACGGAACAATTTCAAACCGCGCCGGTCGTCAATTATCCAAACGAGCAGGCATTTACGCGAATCACCGAATTCAAGTATCTGACCGGACAGGAACACAAAAAAACGAGTGTCGTTTATGAGTTTCCGCAGGCGGCGGGCGACCCGTATTATCCGATTCCGCGTAAGGAAAACGCCGACCTTTACGCAAAATATAAAACTTTAGCCGACGCGCGTCCCGACGTGCATTTTGTCGGACGGCTGGCAACATACAAGTATTACAATATGGACCAAATCGTGGCTCAGGCATTGACGACTTACGGCAAAATCGTCGGTATGAAACGCAAGGAAGCGATGGCAAAAACCACTATCGTCGTAAAGGCATTTACAGCAACTCATACGCCGGTTGCGTCAAACGGAAACAGCAGGAATTTGACTTCGGCTTCAAACTAATCATTCAAGTAGTTTGAAACAACTTAATAAAAGCTCGATGCGATAAGCGAAATTTAACTTTTGCTTATCGCATTTTTCTTGCGATAATTTAATTGCGAAATTTACAAATTTAATTCCGAACGACGCAAAAAATAAGTATTTATTAAAAAGTTGACATTATTTGAAATTCGCTATTTACTAATTACAATTTACTTTACAAGATGAGTTACCAAGTCATCGCCCGCAAATGGCGACCGCAGACATTTGAAGAAGTTACCGGACAAGAAGCGATTACGCGCACTTTGCGAAACGCCGTCGAACACGAGCGTCTGCATCACGCTTACATTTTTTCCGGCGCGCGCGGCGTGGGCAAAACGACCACTGCTCGCCTGCTCGCCAAAGCCTTAAATTGTCATAAAACCGAAAAACCGAACGCGCAGCCGTGCGCGGCGGATGACCCGAACGCTTGCGTTTCCTGCAAGGAAATTGCCGAGAGCCGTTCGATTGATGTGTTGGAAATTGACGCGGCTTCGCACACGGGCATTGACGATATTCGGGAAACAATTCTGGAAAGTATAAATTTCAATCCCGCCCGCGACCGTTACAAAATTTTCATCATTGACGAAGTTCATCAACTTTCCAAATCCGCTTTTAACGCCCTGTTAAAAACTTTGGAAGAGCCGCCGCCGCGTGTCGAATTTATAATGGCGACAACCGAATTGCACAAAGTTCCCGACACGATTTTGTCGCGCTGTCAGGAATTCGAGTTTCGGACGATTGCGCTGCAAAAAATTTTTGACCGCCTGAAAATTATTGCCGATGCCGAGAAAATAAACGTTTCCGACGAAGCGTTGCGCGAGATTGCGCGTTCCGGTGAAGGCTCGATGCGCGACGCGCAAAGTAACTTCGACCAGGTTATTAGTTTTTCAGGCGAAAAAATTACGGTCGAAGATGTCGCCATCGCGCTCGGCGTTGCGGGCGCGGAAATGCTCGCGCGCACGGCAAAAGCGATTGCCGAAAACAAACCCGCGGAAGCCTTGAATGTGGTTGACGATTTAATCGGGCGTGGTCAGGATTTACGAAACTTTTGTCGTGACTTGATGAGTTTTTTTCGTGATTTGCTGGTTTTCAAAATTGCGGGCGATGCCGAAAATTTGCTTGATACCGCTGTTTTGAGCCACGCCGAACTCGGCGAAAATTCCGCTGCTTTTTCCGAATCCGATTTAGTTAGATTTTTTAATTCTTTAGGCGAAACCGAAAGCAAACTCCGTGAAGCGACACAGCCGCGTTACATTCTGGAAATTGGTTTGTTAAAATTAATTGAGATGCGGCGTGTTGTATCGATTGAAAAAATTTTAGAGCGATTGGCAAAACTTGAAGGCTCTTTGACCGGCGCGGACGCTCAAACAGAAAGTTCGTCACAATCAGAATCTATCGAATCTTTTAGCAATGAGGCGGAAAAAAAAACTCTAACAGTTGATTTTCCGCTTGAAGAAGTTCCTTTTCCCGTTTCGACAAACGCAATTTTTCCGGCAAAAGTTGAAAATGAGATTGAAACATTAACTAAAGGCTCAAAGAATTTTGACGATTTTGAAGTTCCAATTGATATTCCCTTTTTTGACGAAACGCTTGTAAATACTGCGCAACTTGATACCAATTCAACAAACCCCGCGCAAAGTTTTTCGGCAAAGCTGATTGCCGAGATGCCGATTAAGTTACTGCCGATTACTTCCGAAGAACTTGAACATATCGAAGACAATTATCTCGATTTAGAGTTTGAACGCAAACTTCAACAATCGGGAGATAATTTGAATTTTATAAAAAATGCTTCTGAAATTGCCGCAAGTTTAATTGGTGAAAATGGTTCAAATGGCAATTCTGTCGCATTTGGTTCTGTTATACATGGTTCTGGAGCGGCATTCGCACTGGCAAAATCGAAACAGGATTTTGTGATACCCGAAATAGGTGAAGAAGGAATTTCAGAGGAAATTCCGGTGCTGCCGGAAAATCCGACCGAAGAGGAAATGTGGTATTACGCGGAAAATCATCCGCTGGTGAAAAAAGCTCTGCGCATTTTTCGCGCAAAAATAGTCGAGATAGAAAAAGTTTAATTTTTTTTAGGCATTTCAAAATTATTGGAACTTAAAATATATTTTTTCGTTTATAATAGCGGAGGTAATTTTCTATTATGCGTAACCCTTGGATAGCAGCAGTTCTGAGTCTTCTAATCCCTGGACTTGGACAAATCTATAATGGCAGAATAATTATCGGTATCATTTGGTTATTGGTCACCGGTATTTCTTGGATCGGGTCGATTGGTTTCTTGGGCTGGGTAGTTCATTTAATCGCGGCTTGGTGCGCTTATAGCTACGCCAAAGATAATCCTTTTAGAAAATAAACCTTTCTTTCATAATACTCCTCCTCCATTTGCCTGATGTTCGATAACATCAGGCTTTTTTCGTTTTCCAAACCCGGCGAATTAAAGTAAGATTAAAATAAATATCAGAGGTTAGATGTCAGATGCTAGTTTTCCTAACGTCCAGCGTCTAGCCTCTCAACATTTGGTCTAATTTTTTATGGTTAAAGAAGGAATTCCGTTTGTATTAGTTCCGATTATCGTCGCGCTCATATTTGCTTTTTTTCAAATTTGGATTGGTCTTGCTTTGTTTGTTGCCCTCGCATTGTTTATGGCGTTTTTTTTCCGCGACCCGCAGCGAACCGTCCCGAATGAAGCAAATATCATCGTTTCCGCCGCCGACGGTAAAGTTACGCGCATCGAAGACCGCGAAAACAGCAAATTCGTCAGTGTTTTTTTATCGCCCGTGGATGTGCATATCAATCGCGCTCCGATTGCCGGAAAAGTTACCAGAGTCGAATTGTTTCAAGGCAAAAAAGCTCCCGCCACCAGTAACGAAGCAAGTCAGACGAACGAGAGAAACGCAATAACTATCGAAGGCGAAAAGATGACGGTCGTCTGCACGCAGATTGTCGGAATTCTTGCCCGACGAATAGTTTGCCGGAGCAAAGTAGGCGATAATTTACAAATCGGTGAAAAATATGGTTTGATTAAATTCGGTTCGCGCACAGATTTGCTGATGCCGAAAGACGTTGAGATTGCGGTTAAAGTTGGTGATAGAGTTGTTGGTGGTGAAACTGTTATCGGCAGGTTAATCGAATACAAAATACCTCAAGAAATCCGCGCCAATTCTTTGGCGGCAAGTTTATCTACCGGAAACTGAAATTTATTTATAGTTTGGCTGCACATTATTTGTGGAAAAACTTAAAATTGTTTCTCCGAAAAATTATGGAAACCGCAGAAAATAAACCGGTTCACAAAGGCTTAAAAAAAGGTCTCTATGTAATTCCGACCGCTTTTACGGCAGCGAATATCGCAATGGGATTTCTGGCGGTGTTATCTTCTCTGCGCGGTTTTCAACTTATAGCCGTCAATCCCGAACAAGCCGCAATTTATTTCGACTATGCGGCAAAAGGCATCGCGTTTGCGATTTTGTTCGACACGCTGGACGGACGTGTCGCGCGGATGACAAAAACCACGACTGAAATCGGCGTACAGCTTGATTCGCTGGCGGATGTTTTGACCTTTGGTATCGCGCCGATTGTCCTTGCTTACGGCTGGGCATTCGGCGCAACCTTTTCCGAAGACAGCGGTCTGCACGGTTTAGGAGTTTTTGTTTTGTTTATGTATCTGATGTGCGGCGCGTTTCGGCTGGCGCGTTTTAATCTGCAAGCAACCCGTCCTAGAGTTTTGATGGAAGGCACGCCGAAAGTGGACAAGAAAAATTTTGTCGGTCTGCCAATTCCGGCTGCCGCCGGACTGATTGCCGCCGTCGTTCATTTTGCGCCCCAACCAATTGTCTCACGCGGCGAAAATTTAGCAACCGTCTACAATATCTTGTTAATGTTTTTAATCGGCGGCTTAGGACTTTTAATGGTCAGCACGCTCCGCTACACAAGTTTTAAGTCTGCCGGCGCAGGTAAGCGCAGTGTTTATTTGATATTAGTTATCGCCGCTGTCGGGATGCTCGTCTGGCTTTACTCGAAATATGTATTGTTGGCACTCGCCGTCGCTTATGCGGCACACGGAATAATATGGTATTTTTTAGGTCTGATGCGCCCGCAAAGTCGAAGAGAAGCGGTCGTCGTTGATAAAATTCAATCCTAAAAAAACGCTTATCACTTCATAAAGCTACAGGAATTATAATTTCCGTCAAACATTATCAACCGCTAATTTTTTTCTTTTCTCTTCAATCGCCGTAACGCTTGCGGCACGACGTTTTTTATGACGTATCTGCCGAGCATCATCATTGTCATCCGCAGGCTCACCGCCGCTTACGACCACGAGTGAAACCAGCGTGATAAATAACATTGCAACTGCTGTAATGTGCAGAACAAAATCAAAAAGACTGTGAACTAATATCGCAAAACAACCGGCTAATGCGCCGACGGCTACACCGCGCCGGAATTTATTTGAAGTTTTCGCGTTTCGCATTCCAGTTTTGAACAGTTCGTAAATAAAAAACGCGCCGAGCAGTAAACCGACGATTCCCGCATCCGCCAAAACCTGCAAATAATCGTTGTGCGCCTGCTCGACACGCGCCGCGCCGCTTAATGAATCATACGGCGTATAAGCTGTGCCAAACGCGCCGAGTCCCGCGCCGAAAGGCAGATTGTTTTTTATCACGCTCAAAGTTACGCTCCAGATATGCGTGCGGTTAGTCGAAAAATCCTGCGAAGCGGCGGTTTCGGCAAATCTGGAAAGCGAAGATTCGCCGCCGATTAAAATCGCTCCGAAAACGATAACCGCCATTAGCAAAACGGCAAAGCTAATTTTGACAGCCATCTGAGCTGAGTTTTTTGTTTTGGTCGTCAAAATTACCAGAAAAAATATTTCAGCCAGTAAAGACACGAAACCGCCGCGCGAACCGCTCAAAAGCAGCGCAACGCCCATCAAACCGATGGCTGTAATATAAATCAAGCGTTTGTCCCGACCGACCGCGCCGACAAACATCAACCCCAATGGCAAACTGAGCGTCATTTCCATATAGGCGGCAAAATTATGTCGGTTGACAAATGAACCGAACGGAACGGCAAATCTCGGTTCGTAAATTCCGTAAATTTTAGTCGGGCTTAAAACCGCTTGCAGAATGGCGAAAAAAGCAAAAACGAATCCGAAAATCGTAATGACATAAACCATTTTCCTCAAGCGTTCCGCACTGTCAATGTAAGTTAAAAATGCGGCAAAAAAAATAGAAAACGCCAGGAAATGAAGCGCGGAAACCTGCGTCGCAAACGGTTCGAACGAAATCGTGCGCGGAATGCCAGTGACACCTGCCGTTTCCGCCAAACTTCCAAACGGTATAATTTGCAAAATGCCGTAAAGAAATGCGCCGATTAAAGGTATTTGTAAAAGGCTTTTGTTAAAACGCAAAACGCCGGTTGAGAAGGCATCGAACGCCCATAATAAAACGATTATTACCGCTATTAAATAAAAAATGGCGATAATCGGCTGATGCACCGCGCCGTAAGCTACAGTCGTAAAAATTATTGTAAAGCAAAGCAGAAAAAATAAAATTTTGCTCGTCCAAGTTGTTTGAATTTCCTTCGTCATTATTAGTTTAGTGAATCGTAAATCATAAATCGTGAATAGAGAAAAACGATTCACGATTTATGATTAACAATTTACGAATCACCATTTACGATTAACGATTCACTATTTACTAGATTTATTTTAGCTTTTCCAGCTTAAAATCGTCATACCAAAAAGTTCCGACAATCGGACATTCGCTGCCGCAAAAAGCGCGGATTGTTCGAATTCCCACGGCTTCGGCGTTTTGGGGCGCGGTAAAATCAACTTTTACCTGCTGCCAATCGTTTGTTCCGACCGGATAAGACGGGCTGGTAACAATGCTTTTTTCATCGTTCGCGTTGTAAATTTCCAACTCAGGCGTTCCGCCGCTTTTCAGATTTTCCGTTCGCAGCCGAAAACTTAAGCGATAACGCGCCGTCGGTTCGACCGTCACGATTTGGTAAATGTTGTAAAGAGATGGATTTATATAACCGTTGAAGGTAACGCGCAAACTTCGGTTTCCCTCGAATTTCTGGGTCGGATCAAGTTTAATTTCCATTTTTTCCGCAGGCGAAACACGCCAGCCGAAATAAACTTCCTTTACATCGCCAATCGGCTTTTCAAATCCGCCATTTTGAATTGTCTGATTTCGCGCATCTGGTTCGATTCCGAGTTGGCGGACAAATTCGATTGCCTGGCGGTAGAAACGTTTGTCGAAAAGTGCCTGCGCAATCACTTTTGCCGCATCCGAATTCGATTGTTTATCTTCTTCGGAAAGCGTATTCCACATTCGCAATGAATCTTCGGCGCGTTCCTTTGAAGCATAAAATTTCGCCAAGCCCGCTCTGACCGTTGGTGAATCGCCCGCAATTTGTTCGAGTTTTGAAACGTCTTGCTCGAAAAAATCCCACGCAATCGAAAGAACCTGGTCGCGGTAAATTGTATTTGTTTCAGCGGCTTTTTTTAACTCGTCGAACGCTTCATCGCTTCGATTTTGCCGCAGGTAAAAATTGCCGAGCTGCCAGTGCGGAAACGTATAATTCGGCGCGAGATTAACTGCTTTGACAAAGGCTTTTTCCGCGTCCTGAATATTTTCCGCCTGTTCGTAAGCGCGTCCAAGTTCAATCCACCAGCGAAAATCGTTTGGCGAAAGTTTGACCACCGTTTCAAAATCCTTTTCAGCAGTTGAACCGCTCCCTGATTGACTGTCTTTCGTTGAATCAGCCAGCAGCCAATTAGATAAAGCGTCGTCAGGCGCGAGTTTTACGGCAAGCTGCGCTAATTCCTTAGCGTTCGGGTCAGACGGCGAAGCGAGTTCCGCCAGCATATTTCCAAGTTGCCAGCGAATTGCCAGCCAGCCAAAAATCAGCGCAAAGACAACGGCTAAAATTAAACCGATTCGCACGGGCAATTGGCGGGAGTCAAATACCTTCAATTGTCCTGTTTTCTCTGTCATTATTTATTTACAAACTTTGGCGCAAAACAAAAAATTAAATTCCACGATTCAAAATCCTTCTTTTTTCAAAAGTAGATTTTAACTAAATAATCGTGAATTTGCATTTTGCGCGTTTCTTTTTTAGTTTAGTTGAAATGACAGACGACAGAAACCGACGAACTTTAGAAATTATCAAGCGGCTCAAAAAAGAATATCCCGATGCGCATTGTGAGCTAATTCATTCAAATGCTTTTGAGCTTCTCGTCGCCACAATTCTTTCCGCGCAGTGCGCCGACGCGCGCGTGAACATCGTTACGGCGAATCTTTTTCGTAAATATCGAACGCCGCAAGATTTCTTAACAGTCGCGCCGGAAGAACTCGAACAAGATATTCGCCCGACCGGATTTTTCCGCAACAAAGCGAAAAGCATTCGCGGCGCGAGCCAGAAAATCCTTGATAACTTCGGCGGCAAGATTCCGCAAACGATGGAAGAGCTTTTAACACTTGACGGCGTTGCCCGAAAAACGGCAAACGTCGTGCTTGGCAACGCTTTCGGCATCGCGTCCGGCGTAGTCGTTGACACGCACGTTCTGCGTGTGTCGCAAAGATCAGGTTTGACCGGAGAAACTACGCCCGAAAAAATTGAAAAAGATTTACAGCAGCTTGTCCCCGAAAAAGATTGGATTATGTTTCCGCACTGGTTAATCGCTCACGGACGCAAAATCTGTCAGGCGCGAAAACCGAAATGCGCTGAATGCGTGCTTGAAAATCTGTGTCCATCTTCTCGACTGAAAACGATTGTACCGGAATAAAATAAATCTTCGGTAAAACTTTAGAAAATCATTTCTTCGGGCAAAGCAGATTCAAATTCGAGCCAACGGTTTCCGTTCGGATGATAGAAATTCAATTTGGCGGCGTGCAGGCAGAGACGCGAAAATTCGCGCCCGCCGTATTTGTCGTCGCCGACGATCGGATGACCGATATGAGCGCAGTGCAACCGCAATTGGTTGGTTCTGCCCGTAACAGGTTCGAGTTCCAAAAGCGTTGTTTGGGCAATTCTTTCAATGACTCGAAAGTGTGATTCGGCTGATTTTCCGTCATCGGAAATATACCAGAATCTTTCTTCCGCATTGCGTCCGATTGGCGCGTCAATCGTTCCGAAATCTTCTTTGATAAAACCTTCGACTATGGCAAAATATCTTTTCTCAACCAGTTTGCGCTGGAAATGATTGCTCAAAATTCGATGAGCGCGATCGTTTTTGGCAATGACCATCAAGCCGGAAGTTTTTTTATCGAGACGGTGAATCAATCCGGCGCGAATGAGTTTTTCGGTCTTCGGCTCGCCTTCTTCAGTGAAGTTCAGATAATAAGTGACGGCATTTAATAAAGTTCCGCGCCGCACGCCTTTAGTCGGATGGGCAAGCATTCCAATCGGCTTGTCAATCACCAGCAATTCGGAATCTTCAAAAACGATATTGAGCGGAATGTTTTCCGGCAGCATTTCCGTCTGTTCTTTGACATCAACTTCGATTTCCACCAAATCACCCGCCTGCAAATGATAACCGCGATTTTCGATTTTGCCGTTCACCGCGCATTTTTCCGCCGTAATCAAATACTTCAGATACATTCGGCTGACCGACGGAATTTCGTCATATAAAAATTTGTCGAGACGATTTTTGCGGAGATTTACTTCGATTTGAAATTGGAAATTAGTCAACACTTAATTTAAATGAGAGGTGAGAAATGAGAAATGAAAATTATATGAGTAATTTGATTTAACTCGCACTTCTCATTTCTCATTTCTCAAATATAAAACTATCCCAGCTTTTCGTTGACAAAGGTGAAAATTCCAGTTGCTACGCTGACAACGATAAATGTCGCCACTGCGCGCCAAACAGCGTCGGATTCGGTAAATTGCCAGATTGCTAAAATACACAAAACCGTGCAGGCGGCAAGTGAAAGCGTGATAATGATAAAGGAAATTATCCGTACGAGCTTCGGCTCGACTACGCCGGTTATCTCACGTTTAACCTTCTTTTTAGGCTCGATATTTTGCTGTTCCATAAATTTTAATTTTGATTATAACAGATTTAAAACCGCCCACAGCGAAATTATCGAAATCAAAATCCAAAGCAGAACGCCTTGAACGAGCGGTCTGATGCCAACTGTTTTCAGTGTTTCACGCGAAAGACTTGCGCCGATTAGAAAAAGCGTAATCGTCAAACCCTTTTTGGCGAGCAGTACGAGCGAATCAAAAAGGCTCGGCGGAACTGTCGGCGGCAGATATGTGCGAATAACCGTTACCAATAAAAAGGCGAAGATAAAGTATGGAACAGCAATTTTTGCCTGCTTTTCATTTTGTCCGCGATACAAAAAAGCAAACAAAAGCGCGACTGGCGCAATCCAGAGGGCGCGAGCGAGTTTGACGGTTGTTGCGATTGACAATGCTTCCGCGCCGTAACTTTGCGCCGCGCCAACCACTGAACTCGTATCGTGGATTGCAATCGCCGCCCAAATGCCAAACTGATTCTGCGATAAATTCAAAGCGTGTCCGATGAGCGGAAAAAGAAAAAGCGCAACGGAATTTAAGATAAAAACGGTTCCTAAAGAAACAGAAATTTCTTCCGAGTCGGCATCAATCACCGGCGCAACCGCCGCAATCGCGCTGCCGCCGCAAATCGCCGTTCCCGCCGATATTAAATTCGATGTTTTATCTTTTACCCTTAAAAGCCTGCCGATTAAAAATCCAACGGCGAGCGTTCCGAAAATCGTTGCAATCGTGAACAGAATTCCCTGTTTTCCGGCTTTGACGACATCGGTTAAGTTCATTCCAAAGCCCAGCAAAACAACCGAAACCTGTAATAAAATTTTTGTCGCTTTTTTTGTTTGTTCGGGAAATGGATTGCCAAAAGTAAGAGCGGCAAAAAGTCCGATGGCAAGCGCGATTGGCGGCGAAACGAAGGGCGTTAAGCAGATAAGAATGAGAATTATAAAAAGAATTTTCTGCCAAGACATAAGTCAAAAGTGAAAAGTGAAAAGTGAAAAGTTATGACTGATAACTTTTCACTTTTCACTTTTCACTTACTTTGCTTTTCCCTGATTGGCGATGGCTTCCTGCGCCTTGATTATTTCGTCCGCGTCGCCTAAGTAATAGCTTTTCGTTGGTTTCAAATCTTCACCGAGTTCATAAACAAGCGGAATTCCGGTCGGAATGTTGCGATGCACGATGTCCTCGTCGGAAATAGTGTCGAGATATTTGACTAAAGCCCGCAGAGAATTGCCGTGCGCGGCGATTAACAAGCGTTTTCCGGCTTTAATCTTCGGCGCGATTTCCGTTTCGTAATACGGCACAACACGCTCGACAGTTTGTTTTAAGGCTTCGGCTTTCGGAAATTTTCCGGCTTCGATTCCCAGATAACGCGGGTCTTTACCTAAATATCTTTCGTCGGTTTCGAGCAGTTCGGTCGGCAGAGCGTCGTAACTTCTTCGCCAAATCAAAACTTGTTCTTCGCCATACTGCGCGGCGGTTTCGGCTTTGTTCAAACCTTGCAAACCACCGTAATGTCTTTCATTTAACAGCCACGATTTTGTTTCGGGAATCCACATCAAATCCATTTCGTCCAGAACTATCCAAAGCGTTCGGATAGCGCGTTTCAAAACCGATGTATAAGCCTCGTCAAAAATATAACCTTCGGCTTTCAAAAGTTTTCCCGCCGCGCGCGCTTCTTCCCTGCCCTTTTCGGAAAGGTCAACATCCTTCCAACCCGAAAAACGATTTTCCTTGTTCCATTCGCTCTCGCCGTGTCTGATTAAAACTAATTTGCGCATATGTTTTAGTTCAATGTGGCTTTGTTGCATAAATTACTCATTTGTTTTCAAGAGTTTAGATAATACAAAAACCAGAAAATTGCTGTTTTGGCGTTATTTTGGCATTTATTGATTACTTAAACTATTGAAAAATAACAAATTATTTATGCAACAAAGCCGTTCAATGTTCAAAGTTTAATGTTCAAAGTTTATTTGAATTATTAAACTTGAATTTTTTGCAAAAGAAAAGTGAGCAGTTGAAAAACTCAAACTGCTCACTGCTGACTGCTCGCCGCCAACTGTTTTTGCGCTTCACCAACAAGATAAAGCGAACCCGTAACGCAAATTATGCCCCGCATCGTATAGAAAGGCGCGATTTTTAATGCCTCTTCAACCGTTTCCGTGACCGCTAGATTTCCCTTATCAAAATCTTTCGGAACAAATTTTAACAATTCAGATGTGTCCGACGAACGTGGATTATCCGGTTTGGTTAAAATTAAAGATGCGGCTTTCGGGAAAAGTATTTCGGCAATCTCCGGCAAATCCTTATCGCGCATTGCGCCGAAAACGAGAGTTATCGGCTGATTGATAAACTCATCAAAGTATTCGGCTAACACTTTCGCGCCCGCTATGTTGTGCGCTCCGTCAAACAAGATTCCTTTGTAAAATTCCAAACGACCTTTATATTCTGTGTTTTCTAATCCAACCCGAATATCGTGATTCGATATTTTAAAGTCAAATTCACGAAGCGTTTCGGCAATCCCGATTGCAAGAGAAGCATTTGTCAATTGATGTTTGCCTCGCAAACCTAAAACAATATCGGGATAATTATCGTTTGGGGTTGTAAAATTGGCTGAGATGCGAGCATCGCCGTATTTCAAACCGTATTTTTTAATCTTTATGTCGGTCGTTGCCCAAATCGGCTTGATTTGTTTTTCGCGGCATTTTCCGACGATTACGCGCTCGGCTTCTTTCGTCTGCGATGCAACAATAACTTTTGTGTCTTCCCGAATAATCGCCGACTTTTCTGCTGCGATTTCCTTCAGCGTATTTCCCAAAATATCTTGATGGTCAAAATCAATCGGTGTTATCGCAACGATTTCCGCATTTGCCGCCGTCGTCGCGTCAAAGCGTCCGCCAAGTCCTGTTTCCAAAACGGCAAGTTCGATTTTCGCTTCGTCAAAAGCTGAAATTGCCACCGCCGTTACTTGTTCAAAAAAAGTCGGAACGGTTTCCAGCTTTCCGTTTTCCAACAAATTTTCCGAGATTTTTCTAATCTTTGTCGCGTGTCGGGCAAAATCTTCTTCTGAAATCTCTCGTCCGTTTATTTTTATTCTTTCCGTGATTGAAACCAGATGCGGCGATGTAAAAAGTCCGGTTTTAATGCCTGCGGAAACACAGATTGAATCCAAAAAAGCGCACGTCGAGCCTTTGCCATTCGTTCCGGCAACTTGGATTTTAAGAAAGTTTTTTTCGGGATTGCCGAGCGCGGCGAGAAGTTTTCCGATATTCTCAAGTCCGAGTTTCATCGCCAAGACTTCGTTGCCGAGATTCAGAAGATATTCGAGAGATTCCTTAAAATTCACTTATGTAATCAAACGCCTGTGATAATTTATCTGTCCGAGATGATAATTGAAATGAGACAGCAGATGAAGCAGCATAAAATCTGTTTTTACCCCTTTTCCGTGTTTTTCAACCGGAAACTCTTTTTCAAATGCTTCGTCCGGCAATTTTTCTAAAGCGTTTTTTATAATACCAATGGTTTTACCAATCTCTATTTCCAAATCTTTTCGGGAAGCGTTTTTTGCAGTGAATTCACTTTCTCTATTCCTCACAAAACCTGTATTTCCAAGAACTGTACCAATAAAATGATTCAAGTTTCCCAACAAATGAAGACACAAGTTTCCCGCCGAATTGCTGATTTCTTCTTTGGTTATCCACAATTTGCTTTCGTCTGTATAAAGATTTATTTCGTCTTTTAATTTATTCAAATCTCTCTCAAAAATTTCAAGCAATGATTCTTTTAACATAATTATTTGTTTAGTTTTTCGTTCATCATAAAATCGAGCAGACGAATAATCGTATCGCGTATTTCGCGTCGGTCAACAATCATATCGAGCATTCCGTGTTCGAGCAGAAATTCCGAACGCTGAAAGCCTTTCGGCAATTTTTGGCGAATGGTTTGTTCGATAACGCGCGGTCCTGCGAAACCGATTAAGGCTTTCGGTTCGGCGATAATTACGTCGCCGAGCATCGCAAAACTCGCGGTTACGCCGCCGGTAGTCGGGTCGGTCAAAACCGAGATGAACGGCAGACGCGCGTCGTGAAGCTGGGCGAGAGCGGCGGAAATTTTCGCCATCTGCATCAGAGAATATGTTCCTTCCTGCATTCTCGCGCCGCCGGAAGCCGCAAAAATCACCACCGCGCCGCGCGTTTCCATCGCTCTTTCAATCAGGCGCGTGATTTTTTCGCCGACTGCCGAACCCATCGAACCGCCGATAAAGCTCATATCCATCGCGCCCGCATAGACGAGATGCTCGCCGACTTTGCCCGTGCCGGAAACTATCGCTTCCGGTAAGCCCGATGAGATTTTCGCTTGTTCGAGCCGCTCTTTGTAAGGTTTAGTATCAACAAATTCGAGCGGGTCGGCGGAAATTATTTCTTCGTCGAGCTTTTCGTATTCGCCGTCATTAAACAGCGAATCCAGACGATTTCGCGCGCCGAACCGAAAATGATAACCGCAATGCGTGCAGACCTGGAGCGATTCCTTCAACTCGCGTTTGTAAAGCGCGTTGTCGCATTCCAGACATTTGACGAAAATGCCTTCGGTTTTTACCTTGCGCTCTTCGTCCGTGTTTTGTTCTTCGATTTTTGGGTTATCGCGGCGAAACCAAGCCATATTAATTTTGGATTTGCGATTTTGGATTTTCAGTATTCGCAAATTTTAAACCATAAATTTAAAATTTAACAATCTGCGATTTCCGAAGTTTTATAAGGTTAGCACAAGCGAAAAAAAAGTCGAACAGAGGAAAAGATTGATTAGAAAATTCCGTGTTTTGAAAACAACCGTTATAATGAATTGAACGTCATATTATTTCTTATTTCACAATTTTCCCGATTCGATAATTTTAACAATAGACATCTTTCCTAAATAAGTGTTCATTCTGTTAAACTCAACAGAATGAGTTTGTTTGAAAAATACAAGATGAAGAAGCCTGCTGAATTTACTCGACTGGTTGGAGTAAATTATGGCACTTTTCAA